>TBL_comb47_HYPODRAFT_10000194_pt1 | contig 77026 bp, 65 predicted proteins | sample TroBogypolimnion_40_FD_10682 | JGI IMG/M metagenome (IMG submission 10682) | reverse complement strand
GCCTTCTTTAAGAATGGCGATGATTTGATTCTCGGTAAAACGTGTCTTTTTCATCAGAGCCTCCTGGTGGGTGCATTGTGCCAGAAAACTCTACTTTTGACATGTCTATCATTTAGGGAAGCTTACGCGAGCGGCACGATTGCACCAAGGTCCTGGAGAACGCCAAGATGTTTAGCGAACAATATGGCGAGGCGGCGGTTCAGGAGTATGTCCTGCATCTGGTCGAGGATATGCATTACCGTTTCAACAAGGTGTTGGGTGAAAATCAAAAACTGACTGCTGACAGCCTTGCATATTTTGGTGTTTAAAACAGGGGGTCGGGAAAGGTCGTGGCTGCAAGATCTTCCGGTTAAGGAGGCATAATGATTTCAGGAAACGGTGTTTCTCTGCGTGAGGCCGTCAGGGTTTGGGCTAAGATTGGGTTCTTAAGTTTCGGCGGCCCGGCCGGTCAGATAGGCTTGATGCACAAGATGCTGGTGGAGGAGCGCAAATGGATCAGCAATGACCGTTTTCTCCACGCCTTGAATTACTGCAATCTCCTGCCTGGACCAGAGGCGCAACAGTTGGCCATTTATATAGGCTGGCTGCTTCACGGCACCAAGGGAGGGCTAGCTGCTGGGCTCTTGTTTGTCATTCCCGGCATGTTTACCGTCCTGGCGTTGACCATTCTCTATGCAGGATTCAATCAGGTTGCATCGGTGCAGGCCTTTTTTTATGGGCTGAAACCGGCGGTGCTGGCCATCGTCGTTATGGCCGTCTTCCGCATTGCCAGTAAGTCCTTGAAAACCCCTTATCTTGTGGCTGTTGCAGGGCTCTCATTCATCGCCATGTTTTTCTATCAAGTGCCATTTCCGTTGGTTATTTTCGGTTCCGGTATCCTTGGCTATCTCGGCCTGAGCGTCTGCCCTCATCACCTGGGCGAGGCCTGCCCCAAATGGATTCACGGCGGCAAAACACTGGAGAGTTCTTTAGACGAGAAGGATGGGCTTGTAGACATTCTCTTGGACTCGGATACGGAAGGAAAATTTGCCCCGACTTTAATGAGGAGTTTGCAGGTATTGATGGTCTGGGGCGGGATCTGGCTGGGTCCAGTACTGGTATTGCTCCTGCTGCTTGGTCCGGATCATGTCTATTCGAAAATTGCCCTCTATTTCAGCAAACTGGCAACCGTTACCTTTGGTGGGGCCTATGCGGTTCTGGCGTATATGGCGCAGGAGGCGGTTGCCAACTACGGCTGGCTTAAGCCGGGGGAAATGCTCGATGGCTTGGCGCTGGCCGAAACGACCCCTGGTCCATTGATTCAGGTGGTGCAGTTCGTCGGCTTTCTCGGGGCTTTTCGATCTCCCGGCATGCTCAATCCTTATGTGGCCGGTACCTTCGGAGCCTTGCTGACCGTGTGGGTGACCTTTGCCCCTTGTTTTCTCTGGATCTTTCTCGGTGCCCCCTATGTCGAGAAACTGCGGCATAATAGATTTATGAACGGCGCGCTTTCGGGAATCACCGCTGCCGTGGTCGGGGTGGTGCTCAACCTTTCCATCTGGTTTGGCCCCAACGCCATGTTTGCGCGCACCGGTCAGGTGCATCTGCTCGGCGCAACCATTCCGGCACCTGAGCTGGCGACTGCCGATTGGTTTGCCTTAGTCTTAGCTGCACTCTCATATCTTGCCATGAAATATTTGAAGCTGGATATGATTCCGGTGCTTATTGGTTGTGCTGGAATAGGATTTTTTTGGAAAACATTCATGTAGGAGAAACAACATGGAAAAAACCATTACCACAACGGAACTCGCCGGTTTGTTGCTGACAGAAAATAAGGTGATCTTGCTCGATGTCAGAAGAAAAGAGGATTATGAAAAATCTCCCGAGGGTATCGGTGCTGCTCAGGGGCGGGATCCAGCTGCGGTGGAGCAGTGGGTGCAGGCCCTGCCGGAGCAGCAGGAGGTGGTGCTCTACTGCGTTCGGGGTGGTTCGGCTAGTCAATCAGTGCAGCAGCAGTTAACCGAGGCTGGAGTCAAGGCAAGATATCTGGAAGGAGGGCTTGATGCTTTTTTGAAGCAACCCTGAGGAGAAAGACAAGAGTTGTGGTGGTGCCTGCGGTTAAAGAAGGTTGTCGTTTAGCTCTTCAACTCGAGTAAAGCTGCCGCGAAATCCGCGTATAATTCTTCTACGGTTTCATAAAAGACCTCGGCGCCCGCAGAAAAATGCAGCAGGATATTGTTGAGGGAATCCGGGATGTACGGGAAGAGTTTTTGCAGGTTGACGATCCGGTTCCGGGCGAGCAGAGAAAAATCAGAAAGAGTGAGCGTCTTTGCCACCGCATCACCCATAGCCGGATCGGCCAGGACCTCCCGTGGATGATAATCCCCCCGGGCGGTGAGATAGATGAGGATATTGCCCAGTTCAAACAGGTCCAGGGCAAAGGGTTTTTCCGGCAGGTAAAAATCGTAGTCGAAATCGATCCAGTAGAAATGGCCGGTGTTGCGGTCTACAAAGATATGGTCCCTGCGAATATCGCCGTGGCGGAAGCCGTTTTGATGCAGGAAACCGATGCCCTGCAGGCAGCCGAGAAATTGTTGGAAAATGGCTGGCAGTTCCTTGGAAAAATAATCGTAATGGGAACTTTCGCTGTGGATTACCTTGTCGAGGCGCTGGCCGCTGACTGGCACTATCACCCGGAGTAGGTTGCCGGAGGCATCGAGTATGGCCTCGCCCTGCATGAAATGGGGACGCCCTTGCACTAGTTCCAGTATCCTCGCCTCTTTTTCTGGGCTGCGGTAGCAGGGAATAGTGAATTGTCCAAGGGTTATGTCAAAGGTCTCGTGGAAGACCAGTTTGAGGATATAGGGCGTACCCGTCGCCAAGTCCTCGACCTTGGGGACCCATTGCTTGATCTGTTCGTCAACCCCGAACCTTCCTTCCTTGGTGTAGGCGGTAATCAGAAAGTACCGGTCTTCTGCCTGGATGATGTCGCCGTAATCAATGGAGGAGAAATCGGTGGTATCGGTATAGACCCTTGAGGGCCGCCGCAGGCTGCGGGTGACCCGGTGTTCTTTGAGATTGCGGGCAATGGCCTCCGGCAATGATGCAATTGAGTGATAGAGAGGCATCAGCCGATCACCCACACTGCGATATCCCTGCCGTTATGAATCAGGGCATTCGAAATGGAGCCGAAAAGAAATTCTTCGGCCTTGGGTATCCCACGTTTGCCGACCACAATGGTGCCATACTTTTCCCTCACCTGCATGTCGAGGATGGCGGCGCTGATCGATTTATGGTCTGCCATCAGGCACTTGGAGGTTGTTGTCAAGGGGGATATCCCGTGACGCTGGAGAATTTCTTCTGTTTGCGCGAAAAGTGTTTTGGCCTTTTCTTCCTGCGCCACCTGGTAAGCATCCAGGGTAGCTCCGGACCGATAGTAGTCCGGCGGCGGTTCAGGATAGATATGCAGGAGACAGATATGAACGTCGGCAAGATGACCGGCAATGCTGCCGACATATTCTACCGCATTGATCGATCGGGGAGAATCATCGATGGCGATGATGATTCGTTTCCAGTCACTCATATGGGCTCTCCTTATAATCTGCGAGGAAGTATTGTCCCCGGCAAGGGGCGTTCGATCAGTATCTCGTCACCATAAATATTTTTGGACGTAAACAACAGGATGTGTCAGTGGCGAATGAGGATTTGTAGGCCTGGGGTTGCGCTGGATGTTCAGGATTCCATGCGGCTGGAGGTGTGTACGAAAAAAAGTCTCCAGGTTTCCGAGGAATTGAGAATCGTTGCGCCGATGGTTTTTCCGTCCCAACCGGTATTTTCCCATTTCGGTTGGATATGAAGGATAGGCATCCCTGGATTGTCACTGGAAAAAACCGTCAACTCTCTGGCGCTCCGATAGAGCTGTTCCGGGAGATTGCACAGGCAGATGCCGCAAAGTGAGATGTTGTCGATCAGGGCGGTGGCAAAAAGACAGCCATCGGTAACATGAACCGTGGTATCAACAAGAGGGACTCGGTGGTTTTGTCGTTTATCAGCTGCCAGCAAACGTAGACGATCCTCACTGATATTTTTGCGGAGAGAGACAAAACGATGGACGGTACTGGTGGCTTTTGTCAATAGACGTCCGATTGCACGAAACAGCCGTTTGAGAGGCTTCTCGGACGAGCGGCGTGATGTGCCGGTGGTTGGATGCAGCGCCATAACACACCCTTTTCGAGATTGATGGTTTGTGGAGATGGCCCGTTATTACTATAATCTGCTCTTATTATAAGGCCGGGGATTTTGAATGCAAAGGAAAGATGTTCTTTCCCCCACCAAAAAAATATCCTCCAGATGAAAAGCAAGGGAGGATGCACGTCACTCTTGCAAGTTAGGGCTCAGGGCATCCCTTTACTCGAGACGCCCTGAGTAAATTGGTCCTTATTCCATTTCGAAATCAAACGATACCATTGTCGGCTGCGCTGTGCGGCTCCTCGCCGTACCACCCTGTACGGTCTCGTCGCTGCTCGCTTGCCTTCGCGTTCTCATTTTGATTTAAAAATGGAATTACTTGCCTCGCACGAATAACCTGATTCAGTATTGTATCAGCCCTGTCTTTGTAATAACAGTCTTTGCCGACACCCTGGGTGCATTGGCAAGATTCCAGACGGTATACAGTTCTGGGAAAAGAGACTCTGCTGATACTCCATCAACCGGAACTATCACATTCATCCCCCTAAAAGCTGCACCACTTGCTGTATAAAGAACAGCACCATGCGCCGCCGTGCCGGTCACAATAACCGTCTCTATCTTCTTGTCCTTCAATATCTTCTCAAGGTCAGTGCCAAGAAACTTATCAGGCCCTGAAGTTACCACCGGCTCTCCATTCATCGGAGTAAGTTCTGCCGCAATGTCTTTAACTTCGGCTCCTGGAGAGAGGCTGTAAACAATAGAAACGCCCTTTGAGCGCGCCTCAACAAGGAGTTTTTTTACCGTCGGGATTGATTCGATACAGCGCGGTCGGTTTTTCATATTGCATGTCTGTGCATTGAAATCCAGCAAGAGCAGTGCGGTTGTCTCGGGCTTGATAGTGACCAGCTTCAACTCTGGCGGAGGGGGCGTTTTCACTGTGCTCCATTCGTCCACGATTGTCTGGGCCTGACTGGTGTCAACATCGACACCGGCAACAAAAAACATAAGTACCAGGGCAACGAAAAATGCGGCTGTTTTGCAAAGATTTCTCATAACCATACAACCTCCTTTTGAAATAGTATTGTACCCCCTCGGGAGTGACGTGCCGCTGCCGGTGAGCGCGACTTCGGCCTATTGATCCGTTAATGTAAGATCCGTTAATGTAATAAAAGGAGAGAACTTGACGCGCAAAGTTCAGCTTGATTTAATATAGTCATCAATAATATTGACGTGACTTTTTTTGGTGCACAACCTTTATTGTGCAGAGTAATGCCGGCACCTTGCGGGGAGATTGAACTGAACGCTACTGCCGAAGCTATCGCGGCAGTGACATGATCGGGTGCTGCGCATTTCGCAACGGGTTGATTATACCGACAAACAGCGGCGCTAGCTCGTCAATTTCTGCTCCCTGGTTAACCCCATCAGAAGATCCTCACCCAGTTCACCAAGACACTGGAGGAAAAATAAACCATGAAACAACGCTCGCATGATGTGCAGCAACAAGCATGGGGTTTAGTTCTTCTTTTCTTCTGCCTGCTGTTCTGCACGGCAGGTCATTGCGTTGCCGAGAGCAACACCCTGGGCACCCCGCGTAAGCTCATTGCTGTAATCCCTGCCGATTTGCCGCCAACGTATTTTGTGGACAAGAGCAGTAACCCAGCGGGCTTTGCCATCGACATCACCAACGAGCTGGCGCGAAGAGCTGGACTGACGGTTGAATATGTCAATACAGACGGATGGGATAATGCCATACAGATGGTTTTGGATGGCAAGGCCGACTTGATACCCAGCCTGACTATTAACGAACAGCGCCTGGAGTTGCTTACCTTTACTCAAACTGTCGATTTTTTGCTTATCAATCTGGTAGTGGCGAGCGGGAATAAAACGATCCAAGAGATAGCTCCGGGGCTGACTATCGGCGTATTGAAGGGAAGCGCACCGCATAATTTTCTGGAAAAAAATCAGACCATACAGCTCACGACCTTTAACGATCTCCATACTATGTTGTTTGCACTCCTTGCAGGCCATGTCGATGGCATAGTGTCTTTGACCTCGAACATCATGAAGCTCGCTGTCGATGCGGGTGTTGATGACAGAGTCAAGGTGGTCGGCGCGCCGATCATCGAAGCAAAACGTGCCATTGCCTTAAGAAAAGAGGACACAGCGTTAGTAACCCTTTTCAACCAGGCCATAGCGGAGTTTGTTGATTCTCCCGAATACCGGAAGCTCTACGTTAAATGGTATGGCAAGCCAAAGTCCTACTGGACGGCCCCTCGCGTCGGTTTGTCAATGGCAGCCTTGATGTTGCTGCTGATAGCGGTTTTTGCGATCTGGCGTTTTCGTGAAAAAAATCTGGAAACCCGTCGCCTTGAGCAGATAAATTACTTGCTCCTGAAAAGTGAAGAAAAGCACCGCCTTTTGTTTGAAAATGCCGGTGATGCGATTTTTATCCATAATGATAAAGGGACGATACTGGCAAGCAACACGACGGCCTGCAAACGGCTAGGTTACTCCCATGCCGAATTGATGTCTCTGTCGGTTGGCGCAGTGGATACACCGGAGCAAAGTCAGTATGCGCCGGGACGAATTGCCCGGCTACTTGAGCAGGAATGCATCGAGTTTGAAACGGTGCATCAACGCAAGGACGGTTCACCCGTACCGACTGAGGTTAATGCGCGGCTCATCACCTGGGATGGTGAGCCTGCCATAATGAGTATCTGTCGCGACATCACCGAGCGCAAGCAGGCCGAGGAAGAGAAAAAGCTTCTTCAACAGCAACTTCTTCAGGCGCAGAAAATGGAGGCTATCGGTACCCTGGCAGGCGGCATTGCCCATGATTTTAACAATATCCTCGGTGCGATTCTCGGTTATACCGAAATCGCTAGGGATACCATTCCACCGGAATCGTTTGCGGCTAAGAGCTTGGACAAAGTGCTCGAAGCGAGCCACAGGGCATCTACGCTCGTCAAGCAGATCCTAGCCTTTAGCCGCCAGGAAAAAATCGAACGGCACCCCCTGGAGCCTGCTCACTTTGTCAAAGAAGCTTTCAAGCTTCTCCGCCCATCGCTGCCGTCAACCATTGAAATTAGACAGCAGATTGATACCACAACCAAGCCCATTCTTGCCGATCCGACGCAGGTGCACCAAATCCTGATCAATCTCTGCACCAATGCCTTTCACGCCATGGAGATGACCGGGGGCATCCTTGAAATCACTCTTAAGGACTGCGAACTCTCGCAACATGATCTTCAGGAACACCCGGAAGTCCAGCCGGGTAGTTTTGCGGTACTTTCGATCAGCGATACGGGTTCAGGGATAGACCCGGATGTGTGGGGCAGAATCTTTGATCCGTATTTCACCACCAAGGCAGTTGGCAAAGGCACCGGTATGGGGCTTTCCATCGTGCATGGCATTGTTGCCAGCTATGGCGGATTCATCACCAGTGAAAAAAAACTCGGCGGCGGTATGGTTTTCCGGGTGTTTTTTCCGGCTATCGAGCAGGAGGCGGTCGCTGAGGTTGAGCCTGTCGAGGTCGTGCCTCTTGGGATAGAACGCATCCTTTTGGTTGACGACGAAGAGATGCTGGCTGAACTGGGTAAAACGATTCTCGAAGGTTTGGGGTATGAAGTAACTGCGCTAACAAGTAGTCTGGATGCTCTGGCTCTATTCCAGAACCATCCTGACCGATTCGACGCGGTCATAACCGACCAAACTATGCCGGGCATGATTGGCAAGGATCTCGCCGGACGGATGTTGCAGATCCGTCCGGATCTTCCGATAATTCTCTGTACGGGCTATAGCAGTCTTTTTTCAGAAGGAAAGGCAAGGTCTTTAGGCATCAAGGGATTTGCCATGAAACCTTTGAGTAAAAAAGTAATCGCAACACTTCTCAGGAAGGTACTTGATGAGACGAGAATGGCAAAGTAGATGGCTGGTTACGTTGGTGGGAACCAGGTTTTTGCATACGCCCTTTGATAAAATTGTCTAGCAAGAGCTCGTCACCGTGGCCGACGTTTCTGTCATTATAGCTATCCCGCTATCTCGATGTGTGTCAGGCCAGACGCAACGACCTGACGCCAGCTGTCTTGGCCAAAAGCTAGTATGAAAAAGCTGCTGCAGCCTGAAGCCTTTGGTGTCCATTATTGACAACCGACCTCAAATCATCAACTTTTGTCATCCGATTGATTCTGCAAACGGTCTCCTCATAGTCCCCATCTTTAATGCAAAGAAACTACTGTGAATTTCGAGGCCGGCACTTGTCTTTTTTTGCAATCCGCAATCCTTAACAAAACTTCACTTTTATTAACGCAAGATCCGCGCTGTTTTAGTCGACAACTCAATGAGAAGTTATCGCTGCATGGAACTCGAATAATAGAGGCGCACCTGTGCCCCACCATATGCCAGCGGTTCCACGATTTTTGATTATTCGAGGAGAAAAAAATGGATGAGCAGCAAGGAGAGATACTGATTCAAGGAATACGGTTTGTGCTTTTCAGGCAAATCCAAGGGCAAAATATCACCCAGATTTTGTGACAGAATCACTTAGGCTCGCCTGATTAAAGTATTCGTCGATTGCAATGAGAACGACACACGTACATGACGACCTGGCAAGCGCCGAGCCACTCTTCTTTGAGGGAAATCGTTTTATGGCTGCCGGCGAAATTCCTCATGCAGAGATATGCTTTCGAGAAGCGCTCAAGCTTGCGCCTGACTTTGCGGAAGCTCATGCTAACCTCGGACTTCTGCTTGATCAGGCTGGTCTGCAGTTCGAGGCAGAAATCCATTTTTTGCACGCCATTCAGTGCAATCCCTATTGTATGCAAACCTATATAAATTTTGGGGCATTACTGGCTAGCCAAAAAAGGTTTGAAGACGCTGAGGCCGCTTATCGACTGGCGCTCGAGTTGAACCCAAGATCCCCTGTTGGTTGGTCAAATCTAGGGGTCTTACAGGCTTGCCGTAAGCAGGATGTGGCGGCTGAGCAAAGTTTTCGTACGGCTATAGAATTGGATGCCGATTACCAGTTGGCCTATTTCAATTTTAGCTACGTGTTACTGCGTCAGGGACGATTTGAAGAAGGCTGGCGCTGTCTCGAGGCGCGCGATTGGTATGCCCCTCTTGAGAAGCACTTCGATTTCCCTCGTTGGAGAGGTGAACTGTTGAAGGGCAAATCATTATTGATTGGCTTCGAGGCGGGGCACGGCGACATGGTCCAGCTATGTCGGTACGCTGCAGTGTTGAAAGCTCAAGGAACGGTCACGATAGCTTTAATTTGCCATCCTGCCTTAAAAAAATTGTTTGCCTCCTTGGACGGGGTAGATGCTGTTTTTTCCTTTGACGAGTCACTGCCGGTATCTGGTTGGGATTTTTGGACCCCACCCTTTAGCATCCCGTTCTATTGCCAAACTCGACTCGATATCATTCCGGCAACTTTACCCTATCTCAGGGCCGACAGGGAAAAGGTTGCAGACTGGTCCGCCCAATTGGTTCTGGACAGTCCCCACCCCGATTTGCGCATCGGTTTGGTGTGGAAGGGTAATCCACTCTTCGAGAACGATAAAGATCGATCTCTTCCTAATCTGGATTCTCTCGCCCCTCTGGGCGGAATTGCAGGAGTGCGCTTTTTCAGTTTACAAAAAGGAGCCGGTGAGGCGGAAGCCGCAAATCCGCCACCCGGTCTGCCGTTAGTGAATCTGGGGCCACAAATCTCAGATTTTGCTGATACGGCCGCTCTATTAGAAAATCTGGACTTGGTGATTTGCGTAGATACCGCAGTCGCCCATATTGCGGGGGCAATGGGCAAGGCCTGTTGGGTACTCTTGCCTGACTACAAAACCGATTGGCGCTGGCTGACTGGACGCAATGATTCGCCTTGGTATCCTGGCGTGATGCGCCTTTTCCGTCAGCCACGCATAGGCGACTGGACAACGGTGGTTGCTGAAGTGCGTACCGCACTACAGGCACTTGTAGCCATGCCCAGATCTTGACGTCATATGATTGCCATCTAGCTTTACAAACTCCTCTTTCGTCAATTGGCATTAAAATTGACACATCCAGCTGCAGTCTCCGGTATTGTATACAATTCTTCCATTGATTAATTCATCTATTTACTGAAAGATACTTTTTTCATGTAATTACATTGTCTTGTTCAAGATAACTGCTGTTTTATGTATCATCTCTTTTTAAGAGACGACAGTTCGTCAAATGTTATTCTTCGAATTTCAGATACATTTTGTTACAAACATATACAAATTGAAATTTATTTTAAACAAAACAGCAACATGGTTGACGCAACTGCTATAAAATCTCCTGCTTCTGGTGACGATGAAGAGTAAAGACTCTTCAATCCAACCAATGGAATGGAAATATTACCCAAGCAAGGGAGGTGAGTACCATGTCTACAGTGTCCTCAACGACTTCGACAGCTGCAACTGCATCAACATCTTCGAGCAGTAAAATAACATTCTCCGGTTTGGCGAGTGGGGTCGATACCGCCTCCGTCGTCTCGTCCATTATCAAGGCGGAAAGCGCGCCCATCACAACCATGGAGAACAGAGAGACCTATTTGAAAACCGAACTCGAAACGTACCAAGAGTTCAATACCTTGCTCGAAAGTTTTGCATCTTCACTGGACAAACTGAACAACGCCTCGGATTTGAAATCCTATACAGCGTCCAACAATGGTTCTGATTATTTTTCGATCACGACCAACATTCTGGCCACTGAGGGGACCCATTCGGTCAAGGTTTCAAGTCTTGCTCAACAGCAAAAAGATGTCAGCTCAGATGCAATAGCCGACACCTCGACAACTACGTTAACCGGAGAATTAAAGATTGGTGACAATACCCTCAACTACGACAGTACGACCCTGAATGATCTGGTAGACAAAATCAATGCGGGGAATTATGGGATGACCGCCTCGGTTATCAACGACGGAACCGGTGCCGGCTACCGCCTGATGCTGACCGCCGATACAGCCGGCACAGCGGTTGCGATCACCGGGACGGGAAGCATCACTCTGGATACGGCCACCAACGGACACACCGTTACCGGCACCAAAGCACATGTGGTGGTTGATGGCGTGGATTACTATGGCACCAGCAACACCATGACCAACGCAATCAAGGGGGCATCTCTCGACTTATTGGGAGAAAGCACCGCCGCAAACAATGTCACCATCAAATCCGATGCAGAAACTGTCATTGCCACCCAGCTGCAAGAGTTAGTGACCGCCTATAATGCCATCAACACCTCGATCAAGACGATTTCGACATCCGATGCCGCTCTTGGCCGTTCGTTGAAGTCGGTTCAGAACGGCTTAAAAGATTACCTGACGAGTAAGAGCCTTGTATCGCTGGGGATTTCATCTGACTGGCAAACCGGTGCCTTGAGTTTTGACAGTAGCACCTGTTCGACGGCGTATACCGCCGGCTCTGATGCGGTCAAGGTTGCATTGGTCGGCGACGACACCAACACCGGCATCATGACCCGTTTGAATACTTATTTGACCGACCAATTGGACTCCAGTTCCGGATTACTGGTCACGAAGAAAAGCAGCATCGATAAAGAGACCGCGCGCTTGGATGACAGCATCGCGGCCTTCAAAACCAGGATGGAGAAAAGGCAGACGACGCTGGAGGCCCAGTTTACAGCCATGGAAACGATGGTCAGTAGTCTGAATTCACAATCAACCTATTTGACTAATTTTTTCAAAACGTACAACACCTCGTCTTAATCATAAAGCCGATTGCTATGAAGTGTTAGCTGAACCATGCTTAGGAAAATCAAGCGCCCGCGATCAGAGAGCAAGCAAACGGTACGGACGACAGCTTAACTTTTTGCGATGACAACTATTGCTTCACTCTGAAGCATAACGCGTATCTTGCGATATCTACAGGTTGCAAATCGGTTGTATCTCAATTTCTTTACAATTGATACAACTCTATGCAATTATTAACAATTACTTTACAGTCCTTTGTCGGCCAATGCTGTATTTTCTTTGGTAAGATGTCGCAAATTTGTTCATGCTTTAATAGGCAACAGCGAGCGATGACGAATCAAGAGGCTAGGAAATCTAGCCTGATAAAAGGAGCTTTTTCATACATCTGCCAGCTAACACTTCGTCACTAAACTGTTGTTTTTAACCTACTGATCCTCCCGGACAGAAAGAAACGGTATCATTATGCAACCTAACAAAAAATCTTGTAAGTCCATCTTGTTTCTCACTGATAATGAGATTGTAGCAAGGCCCTTGGTTGATGCCCTGGCCCATGAAGGTTTTGCCGTCAGCGTGCATGCAAAAACAGAAAAACAGCTCGATGGATATGCTGCTAAAGATGTGAACTTGATAATTATCGATTCCAGTACGTTTTCCTTAGAGGAATTGTCTACCTACTCACAAATTCGAGCAGGCTACACCGGACTTTTAATGGTGCTCATCGATGATATCGATGAAATGTTACAGGTTCTTGTCTTCGAACAAGGTGTTGATGACTTGCTGATCAAACCGGTTAATCATCTGCTGATGCTGGCTCGAACCCGCGCTCTACTCCGTCGTAACGGGTACCGGGTTGCCCCCATCAATCTTCTCCTGTTTGAAGGGTTGGAAATCAACAGTGGATTACGTCGAGCCACCTATTTGGGACAGGAAATTCCTCTTACCTCTCGAGAATTTGATCTGCTGTGGCATCTGGCTAAAAACGCCTACACAACGCTGGACCGGGATCAATTGTACAAGGCGGTTTTGGGTATCGACTACAATGGGCATGACCGTTATATCGATATGTATGTAGCCCGCATTCGCTCCAAGATGTCCCCTTATCCTAACCTTTCGCAGATGATCAAAACGGTGCGCGGCAACGGCTACCTTTTTGCCGTTGAGCAGTAACATGAGAACTGTACTCTCGCCGAAAGACCAATGTACACGCGTCAAGCGGAGGGTGACGTCATACCCATAACCTAATCGTTGTTCTTCTTTTTTACCCATTAGGCGGAAATCCTTGATTTTAAGGACTTCCGCCTTTTTTTGTTCATTGTGAATACCCCTTTTTATACATTTCGTTACATATGAATAATTATGCAACAAATTGACCACAAAACTGCTCATAACATTACGAAATTACTATAAATATTATACCGGCCCCTCGTCGATAAACATATCAAAGGGAGTGGCGGCTGGAACGGATTCTCTGCCGCACTAATCAGAACGCACTCTCTTGAGCAAGTATGTTTTTTCTCCACGATGGAGATTGGTCACTGCATGGACGCGCCTCTCGCCCGTAGTCAACAGACCGCGGTAAAACAATCGAAGCACGGCTGCCTGTATCTCTTGCATCTTCGGGATAGAGCAGTGACGCTAAGGAGGGAAAATGGGGATTTCCAGCGCATTATATTCTGCCATCAGTGGTCTACAAAGCAATTCGCAGGCCATGACCGTTACCGGCAACAACATCTCAAACAGCAACACTATCGGATTTAAAACCAGCTCGACTGTTTTTTCGGATTTGCTCTCGGCCAGTATCGCGAGTTCCGGCGGCAACTCCCAGGTCGGCCGTGGTTCCCAAGTCCAGACGGTACAAACCAATTTCAGCCAGGGCGGCTTTCAGTCGTCGAGTAGCTCAACCGATATTGCGATCGTGGGCAGCGGCCTCTTTATAGTTAGTAATCCATCAGACGCTACCGATCTGTACACGCGCAATGGTTCTTTCACTTTTAACGATTCTGGTTACCTGGTCAACGCCGATGGTTACCGGGTCCAAGGTTCGACCTACAGTTCCGGCGGATTGTTGAATAGCGGCAGTCTCAGCGATATACAAGTCGATCGTGTTTCCCAGATCCCCGCCAAGCAGACGGCGAATGTCACCCTGCAGACCAATCTCGACTCCAATTCGAGCATACTCGGGACCTTTGACCTGACCAATCCCACCAGCACATCCAATTATTCGACCACAACCACGCTGTACGATTCACTCGGTACATCCCACCTCGCCACCTGCTATTTCACCAAAACAGCAGGTAATGCCTGGGACTGGAACCTCACGGTTGACAGTGCCGATCTCGGTGGAACCGCGGGGGCTTTAACGAACATCGGTACCGGAAGCCTCACCTTTGATGCCAACGGTACCCTTGCCTCCGGCGCGACCGGAACGACCAGCACCCTGGCCTGGGTAGACGGAGCGGATCCCGCTCAGGTGGTAACCTATAATTTTGAACCAACCCAATTCAACAGCACTTCCACTGTTTTTTCTCAGGACCAAGACGGGTACACCTCCGGTCAGGTCACGGATGTTGCCGTTGACACCGACGGTAAGGTGAGTGCTGTTTATTCTAATGGCGAAACCATTGCTGTGGGGAAAATAGCACTCGCCACCTTCGCCGACACCAACGGTCTCGAAAAAAAGGGGAGCAGCCTTTTTGAGGCAACTAGAGAGTCGGGAACCCCAACTATTGGGTATCCAGGAGCATCTCAGGGTACTTTGACCACTAAATCGCTGGAACTCTCAAATGTCGATCTTGCAACTGAGATGGTTAATTTGATCACCATCCAGAACGGCTATTCCGCGAACTCAAAGGTCATCACCACCGCCAATCAGATGCTGCAAGAATTAATTAATTTGAAACAATAATAAGAGGAAACGCATAAAATGAATCAATCATTATTGCTAAAAAATAATCTGCTGGAACTCAATGACCTTATAGTCAGGGAACGTAACGCGATTACTCATCTGCGCATGGACCAGCTGAACGCGATCCAACAGGAGAAAAGTCGTTTACTCCCGTTGTTGCAGCAGATTAGTGGACCAGTTAACCCGGAATGCAAAGGCCTTATTCGAAAAATAAAAGTTAACAACGAGCGTAACCGCTTTCTGCTGCAATCCGGCCTTAAGCTTATCGGCAAGTTGCAGGATAACGTCTTTCGCCGCCTGGCCCTGACCTACGCCGCCCATGGTCGCTCGCTCAATATCGGTGCTGGTCCCCGCATCCTCAACCGGAGCGCTTAGTCGTGAGCAGCCTGATTGCCTCTCTCTACACCGGTGCCAGCGGCATCTTCGTTAACCAGACCGCCGTTCAAGTCACCGGTAATAATATCGCTAATGTCAATACCAAAGGGTATTCACGACAGACCGCCAATATTACCAGCTCCCTACCTCTGGAGCAGGGTGGGTTGCAATATGGCAGCGGCAGCACGGTGGACTCCATTGATCGCGCTGGAGATGCTTTTATCACTAAACAGTTAATTGCCCAAAGTGCCATCTACAGTGAGTACGATGCCAGAAGCACCCCCCTTAGTAGCATCGAGCAAAGTTTCAGCATCGACGATTCCAGCGTTGCCACCAGTATCAGCAGTTTTTTCGATTCCTGGTCGGCATTGAGCAGTAATCCGGCTGGGACAACAGAACGACAGGATGTCATTCAAAAAGCCAGTGATCTGGCCGGTCGTTTCCAGCAAATTGATCAGCAGTTGACCGAGGTGGTGGACGGGATCAACACCAGCATCGAGTCGACGATTCCGAGTTTGAATGAACAATTGCAGCAGATTGCCACACTCAACGGCAGCATTATGCAAACCGAACTGTCGTCGAGCAGCGACGCGAACACCATGAAAGACCAACGCGACCTGTTAGTGCAACAGGTGAGCGAGACCACCGGTGCCACCACCTATACCGATGGTGCGGGGATGACTTGCCTGCAACTCAATAATGGTCAGCCTTTAGTCACCGGCAATGTCGCATCGACTCTTTCCACGGCCAAGGTCAACGGCCTGACCCAGATCAGCCTTACCAGCGGTCAATCCAGCACTTCTTTAAATGGTAAGAGCTTTGGCGGGAAGCTTAATGGCTTACTCTCCGTTCGTGACCAGACCGTCCCGGAATTCCAAGACGATCTCGACCAATTAGCTTATACGGTGGCCAATAACGTCAATGCGTTGCATACCACCGGGATTGACCAAAATGGTAATCCGGGCACCGCTCTGTTTACGCTCACTGCCCCCGCCGACCCTTTGGCACCGGTCTGGCAGGGCGCAGCCGCATCCATTGCCGTCGGTTTCACCGACACCAAACTGATCGCTGCAGGAACGACCTCTGCCAGCGGTGATAACAGCCTCGCCACAACCATTGCTAACCTCCCCAATACGACCAGCGTAAACGGTTCCACGTATGCGGAAGAGTATTCCCGGATCGCTGCCAAGGCGGGGCTCTTGGTGAGCAGTAACGAGCAAAAACTGACCGACAGTTCTCAACTGTTAGATGGCGTCAATACCAAGCGCGATGCTGCTGCCGGCGTTTCGACTGATGAAGAGATGGTTTTGCTGATCCAATACCAAGCCGGATATAAGGCCGCCTCTAATTATTTGTCGACCATCAAGGATATGCTGACAACACTTATGCAAATGTAGAGGTTATAATGATTATCACTAGAGATGCGTCAACCTATCGAACCTTGCAGTACAATCTGGCCAAAGACTCCACTGCCCTCAACCAACTGTACATCAAGGAATCGACCGGGGTGGAGGTGGCCAAGGCATCGGACAACCCTGCGGCGGTCGGCGCGATTATCAACGGTCGGAACGAAATCGTCAAAGGCGAACGGTATATTGCCAACTGCCAGCATGTACAAGACAACCTCTCGGTATCGGAAACCTCTATTACTTCGGTTGAGGAGATCATGACCAAGGCTAAGGAGATCGCGGTGACCGGGGCTAACGACAGTCTGTCGGCATCCGATCGCAGCACCCTGGCCGATGAGGTAAGTCAGTTGCAGGAATCTTTGCTCGGCTTGGCCAACACCCAGGTCGATGGAAAATATATCTTTGCTGGATACAATGACCAAACCCTGCCGTTTTCAGGGTCTCCGGTGACGTATAACGGTACGAACGACCACCAGATGATTGAAGTCAGCCCTGGCGAAACCGTAGCCAAGAATATCACCGGTGAAGAAATATTCATGAGTCCTGTCAATCTTTTTACGACCTTGGATGACCTGGTCACTGCGCTTAAAAGTGGCAACAGTACCACCATTTCTGCGCAGATGACCCCGCTTGAAAACGCAGCCGAGCAGGCCCGTACCCAGCTGAGCCTGATAGGTAACGACAGTGCCAGGATGGACGATATGATCAGTCTGCATGAAAATGCCCAGCTGTTAATCAAGGAAACCCTCTCCCGAAATCAGGACGCCGATTCAACGGTGGTTCTTTCCGATATCACCAAAATGGAGAACTCATTGCAGGCCACCATGCAGGTGGCAGCGAGGGTGTCAAAACTCAGCCTGATGGATTATCTGTGATGAATGTCTCGCTCTGGGCGGACAGCATTGATCAATTCGATGGCGAAACTCGAGTTGGTCTTGTCGCGGTCGATACCGTCCGGTATTTCTGCTGAGCGCGGGCCTTCTTGCATGAAAAAAATCCCAGCGAGTTTTCTATACTCTCCTGAGAAATTATTTTTTGCATAGTGCTCTACAATACTTCACAAAGAATTAACAAATATTAACGCAAAATATGGGGACTGTTGACCGATACCATAATATAAATACTTCACAGTATCTGATATTGTCTCGTATGAGTGGAGCTATGGCTATTAATACTTATTTAAGGAGATAGACATGACAATCAGCAGCATATCGAACAACAACTGGTATCTGCAGCTCAATCAACTTAGCAACAGCAATCAAACTCAAGGAGCAAGTAAAAGTACGGATGCCACCAATCCGTCTGAGCCGCCACCAGGAGGCGATTTCCTCAGTGCTATTTTCCAGTCCCTCGCTGCAATTGGTGCCGGAAGTGACTCAAGCTCCACGTCAAGCAGTACCGCTTCCTCCTCCTCTGATACATCGTCTACCACTACCTCTTCCACTGAGGATACTGCTCAGGCACTGGCTAATTTCATGCAGAATCTGATGGCTGCTCTGCAATCCCAGAGCAGCGGGACGTCAAGTACGCAAGGCACTGACAGCGATGGCGACAATGAAGCCAGCAACAGCATCAGCAGCGCAAGCCCCCCGCGCCCCAATATGCAGGCCGATTTACAAAGCCTGATCCAAAGTTTGGGTTCCACGACTTCAAGTGCATCGACGTCAACCACGACCAGCTCGACGCAGAGTTCCTTGGAGCAAAGCTTCCAAAATTTGATCAGTTCGTTGGGAGGTTCAAGCAGTACGGCGACGCTGACAAATTTTCTGCAGTCTTTTGCCGCCAACATGTCGGGTAACTCGTTTTCTGGAAACGTGGTGAACACCCAAGCCTGAAGCAGCACTTCTGCCGCCTGTGAAAAGTGACCTCAGCAGGAGGCGTAACGTAAAAAAAAGGAGTTAGACAATGTCAATTGCAGCGATTTCTTCAAGCGCCAGTACCTATCAGGCAAGCCAAAGCAACCCTTTTGCTAAGATCAAGGAAGATTTTAACAACCTCGGCAAGGCGATACAATCAGGCAACATCGCCGATGCGAAAGCGGCTTTTGCCCAACTGCAAAAGGATACGCCAACAAAAACTGGCAGCGATAGCAATCCCATGAGCACCGACATCGCCAGCCTCGGCAAGGCGCTGGATTCAGGGGATATCAAAGCCGCTCAAACTGTCTATACCAAGATTCAGGACAAGATGTCTCAAGGCCCGTCTGCAGGCGGACAGGCGGCAGGGGGCGGTAAAACTGGGGGAAGCAAAACTTCTGGCTCGAGCAGTGCTTCTTCGACGGTTTATGACGACAAGGATACCAATAAGGACGGTACCGTTTCCATTCAAGAAGAATTGGCCTACGCTTTAACGCATCTTGCAACACAGACAACGACTGAGGATACCACAGGAGCAGCTTCTTCATCAAATGCTGCATCAGGAGGGATCATCAGTACCAAAGCGTGAATCCTGGCACCTATCATACCAGAGGGTTATAGCCTTATTGGTTATGGCCCTATTTTTATTTCTGGATTTTGCAAGCTCTTGAGCTGTTTATTCCTACAGGCCCTAAGCCTTTTGGGGTGAAGTTGATTCGTCGAGCTACAGCCAAGCAGAGTATTGGTCAAATACATTGAAATGGAAATGTGTTACACCACCATCGTCATTCCTCTTTGGGATATGTCAACCCTATAGAATTTGAGAAACAGCTGCTTTAGAAAAAGTGGTTCTAAAGCATGTCTTCTTTAATTTGACCATATCAGAGCAACCTGCTGCTTGAAAATGTTGATAAGTGCGATCTTGATTGTCTTCTATTCCGGTAGCTTACTTTCATCAAGCACCTTTCTGATGAGTACGGAAAGATCTTTTATGCCTAAAGGTTTCTCGGCAAAGGCTTTGATTCCCGAGCCTCTCGCCTTTTCTTCCGAGATTAAGCTACTGTAGCCCGTACAGAGAATGATCGGTAATCCAGGCCGTATTTGCATTATTCGTTTTGCTAAATCCGTTCCTGTCATACCCGGCATGGTTAGGTCAGTAATAACAATATCGAACCGTTCAGGCTCATTCTGAAACGTATTGAGAGCATCAAGGCTGCTTGTTCGCGCCGTGACCTCATAGCCCAGGAGTTCGAGCATTTCACTATACAACTCGGCCAACAACTCCTCGTCATCAACAAAGAGAATATGTTCTCTGCCTAATGGAACCTCCTCTATTTGTTTGGCTTCAGAGGTAACTTCTTGAGATGCAGCAGGGAAATAGATATGAAAGATCGTACCTTTTCCTAGTTCACTCTCGCAGGTTATAAATCCTTTATAACTGGTGACAATACCATGAACTATTGAAAGTCCCATGCCGGTGCCTTTGCCAATCCCCTTGGTAGTGAAATAGGGTTCGAAGATATTGCCTTGAATTTCTGGCTCAATGCCTTGCCCCGTATCGCCGATTGAAAGCAACACATACTTACCAGGTTGTATCCCTGGGTGAGGTTGTAAATCTTGCCAGGAAAGTTCACAGCATTTGAGTGTGATTTCAAGTGTTCCTCCGGTCTTTTCCATAGCATGGAAAGCATTGGAACAAAGGTTAATAAGGATTTGATGAATTTGAGTAGGGTCGGCAAAAATAGGACTAGTGGTAATATCAATCTGTTGCTTGATCGTAATGGTTGACGGCAACGAAGGGCGCAGAAAATCTACGGCTTCCTTGACAATGAGGGCTGGTTTAAGAAAAATACGTCTGGTCTCAGTCTGGCGACTGAATGTAAGAATCTGTTTCACCAAGTTGACGGCACGTTTTCCTGCCTCCTCAACCTTGTCGAGGCACTTCGTAACCCCCTCTGTCGAAGAAATTTTCCCCCGAGCCATTTCAGTATAGCCTAGAATCACCCCGAGGATATTGTTGAAGTCATGGGCAATACCACCAGCCAAGGTGCCGATGGCCTCCATTTTTTGAGATTGGATTAGTTGCGATTGGAGCTTCTTTCTGTCTTCTTCGGCCTGCACATACTCAGTGATATCATGAGAAAAGCTGGCCACCTGAATAACCGTACCCTGTTCGTCTTTAACTGGATAAAGTCGAATTCGATAGTGCTTATCGTTTCGAGTCTCATCATATTGTACCAAACGCTTTTCGTTTAAAAGTCGATTGATTGCGTTTCGGCGTGTCGTTACTGCCGATGGGGGGAGAAAATCAAATAGATTCTGCCCTCTCATACTACTCTTAGCCAGATTGCGTCGACGTGCTGCATTATCATTGAGATCGAGAATCATGCCATTGGGTTCGTGCAGAATTACCGAGTCCGAGGTGGCATTAAAGAGGGCTTTAAACCAAACCAGACTTTTCTGGAGCTTTTCCTCGGTCTGTTTGCTTTTCGTGATGTCTCGAATACTCTCAATCGCACCAATAACATTGCCAGACTGGTCGCGTAGAGGCGATGCCTTAGCAAAGACCCACGCACCTTCTTTATGGTAGAGTGCTTCACAAAATACTTCCGTACTCAGTGTTTCTCCTTCGTGGGTGAGATGAGGATACAGAAATAAAATCTTGTTCTTGTCTTCAAAAATTAAATCAATTAACTGCGGCCTTGCCTCTCCATAAAACGGAATTGCGTAGGAGTAATCGCCTTTGCCGATCATCTCCATAGCCGGCAACTGTGTCATTCTTTCCATGGCTTTGTTCCAAATGAGGACATGTCCTTCCATATTGATCGCAAAAGTGGCGTCTGGTAAAAAATCTATTATGTCATTGAGTTGCTTCCTACTTGCCCGCAACGCATCCTCAGCACTTTTACGCTCGGTGATGTTCTGGATAATTGAATGCAAAACGATCCGATCACCGAATTGAATACGGCTCAATGAAACAGCTACGTCGCGCAGCGTGCCATCCGCCAAGCGGTGTTGAGACTCGAACTGTTGACCTTGTCCCGACTGGACCGAAGCCATGACCTGGTGGAGTTCGAAGGCGGGCATGATGTTGATATCGGAGATCCGCATAGCCAGAAATCGCTCGCGTGGATAGCCATAGAAAACAAGCGCGACGGCATTGGCGTCAATGATCGTTCCATCAACGGGGTCAAACAACAGCATAACTGCAGAATTGTTGGCAAATTGATTGCGGTAGGATTGCTCGCTCTCCCGTAGCGCTACCTGCTGGATGCGGATGCTTGCGTCGGTTCGATACAGCAGTACATAGATGAAGCTCAGCAACAAAGCCAGCAGGACCACACCGGCGGTCCCGCCCAAGGTCGTCAAGTCCGAAAATGCCGCCTTATCGATAGTGATGTCGTGCATGATCAGCAGGTCGCCAACCTCTTTGCCCGAGGCATCCAGAAAAGGTGTCGCGGATACCTGCCAGTCTCTCCCGTCGGCAGAAATCTCGCGGTCCATTTTGCCGTAGTTATGGTTGTCCGGCAATTGGTCGAACCAAGATGCTAAAGCGTCGGGAAGATGTCCCTGGGAAGCGTAGATCACAGTAATTCGTGGCAAGCGGTTCCAGTCGGCCTCGCGATTGAGCAGGCGCATGCCTTCTTCCCAAGCCCGCTGGTTCAGATGCTCCTTGCGGATGACCACGGCTAGTTGGTCGCCAGGCCGGGTGTGTAGGGCTTTCAGGACGTCCTTGATCTCCATGCCCAATTCTACATAGCCAGCTAATCTGCTGTTTGCAAAGATCGGCAGCACCACCCGTAGGGTGAAGGTGCCAAGCGGACCCAGCTCAATGCCGGAAGCAATCTTGCCGGTCCGTTCAGCTTCTCGGGCTGTGAATCGTTCGATTCGATCGCCGCGTATTTCTGGCTTATGAACCCGCAGGAGACAGACACGATTCTCATCGAAAAAGTAAAAATGCGTGAGGAGGTTTTCCCGACGTAGCGTCTCGAAAACTGGCAACCAGGTAGCCAGGAGGGAGTCGGAATCGCCTTTGCATAACGCCTTTTGCACCCCTGGATCGGCGGCGATAGGTTGCATAGTCGCAGCCAGGCCCGAGGCCTGTAAATCTATTACTATGCGTAAATTATCGGAAATGTCGGAGATAACAGTGGCGAAATCCCTCGCTAGACGCTGCTGATGCTGTCTGTATAGGATCGCTCCCGTGCCAACTATCAGCAGAATCACTATGACTGCCAGTGAGGGCAGTAACCGTCGCAGAACCGGTTTGGGGGAAGCATTAATACGGAGGGTGACGAAAAAAATGGCGACCACGCTGATAAGCAGTACGAGCATTATTCCCACGGGCAGGGCCGCGCGAGTGGCCACATTCCATTTCCAGGCGTTGGCGTCAATGTCCATGCCCAGCACACCGAGTACGGTACCGGTTTGAGGGTTGATAATCGGGACCAGCGCCGAAACCCACGTGCCCCATCGATCGATGTCCGGGCCCAAGACGGCTCCGTCCTTGGTATCGAAAACTCGGCGATAACTTGTCGGAACCTCGGTGTAAACCTGTCCAGGTGGAGAGTACTCTTTCGAGTCGGCCGGTTCGCTGTCCAGAAAGAAAAATACCGTGCCGTCGACCTTGCGGCCCATGAGATAGAAAAATCGGCATTGCGGGTTGGCTAAACGAACAGCGGCCAGCTGTTCCTTGAGCCGCTGGTAGCTGGGACTTTCTAGGTCCTCCATTGTACCCGAAAGCGCCTGGAGGTTTTTAAAATTTATCGCCTGAGTCACCAACCGTGCTTGCTTGAGTAGGTCAGCGCGCATTTCCCGGTCCACCTGCGCCACTGTCCACCAAATAAATAACGCCCCGACGATCAGTACTGTCACGACCGTCCCAACTATCCACGGTCCGAATTCTTTCGATAGACTCGTTACTTGTTGGTTGTTCATTATAAAGGTACCTCCAGCAAAAACGGGTAATATTCGACCTGTTGGCCCGTTAAGGTTGAAACGTTACACGGTTTGGGGAATTTCCAGCCATTGCCTGGTCGTAATGTCGTCAATTCGTGGTGGAAAGAGTTTTGCTGAACGGTTTTATACTGCCAAAGTGTACAATCGTTTCAGGTTCCAGGCTATACAGATTAGCAGGATGATAAAAAAAGCAGATTGGAGCGGTCGGCTCCTTCGTTCTTGCCGTAAATAAATTTTTGGTACTTTATTCAACGCCAATTTTTATCGCTTAAGCGATGCTGTTATTCCTCTTTCCGAGAGACTGATAGCGTCGTACAGGTTTCTTTCACCCGGACATTGTTATTACTAGCTTCCCGCAGTTAGCCAAAGCGTTCAAATACAATACCAGCGACCCGGACGCTGCGTATTACCAAGTCAGCGCGGAGCATAAGTTGAACTTCTCCATTGACTACATCGGACTAACATTTTTTTTTAGGGATGATGTCATGCGAGATTTACGCGATTTTGGGGGCACAGGTTAATTAGAGGTTGACGATGAATCTCGCCAAGGAATTACCCGATGTAGTGTACTTCCTAGCCGGAGAAATAATATTTGCGCATCTGCCTGTACACATTGAGAATAGCGAAGCGTAATTGACATTGGTTCCCAATGCTACTGTCTAACAAAAAACCGTGGAAAACTTATACGCTTGACTATCCTTCAATAAAAAAGCACCTAGCCGTTTCAGGTTAAGTGCTTAATGCTAAGTAATTTTGTTGGTTTAGCAAGAGCTTGTCTTTGTGGTCGATGTTGCTGCTATTAGAACGATCCCGCTATCGATATGTATCATACCGGTCGAATCTCGACTTTCTCTTTCAAATAATTTTCACTGCAGCGATCGGCCCTCCTTGCGATGGAAGATACCGGCAGCAAAAGCGGCTTCCGCCTTTGTCTGAATAATCAAAAAAATGCTCAATACAGCCAGCACCATTGGCGGCAATCACCGGGATGGTCACCGCCGAGCGGGCAGCATTGCTCAGCTCCAGATCAAAACCCAAGTTGGTGCCGTATTTGTCAATGCAGTTGCACAGGATGTCCTCCCCCCGCCCCGAGTTGTTCGCCCACCTACGCTAGGGCGGCTGCATCAAACTCGCGTGGTCGACTTTTTAAGGATGATCGCCCCCGCAAAGTATAAGTAACTTACCGATCCTATTATTAATAGTGATAAGAAATATTTTTCACTTTTTGGTTATTGTTTTTATCATGATAATTATTATTATTAAGCAACGAGCAAATATGTGTTGCTCTTTCGTAAGTCGTAAATAATTTGGAGGTTCAATATGAAACTACAACGTATTTTCACTCCCTTATTTTTAACTCTTAGCATGATTTTTTTTGTTTCCAACGGCATCGCCTCTCACACTCCTACTCATGGACCAATGGGGGTAATGAAGGCAGACGCAGCGGCAAAAAAAACCTTTGAAGATGGCAAAGCTCTTCCGGATTACACTTATTATACTATTGGTTCCATTGTCGAACCTGATTCAGTAATTGCGATCAAGAAGGGATATACTTTGCGTGACTCAAGAATTTGGACCAAGGTTGAAGACATGTCAAATACGATGGTAAGGACGTGGCTGCAGGCTTGGAAAAATGATGGTCATGAATTTCCTGATATGAACGGAGGCGTGATCCTTACCCCTGACGGGCAAGACGCTGGAATCTGGTATTCACATTTCCCTGGTGGGGCTGTCATGATGCCTATCCCTAAAGTGTTAGACGTTTTTCAACCTCAACCTCTCGGTGGTAAACTTCCAGGACAGGGTGCCTGAGAACGAAATTCGTTTGTTAGAGGCCGGCAACGGCGCTGAAGAGAAACTGCAGGTGATTCGTGAAGGTAACTTGTAGTTTCGTGACTTGATTTTATTAATATTGGCAGTCTAAAAAAGACAGTTTTTATTCTTGAGTTTGCCGAAGTGACGTGTGCTTTGTCACTTCGGCTTTATTTTTGCTTTGAGAAAATTTGGGCGGCATTCAGTGACAATTTCTTGTTATTGAATCGGAATTGTGAACGCCAAAAAAAATTCCAATTCATGATAGGGAGAGCGACAGTGGTCTGCGGAAGTAGGGACGCAACGGAATTCGTCTCGTCCAGAAAACGACCCCGTTGCTACCATCCTCTCATGCCGGTCGAATCTCAACTTTTTTCTTCAGGTATTCCTTCACCGCACCGATCGGCACCTCCTTGCGATGAAAAATTCCGGCGGCTAGGGCTGCTTCCGCCTTGGTCTGGGTGAAGACCTCAAGGAAATGCTCAGCACAGCCGGCACCGCTTGAGGCAATCACTGGGATAGTGACCGCCGAGCGGACAGCATTGATCAGCTCGATGTCAAACCCCGAGTTGGTGCCATCGCGGTCAATACAGTTCAGTAATATTTCTCCAGCACCAAGTTGTTCGCACACTTGCGCCAGGGTGATTGCATCCAAGTCCCGGCCCTCGCGGCCGCCCTTGATGGTGCACTGGTACCAGCAGTATTGCTCACCATTGGGACCTGGGGAAGAGGTCTCGATCACCTTATGCTGGACCGCATCGGGACTTGCAACATAGACCCGGCGGGGATCGACAGAAATCACCACGGCCTGGTTGCCATAGACACGTGCAATCTGCTCAATGGAACTGAGGCCTGTGGCTTTGCCAGTTTTTACCACCTCCTCGACAATCAAGACCGCGTCCGAGCCGATGGAGATTTTATCGGCCCCGGACCGGAAGTACTGCGAGGCCACCTCCAAGGCACTGTAAAAGCGACCGTCCCGGTCGGTGAAATCGCGGATGCCGCCCCCAATAGTCAGGGGAACAAATACATTTTGCGAGGTCTGCTGTAGGACTGCGAGCATGGGCATATCCTGGAGCGGAAAATCGCGGAACCCGGTGATGTTGAGAAATGTTATTTCATCAGCTCCCTGCTCATAGTACTCTTTGGCCAGTTCCACCGGCTTGCCCAGGTTGCGGACGGTACCCTCCTCGCGGACATCGTACTGATCGCCCTTGGTCACGACCAGATCGCCTCGCTCGTTGGCGCGGACATCCAGGCAGGCGATGATCCGCTTGGCCAGCACCGTGGTCTGGAGGCAGGCAGCGGGACGGATGGCCTCACGGTTGCCGGCCAGGAAATTTTCCAGGACCTGCAACCCCGCCCGGCCACTTTTTTCCGGGTGGAACTGGGTGGCCACCATCGCCCCTTTCTGGATGGCACTGACGAATTCGTAGCCATAATCGGTGGTAGTCAGGATGTCGTCCTTGGTCGTAGGTGTCACATGATAGGAGTGGACGAAATAGAATTTCTCATCGCCCGCCAGGCCGTGGAACAGTGGCGAGGGCTGGTGTATTTTGAGCCCGTTCCAGCCTATATGGGGGATGGCGAGATCGGTGGTGAAGCGCTGGACCCGACCGGGGAGGATACCCAGGCCTGGTTCTTCCGGGGCTTCCTCGCTCGATTCGAACAGGGCCTGGAGAGCGACGCAGATGCCGAAAAAAGGTTTGCCCGAGTGCAGGTAGCGGGTCAGCGATTCCCGCAGTTGCTTTTGCCGCAGGGTGTACATCAGGGCTCCGAAGTTGCCCACCCCAGGAAAAACAAGGCGTTCGGCACGGTCTATGTCCGCGCTGCTGTTAACGAGTACCACGGTTTCGCCGAGGCGTTCAATGGCATTGATGACCGAGCGGACATTGCCGGCGCCGTAATCAAGGAGAGTAATCATGGTTTTTTCTGTTCAGGTGCTTGCAAGGAAGGAAGAGAAACAGTACAAGGTCAGGCATGCTGGCGCTAAACGGCTTATTTCCCGTTTGTTCACCGCGCGTGCCCGTAGATTGTGATTTTTATAACTCAGGTCGTTTAGTTTATTAGAGACCGTCGGCTGTCGGGTCAAAAAGGTCGAAAGAAAGAAACCGATGCAGCCCTCATCTGGGATTTTAATCACCAGCAGATGCAAACCTACAGGGCTACCCCACCTGGGTCCATACTGATTATTTACCAATCGACCGGGAAAAATGATTTGTAGAGTAGTTTCCGGTTCAAGTCAAGATCAATTCCGTTTTCAGTGATATGCAAGCCATCCTTCTCGCCGCCGGGTACGGCACCCGTTTACGACCGTATAGCACCATCCGGCCCAAACCCCTGTTTCCGGTGGTTAATCGTTCCCTGTTACATCTGTTGCTTGAGCAGTTGCGTGCGTGTAACTGCTCGCCCATTCTCGTCAACTGTCATCATCTGGCTGCACAGATCAAGACCGCACTTGTAGACTGGCCCAAGGTGCTGGTGCAGTTCGAGCCCGAAATCCTCGGTACTGGCGGCAGTCTGCGTAAGGCCTTGAATCGGCTGGACAATGATCCGGTGTTAGTGATGAACGGCGATATCTACCACGATATTGATCTGGAAAGGGTGTACCACCAGCACCTTCTTTCTAAAAACGATGTAACCCTGGCGATGCATGCGTATCCCCGCTTCAACACGGTTGGCGTGGCGGATGGCCGAGTCCGGAATTTTGCGGCCCAGGACGGTGAGCGGCTCGCTTTTACCGGCATCCATGTGGTCGATCCGGAGGTGATCGAGATGATTCCCGAGAATTGTTTTCACCACATCATCGATCTCTACCAGGAGCTGGCAGGACAGGGCAGGGTAGGGTATTGCCGGGTGGATGGAGCCCTGTGGCGCGATATCGGCACGCCGGCGGATTATCTCCAGCTCCACGCCGAACTGCTTGCCAAGGGCAAGGAGCCGGCAGGCTGGGTGATCGATCCTACGGCCCGGCTAGGTGCTGATGTGGTTTTGGAAGACTGGGGCTGCATCGGGCCCGGAGCGGTGATCGGAGAGCGGGCGCATCTCTGTCGCTCTGTGGTCTGGGATGGGGCGGCCGTCGCTGCCGGCCGTCTGTCTGTCGATGCCATCGTTACCGGCAATCAGGATATCGATGCTGCCGCTTGTCGCTGTGGAGAGGATTGCCCATGAACACGGCTCCCCTTATTGCCCTGGCCGGCCAACTCCTCGGGGAATCTGAGATCTCCTGGAACGAAGCGACCGTGCAGGCCGTCGTTCTGGTCCCGGATGGTTCCTCCCGTCGGTTTTTTAAACTGCGAGGACCAGGCCGCGAGGCAATTGTCGCCATTCTGCCGCCGGAAAACGATGCGCAAGGGCAGGCCGAGGCGATCGCGTTTTACAAGATCGGCCGCCATCTGCAGCAGTGCGGCGTGCCGACTCCCAAAATCTACGCCTTCGATGCCGCCAGCGGTCTCGCTCTCTGCGAGGACTTGGGCGACCGCCGGCTGTATGAACAGGTTGTCGCAGGGCAGGGGCGTGGTCAAACCCTCAGTCTGTACGAGCAGACCGTACGTCAGTTGGCGCAAATGCAGGTACGTGCCGCCGAAAGTTTCGATCCCGCCTGGTGCTGGGATACACCCCGCTACGACCGCTCTTTGATGCAGGAACGGGAGTCCGGCTATTTTCTCCGGGCCTGCTGTGTCGATCTGTTGCAGCTTGAATTCGACCGCGCGGCGGTGGCGGCCGAGTGCGTGGAACTGGCCGATGCAGCCGCTCAAGCGCCGGCCGATTTTTTTCTGCACCGTGATTTTCAGTGCCGCAACCTTATGGTGCAGGATGATGCAGTCCGCTTCATCGATTTTCAGGGTGGCCGTCTCGGGCCCTTGGCCTATGACCTGGCCTCTCTGCTGCTCGATCCCTATGCGGCGTTGCCTTCAGCTATGCAGGACCACCTGATCGGGGTCTATCTCGAGGCCCTGCAGCACGAGATTCCTTACAATGATGACCAGTTCCGTCACGAATACGTCTTCCTTGCCCTGCAACGTAATCTGCAGATCCTGGGAGCCTTCGCTTTCTTGAGCCAAGTGCGGCAAAAGCCTTTTTTTGCGCAATTTCTTCGTCCGGCCCTGGTCTCGCTCAGCGGCCTTCTTGCCAAACCCGAGGCTGCCGGGTATGTTACTCTGAGATATTTAACTCACCAAAGCCGCCAGGAGCTTGAAAAACGATCATGACTACAGAAAATGCAACCCTGGTTGCCCTTATCGGCCGTCCCAATGTCGGCAAATCCACCCTGTTTAACCGTATAATTAGACGTCGAGACGCTCTGGTCGATCCTACGCCGGGGGTAACCCGCGATCGTCACTACGCTCGGGTCAGCTGGGATGAACATCCCTTCATCCTGGTGGATACCGGCGGCATCGACGATGAAGACGACACCATCGTCAACCATATCCGTCATCAGGCCATGATGGCCATTGAGGAGGCGGATATCATCTTTTTCTTGATGGATGGCCGCGAGGGCTTGACGCCCAGTGACATCGAGATTGTTGATCTGCTGCGTCGCACCGAGAAACAGGTTTTTTATATCGTTAACAAGATCGACAGTCCGGATCGGGAAGATGAACTGCTCATGCCCTTCTGGGAACTCGGCGTCGAGCGGTTGTGGGCGCTTTCCGCGGACCATGGTTTTGGCTTCCACGGCCTGATAGAGGGTTTGTTGCCGCACCTCGAATCAACCGATCTCCAGGTCGAGTTACCGGAAAATACCATGCGGGTCGCCTTTCTCGGCCGCCCCAATGTCGGCAAGTCCTCAATGGTCAACGCCATCGTCGGTCAGGAGCGGATGGTGGTCTCCGAGGTCTCCGGCACGACCCGCGATTCCGTTGACACCCTGCTCAGCCGCGACCAGTACCACTATCTGCTCATCGATACTGCCGGTATCCGCCGCAAGGGAAAAACCACCGACAAACTGGAGAAATTCTCCATCCTCAAGGCCCTCAAGGCGCTGGGACGCTGTGATATCGCCATGGTGCTGATTGACGCCGAGGAGGGAGTCACCGAGCAGGATACCAAGGTGATCGGCTATACCCAGGACCAGAACAGGGCCCTGATTATCCTTATCAACAAGTGGGATCTGGTCAAAGATGATAGGAAACGCCAGGAGCGTTTGTTGTCGGATCTGCAAGAGGCGGTCAAATTTATCCCCTACGCCCCGGTCCTCAAGGTTTCAGCGCTGACCGGCTCCGGAATCAAGCGGCTGTTTCCCGAGATAGGTCAGGTTCATCGCCAGTTTCATCATCGCTTTCCTACTGCCGCTCTCAACCGGGTGTTGGCCGATGCGGTTGCCCATCACGAACCGCCCATGTACCATGGCCGCCGGCTCAAATTTTACTACACCGCCCAGTTGGGTACCGCGCCGCCGCTGTTTGCCGTGGTTACCAATGCCCCCAAAGGTATTCATTTTTCCTACGAGCGCTATCTGACCAACTTCTTTCGGGATGGTTTGGGACTGGACCGGGTGCCGGTTCGTCTTCTCTTCCGCGAACGGAGCGGGAGAAAAGTAAAGAGCAGTTTAATAGGCAAAGGGGACGGGAAGAAGAGATAGGCGAGCAAGGGTGGGTAACGGTTTACTCGTTTGCCCACCCCCTACTGGCTCGGTTCAATCTTTATCGCCGGATGTACTCCAACTGCTGTACGGCGCAACACACAACGCTGCATTATAAAATCGGGGGTCGCCAGTGACCTCCTTGCCTATCCACTCGGGCTGTTCAAAAGGTTGCGCTTCGGCCTCCAACTCGATTTCTGCCACGATTAACCCGGTATTGAGGCCGAAAAACTCGTCGATCTCCCAGATGAAGCCGCGGTAGGGGATGGTATACCGCTTTTTTTCGATCTGCGGCTGCTGGCAGAGACTGTCCAGCAGGGACCGGGCATCCTCCAGTGGAATCGCGTACTCATATTCGCTGCGAACCGCGCCGACAGTTGCCCCCTTGACGGTCAGAAATCCTTTGTCGCCCGCAATACGGACCCGGACGGAGCGTTCCTTACTTGCACAGAGATAGCCCTGGCGATACTCGATACCCTCGGCCAGCCCACGCCAGCCATCGCCGGCAAGAAGAAATTTGCGTTCGATTTCCTGTCCCATTTCTTTCTCCTGGTTGCAAAAATAAAGCCACACGAAGTGGTAAACATCACGTCATTTAAATCCATGGCGGGTAAGCATGGTAGCTGTTTTGTTGCCATCGGACAACAACTCTCCGTGGCCCTTTGGCATGGTATCTGTTCGCCCGGAACGTCTTTGCCTGATGGGGCTCTCTGTCAGTGAAGCCTCGGTGCCGTTAGGTATTGGGTATCATTTAATTTGTTGTACGATCTACCGCGTTTTTCCGTTCTTTGCTTGACACCTCTAACGCCCCTTGGTATCACAATGTTAATTTTTATTCCCACTGGGTCCAGGTATTTTTTGAGGGATTTCACGGTTTGGTGACCTATGCTTGATAAAATATTGCTGCGGATTGTTCTGGCTCTGGCCATTGTCCTGTGTTCGCAGCCTTTGCTGGCGGAAGACAATGTCCTCAGCACCATAAAAGAAGCGATCATGCAGTATCAGGCCGGTGACTATACAGGCGCCGCGTCCAATCTCGATTATGCCTCGCAATTGGTCCGGCAGCAAAAAAGTGAAAAGATGAAAGGATTGCTGCCCGCCCCCCCTGTCGGTTGGCAGGCGGGTGAAGCCAGCGCTCAGGCCCTGGGTGCGGCTATCCTCGGTGGCGGCGTCACCGTCAGTCGTGATTACACCAAAGGATCCTCCGCCGTCAGCGTGGAGATCGTTTCCGACTCGCCGGTACTGCAATCGGTGCTGGTGATGATCAATAATCCGATGTTCGCCGGTGCTGGCGGCGGCAAGCTCGAGACGGTGAAAGGGCAGCGGGCGATTATTAAATACGAGAACAGCAAAAAAAGTGGTGAGCTGTATATTGTGGTCGCTTCCCGTTTTGTTATCACTATCAAGGGCCGACAGGTTGCGAGGGACGATCTGCTCGCCTTTGCTGAAATTATGGATTATCGGGTGTTGGAGAAAAACTGATTGTCCTTGCTGCCGAAAAGCGTTTTTTCCTGCCGCAATTTGAAAACCATGGCCTCCCGGGGAATGCTGGAGAGGTTTTTTCCGTGTGAGACTGGTTACCCCTGTTACAACTGGATAAGAATTGGCCTTCTTCCTGTAACAGGGGTTTTTTTATTGCTCTAAAAAAGAGGCGGGTATCCAAGTGGGCAGTGACGAAAAAGCAGGCAGGGCGCCGGTGCAGCAACCGGTAACGGACGAGGCAATCTTTAAGGTGGCCAAGGAAATAGTGGTCAAATTTATTGAGGTGGGCCGGCTGACGCCGTCTTCCTTTGAGGAGACCTTCGAACGGGTGTACAAGGCCATTGAACGAACGGTCCGGTCCAAATGAGCGGCGGCGTTCTGCTTGATCCGGGCCTGAATATTGCCCCGGACAATCCTTGTCATATTCATCTCATCGGCATCTGCGGCACCGGCATGGCCGCCATGGCCGGCATGCTCCAGCAACGGGGTTTCACGGTGACCGGCTCGGACCAGAATGTCTATCCGCCGATGTCCGATTTCCTCGCCGGGCTGGGCATCGAGGTCCTGTCGGGCTACACTGCTGCCAATCTGGCCAATCGTCCCGATCTGGTGATCGTCGGCAATGTGGTGCGGAACACCAACCCCGAGGCCGTGGAGCTGGCGCGGCTGCGCATCTCCTATCTGTCCATGCCCCAAGCTTTGGGTCACTTTTTTCTCGACAGCAAGATGCCGCTGGTGGTGACGGGCACCCACGGTAAAACCACCACCTCTTCGCTGCTGGCCACCACCTTGCATCGGGCTGGCTCCACTCCAGGTTTCATGATTGGTGGTTTGGTCGAGGCCTTCGGCCGCAACTCCAACATCAGCGACACACCGTATTTTGTGGTCGAGGGCGATGAATACGACACCGCTTTTTTCAACAAGGTCTCAAAATTTCACCACTATCGGCCGCACTGCGCCATCCTTACCTCGGTGGAGTTCGACCATGCCGATATCTTTGCCGATCTCGACAGCATCAAGGCTTCGTTTGCCGAATTCATTGACCGCATCCCCTCTCAAGGGGCGTTGGTGGCCTATGTCGACGATCCAGTGGTGGCGGAGTTGGCAGCTGCAGCCCGCTGCCCGGTGATCTCCTATGGGGTCAGCGATGGCTGCGAGTGGCGGCTTGCTGCGCTCCAGGTCAAGGGGATGTCCAGCGAGTTTGCGATCTATCATCGGGACCAGCTGCAAGGCCATTGTCGTCTGCCTATGGCTGGGTTGCACAACAGCCTCAATGCCTTGGCCGTGATAGCCCTGCTCAGCCATCTCGGCTTCCCGATGACGGCCATCACCACCGGGCTGGCCACTTTTGAAGGGGTCAAGCGGCGGCAGCAGATTCGCGGTGAGGTGCGGGGCATCACCGTGGTTGACGATTTCGCCCATCACCCGACTGCGGTTCGCGAGACCTTGAATGCCTTGCGTCTGGCCTGGCCGGAAAGCCGATTAGTGGTCGTTTTTGAGCCGCGCACCAATTCCAGCAGGCGGGCCGTGTTTCAACAGGACTATGCCGGCGTTTTTAACCAGGCCGACGAGGTCCTGGTCCGAGAGCATGTACCGCTGGATACGGTTCCTGTGAGTGAACAATTCTCTTCGGTCCAACTTGCAGCTGATCTTTGTGCCCAAGGCATCAAGGCGCAGGCTTTTGCCGATACCGACGCCATTCTCAATTCTCTCGGTCAACACTGTCAACGCGGCGATATCGTCGTCATTCTCTCCAACGGCGGCTTCGACGGTATTCATGAACGGCTCCTGGCCCGGCTTGGGCAAGGCGTTTAAATGCTGTTTTGGTAGCGGCGGGGTTGTTGAGAATTGAGAGAGAATGCTGGGGGAGGCGATAGCGCAGTGCGCCGACTACCGGCCTACTGTTTTTTAGTGAAGAGCGAGATCTGTTGTTGCAATTCAGCGATCCGGCTCAGGTAATCAAAAGTATCGTCTCCGGCCCGGCACTGTTGTTCGAGGGCATGGGCGGTTTGGGCGAGATCGGCCAGGCCCATGTTGAGCAGGGCCCCTTTGACCGCATGACTGGCTCGGTTCAACTGCTGCAGGTCACCACTGGCCGCCAACTCCGCCAGCCGGTCAGCGTGGGTGCGCAGGGTTTTGACGAATACAGGGATCATGACCGCTGTTTTTTCATCGCTCAACAGATAGGCCGTCTTGAGATGCTGCTTAATGATATTGAGATATGCTGTGCGATCCATCCCCTGTCCACCGTCCTTTATTGCAGCAAGCCAAATCAGTCTTTCATTTTTTTAAGCATAGAGCATTTTCATATTTGATTCAACCATTGGGCAAGGAATATAGCTGTTATGCATCCCCTTGAACGTGCGGTACGCCAGGCACTGGTTAGCGAGTCCTTGCTGGAAAAAGGCGGCCGGGTTTTAGTTGGAGTTTCGGGGGGGGGCGATTCCATGGCCCTTTTGCATATCCTTGCTGCCCTGCGTGCTGAATTTGGTCTGATGCTGGTAGCTGCCTATATCGATCACGGCCTGCGCCCTGAAGAAACTCCAGCCGAATGGGTCTGCGTCCAGGAGGCAGCGGCTCGGTTGGAACTGGATTGCGCCCGTGTCCGAGTTGATGTTGCTGGGGCGGCTGCTGCCGGTAAGATGTCGCTAGAACATGCGGCCAGGGAGTTACGCTATCAGGCCTTTGCCGATCTCGGCCGTCAGTGGGCAACCGATGCTCTGGCCGTGGCCCATACGGCTGACGATCAGGTCGAGGAGCTGTTGCTCCGCCTGTTTCGAGGCGGGGGGGGCAAGGCCCTGTCCGGCATGCGTTTGCAATCCGGCCGCTTGATCCGTCCCCTGCTCGCAGTCCGTAAAGCGGAGTTGCTCGCCTATCTTGCCGATAAGGAGATTGGCTTTTGTTTTGATTCCAGTAACGACAATCGTCGTTTCTTGCGCAACCGTATCCGGCACGAACTCCTGCCGCTGCTGGAGGCCCAGTATGATCCGGGTATTCGCCAGGCCCTATTGAAAACCGCCGCCAATCTGCGCGAGGACGAAGACTGGCTGGAGCACCAGCTCAGCCTGAGCTGGGATCAGGCGGTCGAGATTCGGGTGCCGGCCAATGCAGATTCGGTGGTTTGTATCCTTAGGCGTGATCCATTCCGCTGTCTGCATGCGGCCCTGCAACGCCGCATGGTCGAGAAACTGCTGTGGACCATTGGTGACACCACCGGGTACGAGCATATTATGGCGGTCCTTGTCGCTGCCCGCAGCGGCAGAACCGGTAGCGAACTGCACCTGAGCCGTGGTCTGCGTGTCGGGGTCAGCCGGGATCAGCTGGAATTTTCCTATCCGCAGGGGCAGGGGCCCTGGCGCGGTCGGCTCCATACTGCCTGAAGACGCCCCCCTCTGGTTCTTTTTTTTAGTGTCACCCCAGAGAGCCTTCCGAGAGAACGGTTGCAGGCGCCCCAATCGTCGATCAAGCAGGGCAGGGGAGGCTTGAAAATCGGCAGGATGTCCTCTATATAAACAAGAGGAAGCTGTATCGACATGATCAGGATAAAGATTGTGCAATGGAGGGGGCATGGTTGAGGAATATCTGGATATCAGCGTGGAGCGTGTGCGTGACTACATGGGGCGGCATCATGAGGCCGAATATCTGCTGGTCGATGTCCGTGAGCCCGATGAGTATGTCAAAGGCCATATCCCTGGTTCCATTCTCATCCCTCTGGGGGTGATTTCCGAGCGGATGGATGAGTTGCCGGTGGATAAAGACGTCATCTTTTACTGTCATTCCGGCGAGCGGTCTCGAGGGGCAGCACTCTTCACGGGATCGCGACCCTATGTGGCCGGCACAGTTTTCAATATGATCGGCGGTATTCTTGCATGGGACGGCCATCTCCTGCCTGAGAGACCGCAGCTCAAGGCGTTTGATTTCTCGGGAACCGATCAAGATGTGCTTCTGCGGGCGATGGACCTGGAACGGGGGGCAGAACGTTTTTACACTGCTCTCCGGCAGCGTTACAGCCGCATCCCTTGGACCAAGAGTCTCGCAACCCTGGCCGGGGCTGAAGAGGCGCATGCCCGCATGATCTACCGGTTCTGGGCGGCAGGGCAAACCGATCCGCCTTCTTTTGAGGCAGTGTACTCGGGTCTGGCTGGGGATATTGTCGAGGGCGGTTCTACCTGTGCCGTTCTAGTGGCGATGCTCGAGGCGCAGCCGTTTGAACCGTGTCGAACCACACTGGAGATGGCTCTGACCATCGAGTATTCTGCCTACGACCTCTCCCGCAATATGGCACACCGCTTTCAGGGGCAGCCTATGGAACAGGTATTTAACGCCATTGCCGAGGCGGAAAAGGAGCATATGCGACTTGCGGCCCAGGGGTTGGCCCTCTGTGGGGCATAGACCCGCGTCGTTGTTTGCTGCGTGCAGTGGATTAATCCGGTCTCAATGTTGAGATCGGTTGGCGGGCTCCCGCCTCCTCGTTTCCTTTTCTTTTGACCATGCTCACGCAGCCGCAAAGATTACCCCTGCGCATCGGTTGATCTCCGGCCCTTAAGGGGAGTAGGGTGGTTCTTGCGGTATTGATGGTTCGATGGTAAAATATTGTAATAATACGGTTCATCAGGCAGGTTATGAGGCGCTGCCTTTGTACAACAAAGAGGAACGGTTTTTCACCATCGGTCTGCAAATATTTGGAGCGACAATGAAGCAATTTTCCCACATGGGCATTACCTACGAAGTCGACGATCAGGGATGTTTACTGGATCCTGCGAGCTGGAACGAAAATTTTGCCGAAGGTATGGCCAGGGAGTGTGAAATTCCCGTTCTGTCCAACGAGCATTGGGATGTCATTCGTTTTATACGGGATGCCTATGAGCAAACTGGGGTGTGTCCGACCATCTTCGCCACCTGCAAGGCCAACGGCCTTCTGCCCCAGGAAATGAAAAAGCTGTTTCCTACCGGGTATCACCGCGGTGTGTGTCGGGTGGCGGGGGTCCACTATCGGGTCAATCATATGCCGTACGGGGCCCATCTCAGGGAGAGTGTTGCCGATCTACGCGCCTTGGCCAGCGACAAGGTCTATAGCACGGATGCACGCGGTTTTTTGGTTGATCCGGAAACCTGGGATGAAAATTTTGCTGTGCATCGTGCTATGGAAATGAGAATTCCCGTGGGAAAACTTACCGACGACCATTGGCGCATCCTCTATTATCTTCGCGATGTCCACCAACTGGAACATCGGATACCCAACATTTACGAAACCTGTGAGAGCTGCAACCTGGACCTCGATGCCTTTGAGGCCTTATTTCCGGATGGTTATCATCGCGGGGCTTTAAAAATTGCGGGGTTGCGGTTCGCCCAATAGGAGTTGTGCGGCGCGATCAGCGGCACAAAAGATGGCCTTTTTTTTAGCATCCAGCGTGTCACCAGCGATTTCGGGCTGAGGCAGCTCGGGTTGGGTTGTTCTTGTTGATTATAGTGTACGGAGAGGTTTGTTTATGAAAAACACCTTGATGGTGTGCAGCGGTGATCCCGAGGTGGTGTGGAATGCCTTTAGGATGGGTAACCTCATGCTGGAACAGATGGATGATGTGACCATATTTCTCAACGGGCCTGCGGTGCAGTATGCCGCGCTTGCCTCTGCGACCTTTCCTCTCCTCGAATTGGCAAAACTGTTCACCCTCTCCGAGGGCGTGCTGCTGGCCTGAGGCAAATTACTCGACCTCCACGGCGTGGAGGCAGGCTACCATCAACGAGCAAAACAGACTGATCTGTACCGGTTGATTGCCGACAGCGAACGTTTTCTCACCTTTTAACCATGGGGACGGTAGTAACTGGCGTCATTCTTCTTCATGGTCTCGTCAGGACCCGTTGGTCGATGCAGCCCATCGCCAGGTATTTGCGGCGGTTCGGTTACGTCGTGGTCAACGTCGGTTACCCTTCCCGCAAACATTCTATCGAGACACTGGCCCGCTCCGTCATCCCACCCGCAATCGCAGAGCTGCGAAGGCAGGGGGTCGATACCATCCACTTTGTCACCCACTCCATGGGCGGCATTCTTCTTCGCTGTTTTCTCGCAGCAGAGCCCCTGCCCGAACTGGGCCGAGTGGTGATGCTCAGTCCCCCGAACCAGGGGAGCGAACTGGTCGATTATTTTCGTCGTTTTGAGTGGTTTCGCTGGTTTTTCGGTCCGGCAGGCTGCCAGTTGGGCACTGCGGCGACCGACCTGCCCTGTCGGCTCGGGCCACTCCTTGGCACGGTGGGCATCCTTACCGGTGATCGGCCCGGTACCCGTTTGTTTGCTGGATTTTTCCCCGGCCCTAATGACGGTAAAGTCTCGGTCGTCAGGGCCCAGGCGGTGGGTATGACCGATTTTTTGACCCTACCCTATGGGCATTCTTTCATCATGTACCACCGTCCGGTTCAGGAGCAGGTGGTTTTTTTCTTGGAGCAGGGCAGGTTCAGACAATAAGCGAGCTTACCCCTTACGCAGGACGCGTTTGTCGTCAATGCGGATGGTGAGCTTGATCTTGTCAAAGTATTCAAGCAGGGGAATAGAAAATTTTCGAGTCAGGCCGGTGAGTTCCTTAAAGCGAGGGGCATCGATTTCGCCCTCCTTGCGGATGAAGGCAACCACCGCCTCCTGCAGCTGTTGGATGGCCGGGGCATCGAAGCAGAGGGATTCATTGATTTTGATGAGGGTGCCTTGGGCCAGCAGCAAGTCGATCACCTGCCGGATCTGTTTTTCGGGGAATTCGGCGAAGGCAGCCAACACTTCTTTAAGATTGGGTGGAGACAGTCCCGCTTGCCGGTAGAGTTCGCCGATTTTTTGCTCCATCTCCTGTTCATTGACCTGGAGGGTGACGGTGTGGCCGGTCAGTTTGACCTCGGCGCCGACCTGTTCGATCAACCCCTTTTTGGCGAGGCTGCCCAGGAGAGCGGACAAGACTTTCTGGTCAACCGTTGGCCGCAGTTGGGAGCGAAGTTCTTCTTTAGCTAGGCCGGATTTGAGCGAATTATTTAGGTGAAAGGTAGTCAGCATCGCAATGATTTGTCGGTTAACCGTCTCGGCCACAGAAGCGGCGAGCAGGCGCTGGCTTTCTGAGTCTACCACCAGAAGGGCACCGGTCGAAATTGGATGCAGCAGGAGTTTTTTTAATTTCTTACTGAAAATGCCGGAACGGGCAGCGAGTTGATCGGCAGTGATGCCCTGGATGCCGCACTCCTCGATGAGCAGCAGCATTTTCTGCTCGCTGTCGGCCTCGGTATAGGCGGTAAAGTGCGACCGGTTCTGTGTCCGATCCCGTTCCAGTGTCCGTTTTCGTTTTTTGGGAGCATTGTTAAGGATAACCCCGCCGCCGATGGTGGTGACTGGCGAATAGCTGCGGACCACATAGCGGTCGCCCGGCCAGACGGCCACTGGTTCCTGGAGGATGAGTTGGATGGGGCTCTTCTTGCCGGGAGCAAGGGTGTCCGACTCCAGCAGCGAGATCCTACCGACAATTTCTCTGGTGCCGAGATGAACCCTGACCTGGGTCCGGTTTTTTAGTTCTTTACGGGCCGATGGCAGGTAATGGAAATCGGCATCCAACAGGGTGGAGGCAATCAGGCTGCCCGGTGTTGCGGCCACATCTCCCCGATTGATCTGGTCCTTTTCGATACCTTGGAGGTTGATCGCGGTTCGGTGTCCGGCCTCGACCAGATCCACATCGTGTCCGTGCACCTGAATGCCCCGTATCTTGGCGTTCAGGCCGCCGGGGTAGAACATCACTTCTGCCCCAATCTCGATCCGGCCGGAAAGCGAGGTGCCGGTGATCACCGTGCCGAAGCCTTTCATGGAAAAGACCCGGTCCACGGCCATGCGAAAGGGCCCGAATTCCTCGTGGAAATCCATGGCCGCCACCTTGGCGTCGAGCAGGGCGACGATCTCCCCCATTCCTGCACCGCTGAGCGAATCAACCGGCACAATCGGTGCGGCTTCGAGAAAGCTGTCCTTGAAAAAATCGCGGACTTCCTCGGTGACCATGTCCAGCCACTCCTGCTCGACCATGTCTTTTTTGGTGAGGATGATCAGGCCGTCACGGACGCCGAGTAGCTGACAGATCTCAAAATGTTCGACGGTCTGGGGCATGATGCCCTCATCGGCGGCGATGACAAAGGCCACCAGATCCATGCCGGCGGTGCCAGCCACCATGTTGCGGATAAATTTTTCATGGCCCGGCACATCGACAATGCCAAGGCGATGACCGCAGGGGAGATCGAGGTAGGCGAATCCCAACTCAATGGTGATGCCACGTTCCTTCTCTTCTTTGAGACGGTCGGTTTCGATCCCGGTGAGTGCCCGGATCAGGCTGGTTTTGCCATGGTCGACATGGCCGGCCGTGCCGAGGATTATTTCACGCATCGGAAAATCGGTAGTGCCGGTTGTCGCCGTCGCTCAAGGTCGTGGCCGCATCGGTGTTCAAAAATAGGGATTGGTTTTGGCTTCGCGACCGATGGTCGATTGCAAGCCGCCGTAGCCATGCCCCGGCCAGACAATGGTCTCCTCAGGCAGGGCCAGTAGTCGTGTTTTGATGGCGGTCATCATCTGTTCCGTGGAGCCGCCTGGAAAATCGGTACGGCCGACCGCGCCGACAAAGACGGTGTCGCCGGTGAAACAGTGCGGTGGGTTGTAGAGGCAGATGCCGCCCGGGGTATGACCCGGAGTATGGATAACCTGGAGGTGTTCTTCGCCGACGGTGATGACGTCGCCGTCCTGAACAATTACGTCAATCGGCGGTGATTCGGGCATGCCAAGGGAGGAGAAGTAATCTTTGATGCGCGGGTCGCTGAAGTAGGCGGCGTCCCCGGCATGCATGACGATCTGTGCCCCGGTGGCTTCCTGGATGCGGCCGTTGCCGCAGACATGGTCCGGGTGACCGTGGGTGTTGATGATGTATTGCACCTGTAACTGGTTGCGGTTGCAGTAGTCGAGGATGCGGTCCTCATCGCCGCCTGGGTCAATGATGGCGGCTTTTTTGGTTTTCTCGCAGGAGACGATATAGCAACAGACCCCCATTGTGCCGACCGTGAGTTGTTTGACAAGCATAGACCATATCCCTTGAGCTGTTTCCCGCAGTCGAGCCCAGTCGGCCGACTGCGGGATGATTAGAGAAGAACGCTATTTAGAGGTGCAGCCGCTGGGACTGCAGGCGCAGGCGATATTGACAAAGGGATTGACCGTTACCGGCCCAGGAGGCAGGCGCTGCTCGACTGCGGTGACCACCGCATCAAACGCCTTGATGGCCGGAGTCACTTCGTCCGAGCACAGGTACGGGGTGCCGGAATCGCCGGCGACCACGACGCGCGGATCCATGGGAACCCGACCGAGGAAGGGTAGATCAAAATCACGGGCAGTCTGCTCGCCGCCGCCTGTGCTGAAAATATCCACCGTCTGTTCGCAGTGCGGGCAGACAAAACCGGACATATTCTCCACCACGCCGACAATCGGCATTTCCACGGCCTTGCAGAAGTTGATGGATTTGCGAACATCGGCCAGGGCTACGGCCTGGGGGGTGGTGACCACTACGGCCTGGACACCAGGCATGGTTTGGGCCACAGAGAGCGGTTCGTCGCCAGTACCGGGCGGGGCATCGACGATCAGGTAATCGAGTGCGCCCCAGTCCATGTCGGAAACGAACTGGCGGATAGCCTGGATTTTGAGAGGTCCGCGCCAGATGATGGCATCGTCCCGGTTTTTCATCATATACTCAAGGGAAACCACCTTGAGGTTGTCGCTGTAGGTCAGGGGTGGGACGAGGTCGTTGGCGTTGGCCGGGGCTTCAAGGGAACCGGTCAGATTGAGCATCCGGCAGACATCCGGACCATGAAGATCGACATCCATCAAGCCGACCTTGTGGCCTTTTTTTGCCAGGCACAGGGCCAGATTGACAGCGACCGTTGATTTGCCGACTCCGCCTTTGCCGCTCATGACCAAAATTTTATGTTTAATTTTGCCAAGGGATTTGGTGATGGCGATATCCTGCTGGGCCAGGCGGGCGTCGCCTGAACGGACATCGCCTGAACCGCAACTGCTTGGCTGGTCGGACCCGCAGGATCCTCCACAAGAACTACTCATATAAGCCTCCGATAAAGATATACGTGGTGAATGAAAAGAAGTGAACCCGTGGATAGGTTTACCGATCGGTCTTTTCCCGACTACCGGGGTGCCGATGGTGGTTTAATGATCGTGGCGACCAGAAAACATAATCCCGTGCATTTTCTGCCGGAGTTGAAAAATCCGGAGATACTGCGGGCGCTGGCGAGTTCCTCGTAATTTGGGCTTATACTTTAATGCCGGTCTTTTGAAAAGCAATGAAAAAAACATTTACCGTACCAGGGCAGGTTACAGACCATTTGCCCAGTGTTTTTCTTGATTTATAATTGTCAGAATAGTTATAGTGGTTACTTGTATCGCTTGCCGGGCCGGTATCCTGGTGAACGACAGGCAGGACGACCTGCGATAGCATGAAGACGATGCGTACCTGGAAGAGACTTGAGTTGGGGAGGAGCCGATGGATTCGTTCAGCAAGAAAATGTTGGAGGAACTGGAGCAGATGCAGCAGCATACGGGACGCATCCTGCGGAGTATGTCGTTATCCCGGATGATGCCGATAGAGTCGGGCGGCTGGCAGCCGGCGGTGGATATCTATGAGGCTGATGACACTATCTATGTGTATGCAGCTCTGGCCGGGGTTGTGCAGGAAACCCTTCGGGTCACCGTTGCTGACCAGTGCTTGCAGATCAGCGGCATGCGCCAGCTGCCGGTACACCAGTCCATCGCCTGCGTCCATCAGCTTGAAATCGAGTTGGGTGGATTCCAGCGGACCGTGGCTTTGCCGTCCGTCGTGGATATCGAGGGGGTTGCTTCGACCTATGCTAACGGAATACTTGTGGTGACTTTGCCGAAACGAACCAGAAAGGGCAGAGTGACGATCAGGATAACACCTGGAGATTAAGTCATGGAAAACGAACAGCAAGCACCGCAGAAAAAGATGGACCCCTCCCAGATGGAACTTCCCGAATCGCTTCCCATTCTGCCGTTGCACGGGTTTGTCTTCTACCCGGGCATGGGATTCCCGTTGCAGGTATCGAGCGAATCCTCTAAACAGCTGATTGACGACGTTCTCCTGGGCGACCGCCTGATCGGGCTGGTGCCGAGCCGCAGGGAGCAGGTCAACGATGAGGATATCCTCGGCCCTGAGGACCTCTATACCGTTGGGGTTGTCGGTTATCTGCACAAACTGAACAAGGCTCCGGAGGGACACTACCAGATCCTGATAGGCGGGACCAAGAAGATTGCAACCACCGAGTATATCGGCTCCACGCCCTATTTGAGGGCCAAGGTGGTCGAGATCCCGATGGAGATCGTCGAGGACAAGAAGATCGAAGCCCTGCTGTTCAATATCAGGGTCCAGTTCCAGAAACTGGTCAGCGCCACCGAACTGCCCCAGGAACTGGTGGTTACTATCAACAGCCTGGCCAATCCCTTTTATGTTGCGTATCTGGTTAGTAGCCAGCTCAACCTGAAAATCGAAATGGAACAGGAAATCCTGGAGATAACCCCGCTGCACGATCTGTTGCACCACGTTGCCAGAGAGTTAACCAAGCGGATGGAAACGGTGGAGATGAGCAACGAGCTGCAGGCATCCATGAAAAAAGATATGGATGAGCGGCAGCGGGAATTTTTTCTTCGCCAACAGTTGCAGGCTATCCGCAAGGAATTGGGCGAGGGAGACGACGACAAGGGTGAGACCAGGGAACTGAAGGAGCGGATCGCCGAAAAGAGTCTCAGTCCGCAGGCACGGTCCGTGGTGGACAAAGAGCTGATCCGGTTGGAACGCATTTCGCCTTCCTCGCCGGAATATAGCATGTCACGCAACTATATTGATTGGATCCTCGATCTTCCCTGGCTCGATTCCACCAAAGATACCCTGGATCTCGATCAGGCAGAACAAAATCTTAATCAAGATCATTACGGCCTGAAGAAAATCAAGAAACGGATTCTCGAGTTTTTGGCGGTGCGCAAGCTGAAAGAGGATATTCATGGCCCAATTCTCTGTTTTGTCGGTCCTCCCGGTGTTGGCAAGACCTCGCTCGGCCAGTCCATCGCCCGGACCATGAATCGCAAGTTCGTACGCATCGCTTTGGGCGGCGTTCGCGATGAGGCCGAGATTCGCGGCCATCGACGCACCTATATTGGCGCACTGCCCGGTAGGATCATCGAGAGCCTGAAACGGGCCGGGGCCAATAACCCGGTCTTCCTCCTCGACGAGGTCGATAAATTGGGCAATGATTTTCGCGGCGATCCCTCCTCTGCCCTGCTTGAAGTCCTTGATCCGGAACAGAATTCAACCTTTACCGATCACTATCTGGACATCGAATTCGATCTTTCCAAGGTGATGTTCATAGCCACGGCTAACGTTCTGGACACTGTCCCCGGGCCGCTTCGCGACCGCATGGAAGTGGTCGAGCTTTCCGGCTATACCCAGGACGAGAAGGTGGCCATTGCCACCCGTCATCTGCTCGCCAAGCAGTTGGAGGCCCATGCCTTGACCGCTGATGACCTGGAAATTTCGCCGGTCGCCATTGAAGCGCTGATTGCTTCGTACACCCGGGAGGCTGGGGTGCGTAATCTCGAACGGGAAATAGCCGCCATCTGTCGGGGCACAGCCGCCAAAATTGCCCGTGGCCAGAACGAAAAGATAGTTGTCACCCCGGAAACACTTTACGATTTTCTCGGACCCAAACGTTATTTTTCGGAGATGAAGGCGCGAAGCTGGGGGCCGGGACTGGCGACCGGGCTTGCCTGGACACCGGTCGGCGGGCAGATTCTCTTTATCGAGACCTCGAGCATGAAAGGCAAGGGGGGGCTGACCCTTACCGGCAAGCTCGGCGACGTGATGAAAGAATCGGCGACTGCGGCCCTTACCTATATCAGATCCCATGCCAAGGCTTTGGGCATTGACGAAGATGTCTTTGCCACCATTGATTTGCATGTGCATGTGCCTGAAGGTGCGATTCCCAAAGATGGGCCGTCCGCCGGAGTGGCCATGGTCTCATCGCTGGTCTCGGTGATTCTTGGCAAGCCGGTCCGTCAGGATGTGGCGATGACCGGTGAGATTACCCTGCGGGGCGATGTTTTACCTGTGGGCGGCATTGGCGAAAAGGTCCTCGGTGCCCTCAGGGCCGGGATCAAAGAGCTGATTCTGCCAGCGCTCAATGAAAAAGATGTGCTGGAAATTCCGGAAGAGGTCCGCAAGGGTGTGATCTTTCATTATCCCCAGACTATCCATGAGGTCCTGGAGATCGCCATGAAACAAACAGAGGCAGAAAACTGATGCTGGGCTGGTTTAAAAAGAAGTTCGGCAAACAGCCGGCGCCTGTTGCAACCGAACCGGAGTTGGCAAAGGCCGCGTTAGAGGAGGCTGCGCAGTCTCCTGCAATTGCTGCCCCACAAGCTGAACCGGCGGTGGAGTACCCTCCTACGGGCCAAGTTGATGCTGCTTCCCTGGAGATGATCGAACCTGCTCAAGAGGAAGGGCAGGGGAAAGAGGTTGCTTCGGAACAACCGGCTGGCGACGACTTGGGTGCTGCGTCCTTGGAGCAGGACGAAGTTTTTATTGAGGACCTCCCGCCGGCTTCTATTGCGTCGAAGTCCACGGCCGTAGCTGAGTTGGTGGTGGATGCGCCTAAGGCTGTTGTGCCGTCCCCGGAGAAACCGGCAAGCAAATCAATGTTCAAGCGGTTGCAGGAGCGACTGGGTAAGTCCAAGGACTCCTTTGTCTACCGTCTTGATCGTCTCTTTTTAGGGAAAAAGGAGATCGATCAGGAACTCTTTGAGCAGTTGGAGGAGATCCTGATCACCGCTGATCTCGGCGTTGCCACCACCCTGGAGTTGCTCGACGATGCTCGCAAAAAGGTCAAACGGGACCAGTTGAGCGATCCCCAGGCCTTGAAAACGATTATCCGCGATCAGATCCTGGCGTACATTGAGGCCACGGTCCAGTCGGCCGAACTCGTGATGCCGGTCGAAGGTCCCTTTGTCATTATGGTCGTCGGGGTAAACGGTGTGGGGAAGACGACTACCATCGGTAAGATTGCCGCCAAGTTCGTCCGCGCCGGGCAATCGGTGCTTCTGGTGGCCGGCGATACCTTCCGCGCCGCTGCTATTAACCAGCTCAAAATCTGGGGCGAGCGGGTCGGGGTTGAGGTTGTCGCCCAGAATCCCGGGGCGGATCCCTCGTCCGTGGTCTTCGACGGCCTTGAGTACGGGGTTGCTCATAACTACGATGTCATCCTGATCGATACCGCTGGTCGTCTCCATACCAGTGTCAACCTGATGGCAGAGTTGAAGAAGATTAAACGGGTCATCGGCAAAAAAATGGAGGGAGCGCCGCACGAGGTTATGTTGGTCCTTGATGCGACCACCGGTCAGAACAGCCTTTCCCAGGTAAAATTCTTTCACGAGGCAGTGGGGGTCAGTGGTTTGACCTTAACCAAGCTTGACGGCACTGCCAAGGGCGGCATCGTCGCTAATGTCTGCCGGGAAAGTAAAATCCCGGTTCGTTTCATCGGTATCGGCGAACAACTCGACGATCTCCGTGATTTTGATGCGCGTGAATTTGTTGACGCCCTGTTTGCGCAACATTCTGAGTAACTGCAGGTTGATAGACTGTAGTCTATCAGGCTGTGGGTCACATTGTGTCATTTCGACCATAGGGGGAGATCAGTAGAAACGTATACTGTGAGATCGTTGAGATGTTTGGACATACTGAAAGAGTAGGGCTAATTTCGATCTCTTCGTTTCGACTATTTTTTTCCTAACAGACTACAGCCTAACTAACCTAAATAGCTATTATAAGTAATGGAATATCGACAACATAATAAACCTGGTTGCGGTGGCTGTCTGCTGCTGCTCGTGGTGCTGGCGCTGGTCACCGGCGGCGCCCCAGCCTTGCTCAATCTCTTTGGCTTCATTTTTTATTCCGGATTTGCCGGCGTTCTCCTGATGGTGGCCGCCTTCTGGGCCTTCACCTACTATGTACAGCGGCGGGTCTCCACCTACGAGGCCACCCAGACCGATAGCCACAACCGTTTTGTCTTCCTCCTGGTCAATATTCTGGTCAATATCGCCCAGGCTGATGGCCATTTCAGCAGGGCGGAGCTGGCCGCCATCCTCAATTTCTTCCAGCAACAGCTCCGGTATAACCAGGATCAGATGTACTGGGTGAAGCAGCTGGTGAAAGAGGCCAGGGATGCACAAACCGATCTGCGGCAGTTGTTGGATGAATTCCGCACCACCTTTGCCTATGAGCCGCGCCTGATTCTCCTGGAGCTGGTCTATCAGATCATCTACACCAAGCAGCCGCCGCCAGCGAACGAGCTGCGTCTGGCCCGGGAGATTGCGCTGCTGCTGCAGATCTCGGTCTATGACCAGCGCACCATTGAAGCCAAATACATGTACCGCCAGCGGCAAGAGACGACCTCTTCTGCCCAGATGGAGGAGCAATATTACGCGGTGCTGGGGCTGGAGAAAGATGCTGATTTTGTCGAGATAAAAAAGGCCTATCGCAAGCTGTCCATGCAGTACCATCCGGATAAGGTCGGCCATCTCGGTGAGGAATTTAAAAAGATATCCGAAGAGAAGATGAAGGAAATTAATGTGGCGTATGCCTATTTTGAAAAGAAATTCGCCAATAGATGACGGTTGGGCACGGATAACAGCAGGTGGGTTGCCTGCTGTTGGTCTGGTTGCAGACACTGTTTTGGTTGGAAACGTGACGATTTATTACCAATGCAAAAGGGGTACAGCATGAGTGGTGTTGCCAAGAAGATGCAGGCGTTTGCGGAGAAGTCCTCCTGGATTCGGAAGATGTTCGAAGAAGGGGCCAAGATGAAGGCGGAGTTTGGGGCGGATAAGGTCTTTGATTTCAGTATCGGCAACCCCGATGTGCCGCCGCCAGCCAAGTTTTATACGGTGCTGCGCGAGCTGGCGGAAAATCAGCAGCCCGGAATACACGGCTATATGCCCAATGCCGGCTACCCGTTCGTCAGAGAGGCCCTAGCCAAGAGGCTCGGACGAGAACAGCAGGTCAACCTGCAATCGGGTGACGTGCTCATGACCTGCGGTGCGGCTGGCGGTTTGAATGTCATTTTTAAGGCCCTGCTCGATCCCGCCGACGAGGTTATCATTCTTGCTCCTTTCTTTGTCGAGTACCATTTCTATATCGACAACCATGGCGGCGTGGCCAAGGTCGTGCCGACGGACCACGACTTCAACCTCGACCTCGCGGCAATTGAGCAGGCCTTGACCGTCAAAACAAAAGTGGTGCTGATCAACAGCCCCAACAACCCCACCGGTCAGATCTATTCGGCCGAGTCTTTGCAAAAGTTGGGGCAGCTGCTCGATAAAGCGGGCGAGCGGTTCAACACCACCATTTATCTGGTGTCCGACGAACCGTATCGCAACATCGTCTTTGACAACCATCAGGTGCCGCCGTTGATGCCCTGCACCACCAATACCATCATCGCCTCCTCCTATTCAAAGGAGTTGTCACTGCCGGGTGAGCGGATCGGCTACCTGGCCGTCCATCCGCAAATGGAGGGCAAGGAATCGGTGCTGGGTGCTATGACGCTGGCCAACCGCATCCTCGGGTTCGTCAACGCTCCAGCGCTGATGCAGCGGGCCGTGGTGCAGCTGCAGGATGTGTCGGCGGATAATTCCATCTATGCGCGGCGGCTCGAGGTCTTCTGCAAGGTATTGGATGCGGCGGGCATCACCTATGTCCGGCCCAAGGGCGCGTTTTACCTCTTTCCCCAGGTACCGATCGACGATGTCGAGTTCTGCCGTCTGCTGCAGGAACAGAAAATCCTCGCCGTCCCCGGTCGGGGCTTTGGCATGCCTGGGTATATTCGTCTGGCCTTTTGTGTTGATGAAAAGGTTATAGCCGGATCGGAGGAGGGCTTCAAAAAGGCGATGGCCCTAGCCAAAAAATAAGCAGCAAGAAACACAACGGGATCCATAGACAGCAAAGGGTCGCCCCCACCGGAGGCGACCCTTTTTTTATATTGTTTCCGGCCGTTCTCAGCCTCGGTCGGCCCTGCGGATAACGTCGCAGAGTTCATGGGCAAGGGCGGCGATCTCCTGCTCATTCTCGCCTTCGGTCATCACCCGGATAACCGGTTCGGTGCCTGAGGCCCGCACCAGGATCCGGCCCCGCTTGCCCAGCTTCTGCTCCGCCGATTTGAGGGCTTCAGGAAATCCCGGGATGTGTTCCGGCGCAATCTTTGAGGCCATGCGGACATTTTCCAGGACCTGAGGATAGGTTGCCATGATGGTGGCCAGTTCGGACAGGGGTTTGTTCTTTTTGATCATGATCGCCAGCAGCTGCAGTCCGGCCAGGGTACCGTCGCCGGTGGTGTTGTGGTCGAGGAAAACCAGATGGCCCGACTGTTCGCCACCGAAGTTGTAGCCCTTGGCGCGCATGGTTTCGACCACGTAGCGGTCGCCCACCTGGGTGCGCACCATCTGGCCGCCCATGGCGGTCATGGCCTGTTCCAGCCCCATATTGCTCATCACTGTGGCCACCAGGGTCTTTTTCTTAAGTTTGCGCCGGTGCATCAGGTCGTTGGCGCAGATGGCCATGATGTGGTCGCCGTCGACAATGGTGCCGTGCTCGTCGCAGACGATCAGCCGGTCCCCGTCCCCGTCCAGGGCGAGGCCGATATTCGCACCCAGCTGCTTGACCTTGGCCGCCATCACCTCCGGATGCAGAGCCCCGCATTCGTGGTTGATGTTCTTGCCGTCGGGTTCGGCGCAGATGGTGGTGACCTTGGCCCCCAGCTCAGAGAAGACATGCGGGGCCACCCGGTAGGTGGCGCCGTGGGCGCAGTCGAGCACGATGTGAAAATCGTCGAGCACGTAATCCTTAGGAAAGGTGTTCTTGAGGGAGACAATATAGCGGCCGCTGGCATCTTCGATCCGTGTGGCTTTGCCGACCTCGTCCGCCACTGGTCGCAGGGCCGCCATCTTTTGCGAAAAGATCAGGTCTTCGATATCCGACTCCATCGCATCCGGCAGTTTGTAGCCGTCGGCGGAGAAGATTTTGATACCATTGTCCTGAAAGGGGTTGTGCGAGGCGGAGATCACCACCCCGGCATCGGCCCGCATGGAGGTGGTGATAAAGGCAATGCCCGGAGTCGGCAGGGGGCCGACCAGCTGGACATTGACCCCCATCGAGCAGATACCGGCGGCCAGGGCGTTTTCAATCATGTAACCGGAGAGGCGGGTATCCTTGCCGATGACAATCGTGTTGCCCTTGACCTGGTTCTTGACGATAAAGGCGATCGCTCTGCCGATCTGCATGGCGATTTCCGAGGTCATGGGATAAATATTGGCCACTCCGCGCACGCCGTCGGTTCCGAAAAGCTTTTTCATAGGTCATTCCTGCTGTTGTTGAAGAGGGAAAAGGGCAAAAGGGTTGGGATGTCGGCCGGTTGTAGGCGTGTGTTAGGGAAGAATACGCACTTTGTCCGGAGTTGTCTTGAAGATGACAATGGGGGCATGCCCCGGCAAGGTGATGCCGTTGACCAGCACCGGGACCTCGTTGGTGCCTTTATCCGTGGCAACGTTGACCGCAGCCCGAAACAGCATGGAAAGTTCCGGTGTGACCTGAACGATCGGCTCCGGAATGTCGGCCTCGACCGTTACCGTGGAAGGGCTGGTTCGCACGGCCTGGCTGCTGTCTCGGACGTTGATGGGGATGCCCCGCACGGTTTTTTTGATCATGGACTCCTTGAGGACGACGTTGACCTCAATGACGGTTTCACCAAGGAGTTTGAGCAGGGCTTCGGTGAGGTTCAGATGGACCTGGAAAGTGCTGGCTCGATCCAGCTCGTCGAGGCTGATGACCGAGGTTTTAAGGACGGTTTCCCGGTCGAGTACGGTCTGTGGTCCAGTCACCGTGATGCGTGGCGGCTTGAGCGTTAGGCTCTCTACCACAAAACCGGCGGCTGGTTTCCCCTTGGTCACCGGGGTGATGGCGAAATCCTTCTGTATCAGGCGGTCGACCAGCAGGGTGATGTTGGCCGGTTGTACCCGCTGCACCGCAATACCCTGGGGAAACGGTATGGAGTCGCTGTCGTTTTTAACGACCATGGCTCCTGGTGCGGCCTTGCTCAAATCTACCGGACGGGAGATATTCTGCTGGCGCATTTCCTGAATCAGCCGTCTGGGGCCGCGGATCGCAACCTCGATATCTTTTTTGTACTGGTTGGCAATAACCAGGTCGGCTGGCAGGTTATGCAGTTCCAGGGGAATCGAGACAATCATGTCCACCTGATCCTGCCCGACCACGAAATACCAGAGGCTGGTCCCGATGATCAGGGAGAGCAATTTCAGCAGCCAGTGCTTTGACAGAAAGGAAAGATCAGGTAGTCTTTTCATTGCGTCGGAGGGTCTGCAACCAGGTCAGCCAGCGGACTCCGGTCTTCTTTTGAGGGCTCAAAAGGGTATTGAGGGTGGCGGTCAGCGTTTTCTCGTCGTGACAAGTGGTGATCGTTCCTTGCAGTACCAGGGAAATTTCCTGGGTTTCCTCGGAGACCACGAGAATCACGGCATCGCTTTCCTCGGACAGGCCCAGGGCCGCCCGGTGGCGGGTGCCGTAGCGTTTGTCGATATGGGGATTCTGGGAGAGCGGCAGCAGACAGCCCGAGGAATGGATTCGGCCCTTGTGGATGATGACGCCCCCGTCATGCATGGGGGAGGCGGGCAGGAAGATAGCCACTACCAGCTCCCAGCGCAGACGGGCGTCAAGCCGGTGGCCAGTGTCGACATAGTCGCGCAGGCCGGTGTCCCGTTCGATGACGATGAGGGCGCCGATGCGGCGTCTCGCCATGTAGGTGGCGGCGCGGACAATCTCTTCCATGTCGTGTTCGGCGACAGCATCGGTCTTGAGAAAAGGGGTTTTGCCCATCTGGGTCAGGGCGCGGCGGATATTGGCCTGGAAAAGGATGACAATCACCAGCAGAATGGAGCTGAGAAAGGTTTTGAACAGCCAGTGCAGCGTCTGCAGTTCAAACTTGTCGGAAAGAAAATAGATGACAATAATAACTGCGATCCCGGCCAGCATCTGCACGGCCCGGGTCCCGCGGAGCAGCAGCATGATCCGGTAGATGATAAACGAGACTATCAGGATATCGATGATATCCAGCAGTCCAATGGAATTGATTGCATCAAGCATGAATCGTTAGCAAAAGGGCTGGTTGATTTTTTCAATGTACCTGATATGTAGCATGTCAGCCCTGGATTGAACAGGGAAATTGTGGCCCATTATGGCCATTGGTGTAGGAGAAGCAAGGTCATTCTTGGGGAGCGGTCCGTGATGAGGAAAGAAGAAATGATGCTGGCTGATTTGGTGCGCAAGACGCGGACAGTGCGGCGTTTTCAGGAGGAGCAGCCTCTTGCCTCAGCTTTGCTGCGAGATCTGGTCGATTTTGCCAGGCTCAGTGGATCGGCCCGTAATGGGCAGGTGCTCAAATACCGGGTGATCACCGCTAAGGGGTTACGGCAGGCACTCTTTCCCTTGCTGGGCTGGGCTGGCTATCTGCCCGACTGGCCCGGTCCGGCACTTGGGGAGCGTCCTCCGGCATACCTGGCCTGTCTGCTGGATACAACACTTTTGCGGGGCACCGAAAACGAGGCCTATTGCGATCTCGGCATTGCCACCCAAAGCCTGTTGCTCGGCGCGGCGGAACAAGGCGTGTACGGTTGTCGGATCGGGGCCTTTGCCCATGGCCCTGTACACCGGCTGCTCCAGTTGGAGGACCACTGCAAGGTGCTGCTGCTGGTGGCCCTGGGCTACCCGGCCGAGACGGTGGTGCTGGAGGAGCTGGGTTCGGAAGGCGCTGTTCGCTACTGGCATGATGCCCAGGGCGTGCACCATGTGCCGAAACGGACCCTGGCCCAAATACTCATTGAACCACCGGAGGGTGTATGAACTATGTCTATATCCTCAAACTGCTCGGCATTTTCTCTTTTCTCGCTTTTTTTGGCAGCCTGATTGCTGTGCCCTGGCTGATCGGCCGGATGCGGGTGGATTACTTCTGCACCCATTGGCACCAGGTCGAAGTCAGGCATCGCCGGCATCCGGCGCTGGCCCTGGCCATACTCCTGTTGCGCAACGCGGTCGGTGTGGTCCTGGTGCTTGCCGGCGTGGCCATGCTGGTGTTGCCTGGTCAGGGGCTGCTGACCATTTTGATTGGCGTCTGTGTTATGGATTTCCCCGGCAAACGGCATCTGCTCGACCGGCTTTGGCAGATTCCCCAGGTGGAGCGGGGGTTGAATTGGATGCGGCGCAAGCAGGGGAAGGATGAGTTTGTCTTCCCAGAAAAAAAGGAATAGGTTTTTTGTCTTTGTGAGCGTTGCGCAGCAATCTCCTTGGAGTGAAGATGGAAAATAGATCTGTCCCCTTTTCTTCTTTTTTTCCCGGAGAGAAGAGAGGACAAAGAAATAGCCCGACAGCGGATGCTGCCGGGCTATTGAAGACGTAGCGTCTTAACTGAGGCAATCAGCCTTAGTTGGTTTTTCTCCGGCGGGCCATGCCGGCCAGGCCAGCGATACCGGTACCAAACAAGAGCATAGTAGTTGGCTCGGGTACGGGAGTGCCAAAATTTGCTTCGAGAACTTCAGGAGTACCGTTCCATGCCTCATAAAACAGCTTGAAGTTATAGTTGCCCGCGGCGAGAGAGCCTAAATGGAATGTGGTATCCGTTTCTGCGGTCGGGGTTGAAGAGTCAAAAGTAGCAAGCACGTTGGTCCAATTATTATCATACAATTTTAAAATAATACCATCGTCATGGTTGATATCAAAGGTCGAAGCAATATATGCAGCCCCTGTAATTGTAAGAAAGGAAGCTGTGCTTGTGTACTGTTGCTGTTTGACCCATTGACCGTTAACCTTAACCCATTGAAATCCATCAGGGACTGCAGGCGAAGTTGAAATGTTATCACCATATTGACCGCTATTGGTACCACTGACAAGTCCAGAGAGTCCGTTAGGGTTGGTTGCACCTCCGCTTAGAAAAGTCCCCCATGTCATGCTATTTGCTGAGCCGGTGGAAAAATCAATTTTAGCTACATTAAATGTAGTATCATTTCCTAAGTTGGTCCCATTAGAGAGATCTGTGAGTTTTTGATCTGCAATACCACTCATATCTGAGTTAGAACCGGTAAGGGTAATATTATCATAGATAATACCACTAAAAGAACTAGCACCTGCTATGTTGGTCATCAAAAGTGTGAAAGCTCCAATTGCCAATCCTGTTGCTAATTGTTTTTTCATTATATCCTCTTAAGATTTTTTGAATGGATGGAACACCATGATCACTCTATTATTACTATCTTCTATTCACTAATCGTGCCTGAATTGCGTGGTGCTGTTCGCCTGGCAAGGTTGATTCGTTTGTAAAATGAATAAAAACAGTTTGTTGGTTGGTTTAATCCGGGCGTTTTTTTGTGAATGCGCATTTCCTCCACCCCCGCCCCCCTGTTCTTTCCTGCCTGGCCCATATCTTAGCAGGGAATAAGTATCCAACTCCTTCCTGTTTTGCTCGGGAAAACTGAAAAATGAAAATATTATTCTATGATTTCAATAAAATGGTTTATTGTCACGATTCCGATAATTCGGAATCGTGGTTTAGGATGGTTTGTGAGCCAAAGAGGCCTTGTCATATGAAAAGCGCGTCCGCATGCTATTTGTGCGGTCTTTCCGCCTCGTTAGTCCTTGATCCGAGGGCGAAATTCAAGCCGATGTTTTCGGAAAACCGGAAAGCTCGGAACTGGAAATGCGGATGGAGCAACGGCTCACTGATATCTTCTCTTGATCGCTCGTTCCCACGCGGAGCGTAGGAACGAGGGGGATCCCGTTGTTGCGAGCAAAGCGAAGCCCCGATCTCGTGGAGAGGAAGACGGGGTGGGGAAACGACGGAAAAAAGGGCAAAGAAAAAGCCCGGCAGCGGCTGCTGTCGGGCTTTGCAACACCTGGAAGGTACGTGAGAAGTCAGCCTTAGTTGGTTTTTCTCCGGCGAGCCATCCCGGCCAAGCCGGCGATACCGGTACCGAAGAGCAGCATGGTAGCTGGTTCGGGAACTGGTGCAACATCATTCACCCTAATAGTTTTGTCGTTAAAATCTTGATCACCTCCACCGAGTTGATCATCAAGATAAACTACAGCTGCATGTTGATCATAGCTGTAAGCAACCAAAAGATGTTCTATTGTATTATCACTAGAAGGATAGTTAAATTTCTTGTCTGTATACCAAGTATAATCAATTGTTGAACTGCTCGTTCCCCCAGTATAAATATTATAATAAAATCCAAAGGTAGTATTGAATGTCTGGTATGCACCGTTGTCAACTTTCGCTTCCCAGCCACTAAGCACTTTATTGAAAGTTACAGAATGTGTATATAACGTACCGGCTGGATCTGTTTTATCTACAATTTTCAGCTGATTTGTTACGGCAGTTGGATTATTTATGTTGTCTACCGTGTAGAAGCCAAAATCAGCGCCGTAGGATGCATTAATAGATATAGTTACTACATCAGAGTTTGAAGTGGTGAAGTCTGTCAAAGAAAAATAATCGGCATTGGTCCAATTGTAGTTCCCGAATGCGGGTAGTGTCGGCAATGCCAAAGCGCTCCCGGCCAACAATCCAACTCCTGCCACTGCGATCAACGCGCTTTTTAATAATTGTTTCTTCATTTTTTCCCTCCTGGGTTTTGTATGTGAATTCAAAACTTGAAATCTAATTTTTGTTGTCTTTGTTTATTCATAAACCGTACCAGTTTGATTTTTCGGTATTGGTAGCTGGTGGGCGAATATGGTGAAAATATATTGAATGCAATATGTTATAAGATTTTTGCTGGTATTTGTTTCTGTCGGGATTTTCGTCCTTCACGCTTTTGGGCCATTCTTCACTATCAAGCCTGGGTGTTTGTTGAGAAAAAGTATCCAGGTTTTTCCTTTTCCACCAAGAAATACAGGAAATGTTAAAAAATATCTTATTATTTCAATATAATAAGCTATTTTTTGAATTCCGTAAAGTCGGAATATGTGTTGGGGTTAGGAGGGTGCGCTTGGCCACAAGCTGCGCCTTTGTCATTGCGAACGAAGGTGAAGAATCTCAAGATTTCTCTCTACAGTTGAAATGACAACCCTGGGGAATTATGGGGAAAAGAAAGGGTCTCGGCGTGGGGCAGAAATGACGGTACAAAGAGGAATTTCGTCTACGGAGAGTCGGTCAGGCCTGATGCAGGGAACGATGATGGGGCAGTAGCGCGGGTTCGGGCTGGTCGGTGAAGACGATGCCGGCATGGAACAGGGCGGAGTTTTCAAGGGGCTCGCACCAGACGACCTTGCCAATCCCCTCGACTTGGGCGGCCCTGTCATCGGCTTCGAGCAAAAAACGGATTTCCGTATCCAGGGTCAGTAGCTGCCTGCTGGTGAAGCGAATCCCGTGGTCGCTGAGGTCAATGGTCCAGGCATCATCCTCTCGCAATCCGGGGCGACTGTCATGGCCGGTAATTTCGGAAAAACGGAAGGTGTGGCGACTGGGTATACGGATGGAGCGGCGGCGATTGACCGAGGTTGCTTGATCCTGCCCGGCCTTATCTTCAGCGCGAGCCAGCAGCTGGTAGTAGGAACACATGGAATGGTTGCTGGAGAGGCAGTAAGCGATAACGTGCTGGTCTATTGGCATAAACAAACCATCTTTGACCAGCTGGCAGGAGCGGCTGCATGCGCACCAGTGCGGACAGAAACACTGTTTGCCTTGATGCTTGTCCGATGCGATTGATTCGCCCTGATGGATAGGATTATTTTTCTGCATACGAAATTTATGCAAAATCTTCTCCAGTCTCTTTATATGTTAATATGGAGAGGGGCTGAGCCCGCAGATGACGCCCTGGCCTTTTCGCCTGCGCTTGCAAAGAAAGAGGTCCGTGCGACAATGGTTAAGGACTTTTTTTTTGCGGCTGATTATATAAAGGCGTAGTCAGGTTGGAACGAGTATCGAGTCCTGCCTGATTTCGTGGCCGGATGCCATTGTATCGCACGGCAACAGATTTCGAAATCGATGTCCAAGGCCGCAATACCTCAGATGTGGCTGCGGAGATCAGAGAACTATTTATCAAGGAAGACATGCTGTCATGAGTGCAATAACGCGATACGTCAAAGGGCTGGACCCGGACCGGGACGCTTGGTTGACCAACTTTTTCACCGAAAATCATCTGGCCTATGCCACCTTCCCCGACCGGGTGGCCTCACCGGAGCAGCTCAAGTTCATCGTCCATCTCGAGGACGAACAGATCTACTATCCCTGTTCCGACGAGCTGTTTAATGCCATTATCGAAAAACGGGCCGACACCGTGCTCACCTCGGCCTACATCGGCATCTGGACTCGGCTAGAAAAGCTGGTTCGCGAAGTGGTGACTGATCCCTACAAACGGCAATACCTCCTCAGTCTGCTGACGATCAAATACAACCATGAAATATCGCACAAGGTGCAGCTGCCTGGCCGGATAGAAAAGCGGCTGCTCGGGATTTTCACCACCATCAGCGAGATCGACCGACCGCTGGCCGTGGAACGAGAACGGGAAAACAGGCGGGTCGCCGATTTCTTGCAGTCCGAGGCCTTTGAACGGGCCTTCAACTCTCCGGAGGGATTGGAAGTAACGGCAGAAACCACCTTAACCGATATCGACCTGCAGCTGCACCTGCTGCGCCTGCGCCGTTTGCTGTTGCTCTCCTCGGTGCGGCCCATCTGGCGGCAGGATGAACCACCGGCTATCTCCTCTCTGGAGCAGGTGATGAACCGTCCGTTGGAAACTCCTGAATGGCTGTGGATCTGTAACTGGCTGCGCGATGTCATTTCGGGCAGGCGACGACCCTGCATCCTTTGGGTAGGCGGCCGTTCTGGTGAGATTGTTTTTGATCTCGCCATTATGCGTATCTTTATGAAGATCGGCATCAAGGTGATTCTGGCGGTCAAGCAGGATTTTTATTACCACCGGGTTTCCTTTGTCGATCTCATCGAAGATCCAACCCTGGACGAATTGCTCGAAGATGCGGACATTATCGGTGATTCCAAGATCTCCAAAAACGAACTGCTTCGTTATCTCGACAGTGAAAATCGGTTGTTGGTGATCTCCGACGGCACCCGTGAACCCTTCAATCCGCTCCTGACTTCGGTTACCTATGCCCGGGCCTTTAAGGAGGCCGATCTGGTCGTCTACCGCAATCCTGGCGGTCGTGAGAATATTTTCAACCACTTCCAGTTCACCCGCGATATCGTCTCCATCGTCCCCGGCGATGACGGCATTATCGATATCCTGCTCAAGCCGCATCATCCTAAGGCCGTCAGGTTTTCTCGGGCTACGCTTCGCCACAAGGCCGAAGCGCTGATCAATATGGTCGAGCGGGAAAAGGGACAGGGCAAGACCATTATGTTCTACTCGGCTATTGTCGGTTCGATCCCCGGTCAGTTGAAAACTGCGAAAGAGATTCTCAATGTTTTTGTCGAGTATCTCCGTTCCTCACTCAACGACGTGGTGATCATCAATCCGGGGGAACATTTCATCGACGGGATGGATGCCGACGATATCATGTATATGTGGGAGATCTTTCAGCGCTCCGGCAAGATCGACATCTGGCGGTTTCAGAGTGTTGATGACATCGTCAAGTCCTTTGAGCTGATGGGCAAAAAGGTGCCGCCGGAGTGGACCGGCAAGGATGCCACCTATTCCACCGGCTGCACCAAGGAGATGGAAATCGCCATGCAAATCCAGAAACAGTATCCGGAAATGCAGCTGATGGGCCCGCCCTACGAGAAATTCCAGCGCCGAAAAGACTATGGGGTCGGTAAACTCTATGACCGCACCCTGGCCGGCAGTGAATGATAGGTATGCGTTTTTAAGGTGACGCATCGCGAACAAGAGGCAGGAAGAGAGTGCGGCTCGGTACAAAAAATTGTACCGAGCCGTGCTGAATCTTGACACTCCCGCTAGGGCGTGTTATTTTATAACAAAGATTATCACAAGTCCTAGTTTCCCATGGAGAGTCTGTGAGATTTATATATTTGGGCATGGCTCTATTCCTTTCGGTGCAAGTGTACAGCGCTCCGTTACTGGCGAATGAAGCTCAGGCCGCTCTGACAGAGAGGACGAGCGTCTACCGCTATGAGATTCCGGAAACCCTGACGCCTGAGGAGAAAGCTTGGTTCAAGACGTTTCAGGAAGGGAATATTTTGGCCATGGGTTGGCAGGAAATTACCGCAGAAATTCTGGCTAGGACCTCAGTGGATAAGCGTCAGGAACAGCGGATTGCCCTGGAAAGCCTGGGTAGGAAAATAGGTATGGAGTGGTGTCGGCAAAACAGGGTCCGCAAGGTTAACACCTCAATGCTTCAGGAATGGGGCGGGGTGCTGAGAAAAACCGCCAAGAAAAATCCCCAGCAACTGGCCCAGGCCATCACCTACATCAATCAGGAACTCGACGCCGTCCTGGATTAATCCCGTCCTGCGGCTTCCTGCCGTTGGCCCTTGTCCTCTCCTTTCGCTTCAACCTTGCACCGCAGTTCCCCCTGGTGCAGAATCACCTCCACTTGCTCCCCGATTTTGACTTGCGATTCGGCAGTCACGATGCGTTTTTTTGTCCCGGTCGTGCGCACGATCGCATAGCCTCTTGCCAGGGTCGCCAACGGGCTGACCGCATGAAGTACGCCTGCTGCGCGGATGAAATGTTCCTGTTTTGCCTGCAAAAGAGAGCTGGCCGCCTGCACCAGCCTACCCATTAGTCCATCCAGTCGCTGCCTGTACAGCGTCAGGCGGTGGGCGGGATTCCTCTGCTCCAGGCGGAAGATGGCGTGGTCCAGGCGGTGCCGTTTTTCGGCGAGGGCGGTTTTGATCGAGAGTTCAAGGCTCAGGCTCATCTGGTCCACCTGAAACATCAGCCTGTCAAGCGGGTGGGGCATGGTTTCCAGGTGATGTCGGGCCAGGAGCAGCCGCTGCCCGTAGCGATCGATTCGGGTCTGCATGGTCCGCCGCAGCCTGGCCCTGCAGGCTTCGACATTTTTCTGCAGGGAAACGCTGTCGGGCACCAGCAGTTCCGCCGCCGCGCTGGGGGTGGGGGCCCGCAGGTCGGCGGCGAAATCGGCGATGGTGAAATCGATCTCATGGCCCACGGCGCTGACCACCGGCAGTGCTGATCCGCGGATCGCCCTGGCCAGTTGTTCGTCGTTAAAGGTCCAAAGGTCCTCAAGGGAGCCGCCGCCTCGGCAGAGGACGATCACATCGGTTGCCAGCTTGGCGTTGATGTCGGCAAGCGCCTGGATCATGTCGGCCGCCGCCTGTTCGCCCTGGACGGTAACCGGATAGACCGCAATTCGGATTGGCGGGTAGCGTCGGGTGGCGATTCGGATGAAATCGTGCACCGCTGCCCCCTGGGGTGAGGTGATCAGGGTGATGTGCCGAGGGATGCGTGGCAGGCTGCGTTTGAGGTGTTCGTCGAAAAGTCCTTCGGCCGCGAGTCGGCTCTTTAATTGGGCAAAGGCCTGCTGCAGGGCACCGGCGCCATGGATCTCGATGGTGTCGACCAGCAGCTGGTACTCGCCTCTTGGCTCGTAGACGGATATCCGCCCCCGGCAGACCACATGGACGCCGTCTTTCGGTGTTTCTGTCAGGTAGCGCTGCTGCGTCTTGAAAAGCACGGCCTTGATCTGGGCATGCTGATCCTTGAGGGTGAAGTAGAAGTGGCCGGAATAAGGCCGGTGCAGGTTGGAAATCTCCCCGGTGACGCTGACAAAGGGAAAACGGTTTTCGAGCAGGCTGCGTATGGAACCATTGAGCTCGGAAACAGTCAGGATCTGGCGGTTATCCATGGCGGAGAGCGCTGCGCGGACGAGGTCGTCGGAAAGGGTGAAGCGTGATGCGCAGTTGCTGGGGCACGGCTTTTTGCATGGAAATCTTGATTGTCTGATGCTTTTTTTTTTTGCCGGGTTATAATCGCAGGCTTTGGTGCCGGACATCATTGACATTGTCCAGATATCCGACCAGAAATACTTTTCTACAGCCTTACCCAGGCAAGCGCAACGGTATTTATAGAAGCGTGGTTTTGTAGCCTGCAGCCAGAGAGGCTGAAAAACAGTCAAGAAGGAAAATGCCAAAACAGCCTTTTCTGGCACTTTTTAATCACTAACAAACTATTCACCTGAGTAGTTATTCGTAAAGGAGAGTGTGCCGTTATGGCCGAGCAAAGTGCTTTTGACCGGAAGAATATCGAATTGCAGACCTTGAGTCCCTCGATGGGCCTGCTCGAGCAGTTTAACTTGCCTCCTGCTATGATCACTTTTATCCGACGGAATCAACGTGCTATCTGGATGACCGTGGCCGGGTGTGTGCTTTGTGCTGTTTTGGTTTCCGCGTATACTTCGTATCGGCAGTATCAAGCCGAGAAGGCCGCTGATGCTCTTGACATCGCCCTGGTCGCCAAGCAGGATAACCGGCAGATGCTGGAAAAGGTGGTGCAGGACTATGGCGCAACCCATTCCGGTTTGTGGGCGAAGATCGACCTGGCCTTTCTTGATGAAAAAGAGGGGCAGCCTCTCAAGGCGATCACCCGGTTTGAAGAGATCAACGCTGGGCTTGCGGTGCAATCCTTGCTGAAGCCCCTAGTGCTCGGCAAGCTCGCTGCACTCCATGAGAATGAAAAACAATTCGACAAGGCGCTTGTATTTTACAGTGAATTGGCAGGGAAGGAAGGGTTTGCACCCGAGGCCTATAGATCTATGGGGCGGGTGAACGAACAGTTGGGCAAGACCACTGAGGCCGCGGCTATGTACGGTAAATATCTGGAGATGACATCTTCCCCGGGGGGACAACAAAAAAACGATCCGGTACGGGAGATGGTTCAATCAAGACTCAACCAATTGAAAAAATAATGGAAATACTGAACAGCCCAGAAGAGATGCACGGATGGGCCAGGAAACAGGCTTTCTCCGGTAAAACCATCAGCCTGGTGCCGACCATGGGGTATTTTCATGAAGGCCACTTACGTCTCATGCGGCTGGCGGCCGAGCAGTGTGACCTGGTGGTGGTCAGCCTTTTTGTCAATCCCACCCAGTTTGGGCCTAACGAGGATCTTGATCGCTACCCCCGCGATTTTGAACGGGATATGGCCCTGGTGCGGCAGGAAAAGGTGGCGGCGGTGTTCGCACCAACACCTGCGTTGATGTATCCCCAGGGGTTCCAGACGCAAGTGTCGGTGCAAAATCTGGCTACCCATCTCTGCGGCCAGAGCCGGCCGATCCATTTTGCCGGGGTGACCACAGTGGTCAGCAAACTGTTCAACATCGTGCAGCCCGATGTGGCGGTGTTCGGCGAGAAGGATTTTCAGCAACTGGCGATCATCCGCCGGATGGTCCGAGATTTGAATATTCCGGTCCGGATAGTCGGTCATCCCATTGTCCGGGAGGCGGACGGGCTGGCGATGAGTTCGCGCAACGCCAATCTCGATCCAGCCAACCGGGCGGCAGCACTGAGCCTTTCGACCGCCCTTCATCTGGCCCGAGAGCGTGTCGGTCAGGGGGAGACATCGGTTGCCGAGCTCACTAAAATTCTGGAATCCCATATTTTGTCTTTTGCCGGTACCGCGATCGATTACGCAAGCTTTGTCGATTGCGACACACTCGAACCCGTGACGGTTGTCAACACGAGCACGGTCCTGGCTTTGGCCGTCCGCATCGACGGCAAGGTGCGGCTGATCGACAATGGCTTTCTTCTGCCCCGGACAGCGGCCTGATCGGTTCACGGTAAAGTCCTATTAGTCATACAGCCCGGATTGTGGGGCTGGCAATCTGTAACAACAATGCATTGAACGAAGAGGTGGTACTGTGCCTGGATTTGAGATATTCGGAGAAGAGGAAAAACAGCAGGTGCTTGATGTGCTGGAGAGCGGTGTGCTGTTTCGCTATGAATTTGCTGCGCAGCGCAAGGGCGTCTACAAGGTGCTGGAATTTGAAAAAGCTTTTGCCGCCTACACCGACGCCACGCATGCCCAGGCGGTCACCTCTGGGACTGCTGCGTTGAAAGTCGCGCTAGCAGCGCTGGGGGTTGGGGCCGGGGATGAGGTCATCACTCAGGGGTTCACTTTTGTCGCCACCTGGGAAGCAATCCTTGATTGCGGTGCTCTTCCAGTCTTTACCGAGGTCGATCTGACCCTCAATATGGATCCCGCAGATTTGGAAAAAAAGATCACCCCCAGAACCAAGGCGATCATTCCGGTCCACATGCTGGGGGCTCAGGCGCGCATCGAAGCAATCAAGGCGATTGCCGACCGTCACAAAATCCCGGTTATTGAGGACACTGCCCAGGCTACAGGAGGCCGTCTGCACGGTCGTCATCTCGGCAGCTTTGGAGCCTGCGGCACTTTCTCGTTCGATGCGGTTAAAACCATGACCACGGGTGAGGGCGGCATGTGCATCACCAGTGACGAGAACCTCTGGCGACGGATGTCCGAGTATCAGGATCACGGACACGATCATGTCGTCAACCCCGGCGGTCGCGGCGGTGAAGGGCGCTCGTTTATCGGTTTCAATTACCGGATGATGGAGATCCAGGGTGCTATCGGCCTTGCCCAGTTGGCCAAATTGGACGGGATTGTCATCGCTCAGCAAGAAAATAAGCGTTTCTTTAAGGAGGCGGTCAGTGTTCTCCCTGGTGTGAGTTTTCGCGAGATTCTCGATCCCGAAGGCGACTCGGCCACTTTTTTGACCTTCATGCTGCCGGATAGCGAGCGGACCACCGCGGTCAATCAGGTCCTGCGCGATCAGGACGCTGGCGCTGTTCGTTGGAGTGAGAACAGCTGGCACTATTATCCGGGCTGGGAGCATTTACTTGCGGGTAAAACGCCCTGTCACGGCGGCTGGCCCTTCAGCGCCCACGGCAAGCGGCGGATCCTCTATGACCCGCAGGCCCTGCCTGCGTCGGCGGCGATCATGGAGCGGACCCTGACCTACCAGGTGCCGATCCTGCTGCCGGAGGAACAGAAAATGAAATTCACCGCTGCTCTGAAAAAGGCGGCTCAGCTGTGAGGCCACGCGCCGTCTAGGCGAAGTAGTGTACGCGAAGAGGGGCGGCGGATCGCGCGCCTGCCTGTAAATTCTATTGCATTTTTTTTAGAGAAGAGGATAATCAACTCCGTTGTCGAACTGTACCTGCTGTACCACGCAGTGTGACAACGGCAACGACAACGCTTAATTCCGCGGAAGCGGAAGCGGGGGAACCACTTTTTCGGGGCGTATCGCACACGCGTAAGGCATCTCTCAGCCTGAGCCCGTCAGCTAACCTCGCAGGCACATGAGAGCCCTCCGGTTTATTTTTTTGCCAGGGGCTTATCACGCTTTGGCACATAAACAGGAAATTATTCATGCGTTCTTTAAGCACACCCGCTGCTTCTTCGCAGCATTCCGGGCATTCCACAGGGAACCTTCCGCTTCTCGCCATTGCCGCTCTCGGAGTCATTTATGGCGATATCGGCACCAGCCCCCTGTACACGGTAAAGGAATGTTTTTCAGGGCCTCACGGAGTAACACCCACTCCTGAGAACATCCTCGGCATCCTGTCGCTGATTTTCTGGGCATTGATGCTCGTTGTCGGCATGAAGTATGTGGTGTTCATCATGCAAGCCGACAACAAGGGGGAGGGTGGTATCTTCTCTCTGCTTGCCATGTTGCAAAGTCGGCTGAAAAATGAGAAACGGTGGTGGGCCGGCCTCACCCTGCTGGCCGCCTTTGGCGCCGCGCTTTTGTACGGCGATGGGGTGATCACCCCGGCTATCTCGGTGCTCTCAGCCATTGAAGGACTCAACATGGCCACCGATGCCGCTGCCGATTACATCGTTCCGCTCACCTGCCTGGTTCTGATTATCCTGTTTCTCCTGCAACGGCGGGGGACTGCGGTTATCGGCAGGATGTTTGGCCCGATCATGGTTCTCTGGTTTCTGGTGCTCGGCTTTCTCGGAATGCGATCCATCCTCAATAACCCCAGCATTCTCGCTGCGCTGAACCCTTGGTATGCAGTCAGCTTTTTTGCCATTAACCACTTGCATGGCATAATCGTCTTAGGTTCTGTGGTGCTCTGTATTACGGGCGGCGAAGCGCTTTATGCTGACATGGGGCATTTTGGCCGGGCTCCCATCCGCCTCACTTGGTACGGCCTGGTCTTGCCTGGCCTGGTGCTCAATTATTATGGTCAGGGCGCCTTGCTGTTGCAACACCCCGACCTTGTCAATGTTAATCCCTTTTATGCCCTTGCCGCCAAATCGTGGCTCTACCCTCTGGTCGCCTTGTCGACCTTGGCCACTATAATCGCCTCGCAGGCGTTGATTTCCGGCGCCTATTCACTCACGCGACAGGCGATTCAGTTGGGGTTCACCCCCCGTATGCACATTATCCATACTTCCGAGCAGGCGAAGGGGCAGATCTATATGCCGACCGTCAACTGGATGTTGATGATCGCCTGTCTGTCGCTGGTCCTGGCTTTTAAGGAGTCTAGCCGGCTTGCGGCGGCCTATGGCATTGCCGTCACGGCCACGATGGCCATCACCTCGTTCATGTATTTCGAGGTTATTCGCATCAGGTGGAAGTGGCCGGTGTGGCAGTGCGGCCTTCTCCTCGCGCTTTTTCTGTTGCTCGATTGTTCCTTTCTGGGTGCAAATCTGCTGAAGATTGTTGACGGTGGTTGGATTACGATTTGTATCGCGGTCTGTATTTTTGTAGTCATGGTTACTTGGCGCGACGGCCGGGCTCTCCTGGCGAAACACTATAGTCTCATGCGAATTCCCGCCGATGTTTTCCTGGAGGATATCGCGGCTTACAAACCCCAGCGGATAGCAGGCGCCGCCGTTTTTATGTCGATTGCCTCTGACGGCATACCCCATACCTTGCTGCATCACTTCAAGCATAACGAGGCCTTGCATGAACGAGTGCTGCTGCTTTCTGTCCTATCGGCGGAAACACCGACGGTGGCCCCGAAGGAGCGGGTGATCGTGGAAGACCTCGGTCTGGGCTTTTACCGGATCAAGGCGAGTTATGGTTTTATGGAGACACCGGATATATCGGAGATCCTCGATCTGATCAGCAGCCAGGGCTTGCCGATCGATATCTATTCCACCTCTTTTTATCTTGGTCGGGAAACCATGTCAGCCACGGGTTCAGCTCCCATGGCACAATGGCGGAAGAAACTCTTTATTTTCATGTCGCGCAATGCTTGGAACGCCACCTCCTTTTTCAAGCTGCCCCCGGATCGTGTTATCGAACTGGGGAACCAGGTGGAGCTCTAAAAAAACAAATTTTAAATTCTTTTCTGTTGCCCTGATTATGCAATTGAAATTTCCTTGGGCGTTCCCACATACACATCAAAACGTACCGCCTTGCCTTTGAGCATATAGGCTGGCGGTAATCCCAACAGCAGAGGGCCCTTGAGCGGCCGTTTGACCACCACCTTTCTTGGTCGGACGGCCAGGGCCGCTAGGAGCAGTTGTTCAGGGGCATCGCTTTTGTCGTCAAGCAACTGCAGCAGTTGCAGATCCTGCTTTACTTTGGCGGATTTGGATCGCTGGGGAAACATCGGGTCGAGATAAATGACATCCGGTTGTTCCTCGAGTACGGGCAGATGCGTGAGGGCATCACCCGTGATCAATTGAATCCGCTTGGTAATGGCGGCGGTATGGGGTGAGCGGGCGGCTCGTTCCAGGCCATCTTGGAGCAGGGCGGCGACGATTGGGTTGTGTTCGAACATCCATACCCGGCAACCGGCGGCGGCCAGGAGGAAACCGTCGCGTCCCAGTCCGGCGGTGGCATCGATGATCAGGGGGCTGGCAATGTGGCGGACCTTTGCTGCTTGCACCAGGAGTTCCCGGCCGGGATGGACATGGCGGCGACGGGCGGAAGGCCGTTCAAAATCAACCCAGAGGGCTCCCGGCAGTTCGGGGTCGTCCGGCTTGTACAATTCCAGATGCTCTGGAGTGAGCCGCAGTAGGAGCGCCTGTCCTTGGGGCTCGTTGACCAGACCAATCCCCAGGGATGCAGCCAGATTGAGCACCTTATCGGTGGCGCACTGCGGATCGGCGAGCAGGGCAAGGGATAGCTTGAGGGCGTTCAAGGACTGGGTGCCAGAGGTAACCTGATGGATTTGTTTGGTGATTGCCTTTTGATTGACCGCACTGTATCATGGCATTATGCATAAAAGCAAAAGAATGTTGCCCCTCTCAACCCAGACGCAGGATCGTCGATGAGTACAACCGAACCAAAGATAGTTGCTATTATTCCGGCTCGTTACCATTCAAACCGTTTTGAGGGCAAACCGCTTGCCCTGATCAACGGTAAACCCATGATCCAGCATGTCGTTGAACGGGCCCAGCAGGTTGCGCTGCTCTCTCGGGTGGTGGTGGCCACCGATGACGAACGCATTGCCCGTGCCGTGGAAGCCTTTGGCGGCTCCTGGGTCATGACGCGGAGCGATCACGCCACCGGTACCGACAGGCTGGCAGAGGCGGCGCAGAAAATTGGTATCTCCGACCACGATGTCATCGTCAATATCCAGGGCGATCAGCCCCTGTTTCCGGCGGAGATCGTTGAGCAGGTCGCACGACCGCTCATCAATGATCCGGCGCTGCCCATGTCGACCCTGATCTATAAAATTATCCGGCCGGAAGAGATCACTGATCCCAACCATGTCAAAACCGTGTTCGATTGCCACGGCAATGCCCTCTACTTTTCGCGGTCACCGATCCCCTTTCAGCGGGATCCAGGAGAAAAGGAGCAACCGACCTACTACAAACATCTCGGCTTTTACGCCTACCGGAAAGGGTTTCTGGTCACCTTCGTCGGTCTGCCCGAGGGGCAGTGGGAGCGATTTGAGAAGCTGGAACAGTTGCGCGCTCTGGAGTTCGGCTATACGGTCCGGGTGGTGCTGACCAATCATGATTCGGTGGAAGTTGACACCCCCAAGGATTTGGTTAGGGTGGAACAGATGCTGACGGCAGCGACGCAATGAAATTTTGGCGGACGGTTGCAGCGGCAAGGTCTTTCCCGCCTGTTCGGAAATAACAGAATATGGTCGGCCATCAACATCTCCAGTCGCAGCTCCAATTTTTGACCGCAAAAGGTTTTTCTGTCCTTGATGTCCTTCCGGAAGACAGTTTGGCGGAAAAAATAACCGCCATCGTTCTGGACAGTGCCACCGATGCTTTCTCGCCGGTCATCTCTTCACTGTTTAACGATATAAAAAAGCAGATAGAAACCCTTGATTCGAAGGCCGTCAAGGTGGTGGTGTTCGGGGGCGGTACAGGGCTTTCTAATGTCATCGGCGGTGATTCAAGGCGGCTCGATTGGGCCGAAAACCCCTTCTCCGGTTTAAAGCAGGTGTTTCCCCAGGTCAATTCGGTGGTTTGCGTGACCGATGACGGCGGCTCCACTGGTGCATTGCAGAAAGATTTGCCGCTGATAGCGCTCGGTGATCTTCGTCATGTGCTGGTCTCCTCAATCCGTAGGGAAAATCTGCTCAGGGAATATGGGCTTGATGGAGTCGCCGCCGGATACTGTGCGGCGGCTCTGCATGCCATTTTTAACTATCGGTTTCACTCCTGTCCTGCTTCGCCTTTACAGTGCCTGCAGGATACCGGTGCTCTGCTCGCCGATCTCCCGCGACCCCTGCTGGCCTATCTCTCAGAGTTGCTCGCCCTGCTTTTTACCGACAAGCGCCTGGCGCCGACCCTAAATCGCCCGCAATGCCTGGGGAATCTGCTGCTGGCCAGCGCTATCTATAAACAACTGGACGCGTCACTGACCATAACCGAGTTGCTGGCCTCGCATCAGGTGGTACGGACAGCGACCATTCGCGGGCTGGCCGAACTCTCTGTTTGTCTGGGCGTTCAGCAGAATTCAGTACTGCCGTGCACTACCACCCTGTCGCAGCTGCAGATGCTCTACAGCAACGGTGTCCTGGTTACCAGTGAAGATAAATCAGGCAAGGCCCGGCGCGGTTATCCGGTCGATCAGGTGCTGGTCGCTTTCAGTCGCCCCCCATTCCTCCAGCCGGAAGTGGTGCAGCTGGTGCAACAGGCCGATATTATTCTTTTTGCACCGGGTAGCCTCTACACCTCGATTATCCCTATCCTGCAGGTGCCAGGACTGGCCGATGCCATCAGGAAAAACAAGGCCGCTCTCAAGGTACTGGTCGCCAACATCTGGGTGCAGATGGGTGAAACGGATGCAACTCGTGATGCCCCTGACCGGAAATTTTATGTCTCCGATTTAATTTGGGCCTATCACCATAATATCCCCGGCGGTGTTTTTGACCTTTTTTCTCATGTAATATCACTCGACATGAGTGATATCCCCGGTTCGGTTCTGCAACGTTACGCCCTGGAAAACAAGGAACCTATCTATATTGATCGGAACCGGGTTCGAGCCTTGGGTTTCGGGTCGGTAGAGGCTCGGATTTTCTCAGAAGAGCAGTTGCAGCAGCGTGGAGTTATTCAACACGATCCCGACGCCTTGGCCAAGGCGGTGAAGGGGTTGTGGGCCCTGCAACAGGCCGGCTTTCTTGATCAGCCCGTCTGCCAGGAAAAACTGCCTGAAGCCGAATTCATCTCGAGTCCCCAATATAGCTCCGAACCGGCACCCAGTCTGCGCTATGAGAAAATCAGATCACTGATGCATTATCTGAGCACCGAGGTGATTATGGCCGGATCTCTTGCGGTGGTCAAAATGCCGGAAATCGATCGGCAATGGCTGCTTGACCGGGTGGTGGACATCATCTGGTCCCATCCCGATATTCCTCTGGAGCATCTGCAGTTCATCCGGGGGATAACCCTGGTCGAGCCGGAATCCTGGAAACGTTGTCAGGAATGGGATAGCATCTTTTCCTTCTACGATCCGCATGATCAACGGATAAAAATCAGGCAGGACCAGGCAGACAATCTCAACCGTTTTGAGATGGTTTTCCTGGTGGCACTGGGGCAGTCGCTGCTCGGTAATTATGCTCAGGGCAAGAGGATGGCAGACCTGTTGTCCGGGGAGGATCTCGTCGGCCGGGTTTTCCGGTTGAGGATCAGGGAGCCAGAGCAACTGGTCAGTTTTCTCGAACCCGAGGATATCGACACCTATTTGCATCTGGCACGGATGCATCGTTCGCAGCAGGAAGGACGACTGTATACCCGGGTCGTCAATCCCGGTGAAGGTTTTACGCCGCCGGGGCTGTTTTTCGGCCTATTTTATGCCTGGTATCTGGACAACAGGTTTGCACCCAACATAGAATACAAGATGTCTATTATGCGTAACGCTATTTCCGAGCTTATTCCCGAACAGGTGCGGATTGTGGAGCGTCGAAGAGCGACGATTCGTTTTTTCCGGGAAAGGATTTTCAGGCAGCGAACCCCTCTTCTTTCAGGAACGGTGCAATGAACACCTCATTGATGACCATCATCTTTTGTCTTCTGGCAGGGTATGTCGGCCTCGCTCTTTTATATTTCATTTCGATCCGACCCCGGCTTCGCTGCCTGCAAAATGGGCAGTCGAAGTCGCCCATTCCCGCCTGTTCCAGCGACGCAGTGGATGCGCCTTCTCCGCTTGCTGTTGATCATGGCGGTGAGGCTTCTCCCCAAGCGTACGCTCTTGCAGAGCCGGCTACCTCGCATCTGGCCCTTCAGCGCTCGCTCGATGAGTGGTGGCACACTTTTGATGCTGTCATTGATCCCATTCTCATTCTGGATACCGACTTGACCATCGTCAAGGGCAACCGTGCCGCCTTGCAACTGCTTTCCGTCAACGGTTCGGGTATTGAGGGGAAGAAATGCCACCAACTGTTTGCCGGTTCCGATACGCCCTGCCTGATGTGCCTTGTTCAGAAAGTCTGCTGCGAAAGAAAACCCCATCTTCAGGAAATCACCCATCGGTATATCGGTCGCACCTTTTCGGTTTCTTGCGCCCCGATTATCAACGATGACAAAGTTGTCGGTTTTGTTCATTCGGCTAAAGATATCAGTCTCCAATGCAACTTGGAAAAACGGCTGGTCCATGCCTCCAAACTAGAGGCTATTTCCACCCTCGCCGGCGGCATTGCCCATGATTTCAATAATATTCTCGGTGCCATTCTCGGTAATGCCGATCTGCTGCTCTACCGTCTGCCGATACAAGAGAAAGAGGAGCATCCGTTCGTCGGGCCACCGATTACCTATGAGGAAATAGCTGAACATGTCCAGGCTATCAAGCGGGCGGGTAACAGGGCTAAGGCTCTGGTCGGTCAGATCCTTGCTTTTAGCCGTCAGACCACCAATCAACGGAGAAATTTGCTCATTGCCCCGGTGGTCAAGGAGGTCTGTCGTCTGTTGCGCGCCTCATTCCCGGCTACCATCGAACTCAAGGTTTCTGTAGCCCAGGATATCGGCATGATCTATGCCGACCCCGGTCAGATTCAGCAGGTATTGATGAATCTATGCACCAACGCTGCCCAGGCCATTGAGAACGATATCGGTGTCATAGAAGTGTCGCTGCGGGAGATCGAGACCGGCAAGGCGGAACAGCTCCGTTATAACGACCTGGTGCCGGGAAAATATGTCGTTCTCACGGTTCAGGATACAGGTAAGGGCATTCCTCCCAAAACGCTCGAGCGGATTTTTGATCCATTTTTTACCACCAGAGAGGTTGGCGAAGGAACCGGTATGGGACTGGCGGTGCTCCATGGAATTATCGTTTCCCACGATGGTGTTATCGACGTCAAATCGGAGATGGGCAAAGGTACGGTGTTCACCGTTTTTTTTCCGCGGTTGCCGGAGGCTGCCGGTGAGGATGACGAGATCGTTTTGATGCCGCGCGGCACCGAGACGATCCTCTTTGTCGATGATGAAGAAGACATTGTTAAAATGCGGACCAGAATGTTATCGTATCTTGGGTATCGGTTGTTGCCGGCAACCAGCCCTGAACAGGCCTTAAGCTATTTCACTAAGGGGCATGAGCACATTGACTTGTTGATTACCGATCATACTATGCCGAGGATGACCGGATTACAGTTGGCGACCAGAATCAGTGCCATGAAACCGGATCTGCCCATCATCCTCTGCTCCGGGTACAGCGAAGCAATTACACCGGAAGAGGCAAAAAAGGCGGGTGTCCGTCGCTTCTTGGCGAAACCGGTGGATATGCGGCTCCTGGCTATTGCTATCCGTGAAATTCTACCCAATCAGGATAGGGGAGAGTAATGAGGATTTTAATCATTGATGATGACGAACAGATTCGGATCCTGCTTCGCCAGGTGATGGAATGGGCGGGGCATGAGGTCATTGAAGCGGCAGATGGTCGTGAAGGAATGCACCAACAGCGGAAGCAGGAGGCGGACCTGGTCATCACCGACCTGATCATGCCTGAGCAGGAAGGGCTTGAGACCATAACCTTATTGAAAAGGGAATATCCTCTGATCAAGATTATTGCCATTTCCGGCGGCGGTCGTATCGGCCCAGATGCCTATCTGCCGGCGGCACAGGAATTAGGAGCAGACAGGGTGTTCAGCAAGCCCTTTGATGTCCGCGAACTTGCCACAACGGTCAAGGAGCTGCTCGCCAATGGCTGAGATACACGCCCTGGTCGTCGATAACAGTCCGGTTATCAGGAAAATCGTCAGTTACGTCCTCGAAGCCGAGGGCTGTATTGTTCAGGTTGCCGAAGACGGTCTTGAGGCCTTGGACTGTATCGCCAGCCATCGTCCCGATATCATTTTCTCTGATCTTATCATGCCCAAAATAGACGGAGAAAAACTCAGTTATATCATCCGTAATACCCCTGAGCTCAAAGATATATTCCTGGTTATTCTCTCCGGTGTTGCCTTGGAGGACAACGACCACACCCTGCGTCTCGGGGCCGATGTCTGCATCGCTAAGGGGCCTGCGGCCACGATGTCGATGCATGTTAAAGCCGCGTTGGGGAAATACCTCACCAACCAGCGGGGAGGGCACAGTGTCGAAGGATTGGAGGGCCTCTATTCACGTGAGGTCACCCGTGAACTGCTGGTCAGCAAGAAGCACCAAGAGATTGTTTTAGCGAGAATGAACGAGGGCGTGGTTGAACTCAACCATGCAGGCCGTATCGTTATGGCCAACAGTGCCGCTGTTGAACTGTTTGCCCTGTCGGAGGCCCAGGTGCTGGGACAATCCCTGGCCCAGTTGCTGCCGCTGTCAGCCGGAGAACGGATAACGGAATGGCTTGCGCAGGTTGCCACGCCCGTCTGCTTGCTGCCCCTGGAGTTTGGCTACGACGATCCGATCTTGCTGGGAAACCGGCAGGTTACCTGTAATCTAGTTCCGGTGGCTGAGGATGATACCTTTTTTATCGTCGGTATTCTGCAGGATGTCAGCCGTCGCAAGGCTCTGGAGCAACGACAGCGACAGCTGGAAAAGGAGTTGCAGCGCATTCAGAAACTGGATGCCATGTCGTTGATGGCCAGTGGCATAGCCCACGATTTTAATAATCTGCTGACTATTATCAACGGCAATGTTGAGATGGCCCGGTACGTCTGTCGTGACGACAAAGTCAACAGTCTCCTGAGCGAATCCGCCAAGGCCCTTGATCTCACCGTGCAGCTTATCCGCCAGTTCACCACCTTCTCCGACACTTTTCTGCCGCAGAAATCCCAGGTTCGTCTTCGCCCTCTGATTGACGAGGTGTTGCAGCGTGATCTTGCCGGACGGCCCTCTATCAGTTATCACCTCAGCTCGGGCGAGGAAGAACTCGCTATCACTCTGGATCCTGCTCTTGTTCAACAGGTCTTTGTCAATCTCACCAAGAATGCTGTGGATGCGATCAATGGTGCTGGTCGCATCGAGGTGACCATTGACAGGGTTGACGGAGGTGAAGAGGCGGCCAGAACGGGTCAGCTTATTGCCAATGGCGAGTTTGTCCGGGTTGCCTTTCAGGATTCCGGTCCCGGCATCGACCCTGCTCTTCTCGATCAGATTTTTGACCCCTATTTTTCGACCAAACAGAAGGGGGCGCAGAAGGGAATGGGGTTGGGGCTGACCATTGTGCACGCCATTGTCAAAAAACATGGTGGATTTGTTTGGATCGATACGCCAAAGGGTGGGGGCTGTACGGTCTATCTCTATTTTCCGGTGCAGGGCGGGGTCGTTACCGATCCAAAATTTTTTGAGGAAAAGGGGCGTGGTCGGCAGGTGCTGGTCATGGATGACGAAGAGATGATGCGGCTGATCAACAAAAAGATGTTTGAGTATTACGGCTGCAAGGTCACCACGGCCGCCAATGGCGAAGAAGCGGTCGCGCTCTACCGGGAGAAGCTCGAATCCGGAGATGGTTTTGATCTGGTATTGCTCGATCTGTGGGTCAACGATGGCATGGGCGGGCTTGAAGCTGCTCGCCGGATTATAGCGCTTAATCCGGAGGCGACTATGGTCGCTATTAGCGGCGACGGCAGCTGTGAGGCCATGCAGCGATATGCCGAGTATAATTTTGTGGCAGCGTTGGCTAAACCCTTTCCGATCGATGCTATCGAGAATATTGTCAGTCGTTTTCTCTAAGAAATCTGCCGACACGGTTTACACCGCATTATCGCTCTGAATTTTTCGATTTTTCGTCAACCGGTTGTCCCCCATGTACCTTGCCCGCAATGAAGTTGGCCCCCGGCATTATCACTATGTCCTCCGGGAATCGTACCTAAGCGGCGGTATTTATTTTTCCCGCGACCTTGCAGATCTCGGCCGGGACCCCGGTCGATTCATCGTTTACAGCAGTGAAACCTCGTTTCATATCGACGAAGATCTGCTCCAGCGGCTCCGGGATCAGGGGGTTGCGGCCTCGTACAGCGAGGTTGAGGAGTTGTTTTTTCCCTTTATCGATGCGTACATCCAAAACAGGCTGCAACCGTTTCGTAACCGGCATAAATACGGGAGGTGGCAACCGGCGGCCGAAAGTCTGCGTAATCGGGCGCTGCGCGAGACCCATGCCATGGACCGCAGGCGGCTCCATTTTCTCCGTCTGGGGCGGACCTCGGCTGAGACGGTTGACAAGGCCCAAGCCCTCTATGTCATCCTGCTCGAAAAATCACGTGATGAGATTGAACAACTGATTCTGGCTCAGGAACAGGCCCTGCCGCCCAGAGAATACCAGCAGTATCTGTTCGCTATCTTTGATCTGCAGCGGTTTTTTCCGGAAAGTTACGCCCGCTCGATTCCCCAGGCCCTTAACCGCGAGCAGCTCGACACCCTGTTTGTCGAGGAGGTCTGCCGTTTGGCTGTTGACCCGACTTTCTGGCAGGGGGCCCCCCCTTTCGACTGTCTGCCGCCGTACCTGGTCCGTTATCTGATTATGTATTTTGACGCAGCTCCCGAGGAACCGACCGGATGGGCCCGGTTTGCGCGATTTACCCGTTCACGGCGGTCTCAGCGCAGCGCTTCTGCCGATACCGGCGGGATGTCCCGGCAGCAGGCCTTCGCAATCTTCGGGCTCAGCGGCGAGCAGCTGGCGGGCTTGCGCAAGAAGGATCTCACCCGCTTGTATCGGCAAAAGGCTCACGAGCTGCATCCGGACAAAGGGGGGGATACCGAACAATTTATCCTGCTGACCGCCGCCTACGAGGAACTACTGCCTTCGCTGCCATGACCAAATCTCTCCCCCCCATTGAAACCAAAGCGCTGTTGCGCCTGGTGCTGCCGATTTTTCGGGAGCATTGGCTGCGGCTTGGTAGCGGTTTTTTGGCACTGATGGTGGTTGATATCCTGCAGCTCCTCATCCCCCGCTTCGTCAAGTCAGCAGTTGATGCCCTCTCGGCGGGGACCGCAACCTCCTCGCAATTGCTGAAACTGAGCGGGGCTGTCTGTCTGGTGGCAATGATGGTGGCCCTGCTTCGCTTCATCTGGCGCTATTTGATCATCGGTTTTTCACGGATTCTGGAGAAAAAACTGCGCGACCGGCTGTTTACCCATGTGCTGCGTATGGATCCGCCCTTTTTTGAACAGTGGACCACCGGTGATCTTATGGCCCACGCCGGCAACGACTTGAATGCTATTCAGATGGCCTGCGGTATGGGGCTGGTGGCGTCGGTGGATGCCTTGGTGATGTCGTCCGCCGCCCTGGTCTTTATGCTGGCGATCAGCGTCAAGCTGACCCTGATCGCCCTTTTGCCCATGCCGCTCTTGGTGGTCTGCACCCGCATCCTGTCCGGTCGCCTACACCACCGGTTCAATCTGGTGCAGGAACAGTTTTCTCTGCTCACCGAATTCGCTCGCACTACTCTGGTGTCGATCCGGTTGATCAAAGGCTACACCCTGGAGCGATTTCAGGAGCAGCAGTTTCATAGATTGGGTGAACAGTATGTGCGGACCAACCTCAAGGTCGCGGTGATTCAGGGGCTGCTCTTTCCGATTGCCACCCTGGTCGGCAATATTGGTATGCTGCTGGTGCTCTACTACGGCGGGGCTCTGGTCATCGAGTCACAGATATCGATAGGTTCTTTTGTCGCTTTTGTCAGTTATCTCTCTATGCTGATCTGGCCGATGATGGCTATCGGCTGGGTGGCCAATCTGGCCCAGCGGGGGGCTACCAGTCTGCGCCGGATCCATCGGCTGCTCGCTGAGCAACCAGTGGTCAGCGCCGGGGTAGCCCTTGCCCC
>TBL_comb47_HYPODRAFT_10000193_pt1 | contig 77061 bp, 72 predicted proteins | sample TroBogypolimnion_40_FD_10682 | JGI IMG/M metagenome (IMG submission 10682) | reverse complement strand
CAATGAACTCATGATATTTTGGTCTTCTTAGAGCGGCCAATCCCCTAGGGGATTGTAAACGAACTACTGAGACTAAAATATCTCCTTAGAATGTAAACGAACTGGTGATATGTAACAACTAATTCTTAATCAGTTACTGTGAACTTCACCTTCTGATTGCCCACCATCACGAAAAAATCACCTGCTTCCAAAAAGTGTTTCCCTACTGCATCGATATAGTTCAAATCCCTTCTGGGATTGATTTCGAACTTAAACGTAGCCTTTGCACCGGCGGCAATTTCCTTCTTTTCGAAGTATTTCAATTCTTTCATCGGACGTGAAATGGTGCAGGCAGGTTCATTGATATACCAAAACACGGTTTCTGTTCCGGTTACCTTCCCGGTATTAGTGACTTCAACTTCCACCGTCATTTTATCTGACTTCTTAATGGTCGTAGCCGATAGTTTCACATCACCATAGGCAAAAGTAGTATAGCTTAAACCATGTCCCAGCCAGTACAAAGGTTCTGTTGGGATATCCTGGTATTTGCCTGATGTGGGGCGTGCACTCTGACGCATGTCGTAATAGGTAGGTATCTGACCGGTGGTAAGTGGAAAGGTGATTGACAATTTCCCGGAAGGGTTGATTCTTCCTGATAATATTCCTGATAGGGCAGACCCACCTGCTACTCCCGGTTGCCAGATTTCGACCATAGCATCGGCTAAAGGCTCCAATCTGATCAATTCAAGCGGACGTCCGTTGGAAAGAACCAGTACGATTGGTTTGCCGGCTTTCTTCAATTCCTGAACCAGTTTTTCCTGAATGGCAGGCAAGGCAATGGTTGATCGTGATGCATTTTCGCCGCTCCACTCTCTTTTCTCTCCAAGACATACAAGGATGATGTCCGATTTTTGGGCTACCTTAATGGCTTCAGCAAAGCCCGATTCATCGTTGCCGTCAAAATCACAACCCTTTGTTGTAGTAATTTTTGCTGTGCTTCCAAGTTCCTTTTCCAGACCTTCAGCGATAGATTCCACATCTTTCTCACTTCCGTGAGCAGCCCATGCACCAAGCAGGTTGGCCTTGTTGTCGGCCATCGGACCGATCAGTGCAATTTTTTTAATTGATGAGGTTAAAGGCAGTGTATTAGAGTTATTCTTTAAGAGCACCATCGATTCAGCGGCAAGCTTTTGAGCCACTGCTTTACTTTCAGGCTGAAGATACCGGGCTGATTCATCCATAACAGTGCTGTAAGGTTGATCAAATAAGCCCAAACGGAATTTAACCCGAAGAATACGACTCACTGCATCATCGACCCTGGCCATCGGGATTTTCTTATCCTCAATCAATTGCTGCAGATTCTGGAAATAAATATTATCGGTCATGTCCATTTCAACTCCAGCCATAAAGGCCTTGTAACAGGCTTGCTTACGGTCGGCAGCCACACCCTGTGCAATCAACTGGTTTACAGCATCCCAGTCGGACACAACAAATCCATCGTGCTTCCAGTACTTCTTCAATACTTCGGTCAGGGTATAAGGATTGGCGGACCCCGGTGTGCCGCTGATGTCATTAAACGAACTCATCAGGGTAGCAGCACCTGCTTTAACGCAGGCTTCGTAAGGAGGTAAATAGGTTTCCCAAAGTGATTGCATGGAAATATCCGAATAATGATAATCGCGGCCACCTTCCGACTCGCCGTAACCAACGTAATGTTTCAGACAGGCTGCAATGGAATAAGTGTCGGATAAATTCTTGCCCTGGTAACCATGCACGGTGGCAACACCAAAAATGGCGTTGGTATAGGGATCTTCTCCATATCCTTCAGCAACCCTTCCCCAGCGGGGATCACGGGCTACATCAATCATAGGCGAGAAGGTCCAGTCGACGCCTGAAAGTTTAGCTTCTTTGGCAGCCACACCGGCAGCTTCAGTAACCAGTTCAGGATCCCATGAGCAGGCCTGCGCCAGCGAGATAGGATAAACCGTGCGGAATCCGTGAATTACATCGTATCCGAACAGGATGGGGATACCCAGACGTGATTCTTCCATCGCCTTTTTCTGGATGGCATTTCGATAGGTGGGATCAGCACCAAAATAAATCAGTGAACCAATGCCCGATGGGATAGCTTTCATAGCTTCCCCGATGTTGTTGATATTGGTGTTTTGTCCGGCAGTATATTGGTTGAGCTGAAGGATTTTTTCGTCCAGGTTCATCTTCGAAACCAAATCTTTAACACGGGTTTCTATAGGAGCATTTTTATCTTTATAAACGGGATTTCCAACCTGTGCAACAAGGGAAATCTGAATGAAGGCAATGAAAGTCAGTAGTGCAATAATTCGTTTCATGGTTGATTGATGGTTAAATTAATTTTACCCGAAAAATAAGACTTATTATTGAAATTATTAAATTACAATGTCACATAAGTTATAAGAATGAAATATTGTCGCATATAATACCGCTGTAACATCTTGTTTATTGGGCTTTTTCGCCTGCCTGCGGGTCTGCGAAGTGCTTGAGCAAAAAACACGACAAGAATTCATAAAGAGGTCCTTCTGGTCATTCCCGTTCTTATTTCTCAACTAATGCGATAGGGAGGATTCGATTCCCTATCGTATCCCTAACGTACCTATGTCGTATATAATTCGAATCAAATACGAATCAAATACGACAGAGGTACGACAGAGATACGATAGTGGTATGACTGAGATAAAATACAATCATTATTAAATTCTTTCTCAATAGTATACCTAAACAGGAGAAAAAAGAAAGAACAGATCCTCAAATGGGCACGAACGTATTATTATAAGTCCTTATCAGGTACTTATTGATAATATAGTAAATAGATTTGTTTATTCGTTCGTATTTTAGAAAATTTATGCTAAAAACATAATCCATAAATCATTTTCCTATGCAGATAATGGAATTAGCAACGGTCATTTGTAGTGTATTCTTCCTGTTTTCTTCGCTTTATATAAATGTATAGGTCAAGTCAATAAAATAAGATTCGGTTAGAATTATGGAAGTCATTCGAAATGAGGAATGAGGAATAAGGAAAGAGAAAAAGATCAGGTTCATTTGTTGTTTCCCATTTTCTTATTTCTTATTCCTCATTCGTTTTTACTTAACCGAAATGGCTATTTCAGTCCCCTGCGTTTGAGCAATGGTTCAATCGAAGGTTCCTGTCCACGGAAGTTTTTATACACTACCATTCCTTCGTCAGATCCTGATTTAGTGAGTAAGGTACGGAACCTTGCAGCAATTTCAGGATTAAAGATATTCCCGCTTTGTTTGAAGGCATCAAAGGCATCGGCATCAAGGACAGCTGCCCAGATATAGACATAGTATCCTGCAGAATAACCACCGCCACTGGAGAAGATGTGTGAGAAATAGGTGCTGCGGTAGCGTGGTGCGATTTCAGGGATCAGGCCAATTTTATCCATGGAGGCTTTCTCGAAGGCTTCAACATCACCCGTGAAAGCTTTAGAGTGCCAGTCCATATCAAGAAACGAAGCGGCCAGGTATTCCACCGTTTCAAATCCCTGGTTGTACTGTGCGCTTTTGGTTATTTTGGCAATCAGAGCTTCAGGAATGACTTCACCGGTTTTATAATGTTTGGCAAACGCCCTAAGCACTTCTGGCTCGGAAGCCCAGTTTTCCATAACCTGTGAAGGTAGCTCAACAAAGTCGTTTGGTACATTTCCAGCAGTGCGGTGGTATGGTCCATCGGTAAACAACCCATGAAGGGCATGACCGGATTCATGGAAAAGGGTCGTAACTTCCTCGAAGCTTAACAGGGCAGGTACCTCGCCGCCTGGACGGGTGAAATTACATACGATGGAAACAATCGGATTAATCTTCTTCCCATCTTTATAGGTCTGATCGCGAAAACTGGTACACCAGGCACCAAAGCTTTTTCCCGGTCTTGGGTGAAAATCCATATAGAAAATACCAATGTGTCTGCCGTCGGCTTCCTGAACTTCATAAGCAATGACTTCAGGATCATAAACAGGCAGGTCGGTGTGTTTGATGAACTTGATTCCGTAAAGTTTATTGGCAACATACATCATGCCCTCAACCACATTGTCGAGTTTGAAATAGGGTTTCAGCTGTGCTTCGTCGAGGTCGTATTTGGCTTTCCGAACTTTTTCGGCATAATACCACCAATCCCACATTTCCAGTTTGAATTTTCCACCTTCCTTATCAATCATGGCCTGCATGTCGGCACGTTCCACTTTTGCACGTTCGAGAGCAGGAGTCCAGAGTTTCATCAGGAGATTGTCAACATTTTCGGGTGTTTTAGCCATATTCACATCGATCACATAGGCAGCATGACTGGCATAACCCAGCAGTTTGGCTCGTTGATCGCGCAGAACGACCAGTTTCCCGAGGGTCTCATTGTTATCGTTGGCATTGCCATTATTTCCGCGATTGAGATATCCGCGATAGAGTTTTTCGCGTAATGAACGGTTTTCGGCATATTGCAGGAATGGAATCCAACTGGGCTTCTGGAGCGTAAATTCCCATTTTCCTTCCAGATTGTCTTTCTTAGCCACTTCAGCGGCAGCAGAGATTAAATTGGCTGGCAGACCTTTAAGATCAGCGGGATTGTCGATCACCAGTTTGAAGTTTTTATTGGTTTCGGCCAGTACATTTTCACCGAATTTGAGTTCCATCATTGAAATTCCATCGTTTACTTTGCGCAGTTCTGCCTGTTTATCATCGGGTAGGTTAGCGCCGCTGCGTTCAAAATCGCGATAAAATTTCTCAACTAAACGCATCTTTTCAGCATCCAGGTTTAGTTCCTTTCTTTTTTCGTACACTGCTTTTACCCGTTTGAAAAGGTCTTTGTTCAGCATGATATTATCATGGTGAGCTGATAATTTAGGAGTAATCTCACGGGCCAATGCCTCCATTTGGTGGTTGGTATTGGCAGAATTCAGATTTGAAAACAACTGGGATACTTTGTAGAGTAATTCGCCGGATTGGTCAAACGGTAGGATCGTATTATCGAAAGTGGCCTCCTGCCTGTTATCTGTAATTGCTTTTATCTCATTAAGCTGTTCGGTGATTCCTTCATCAATAGCCGGAAGGTAATGTTCCAGTTTGATCTCATTGAAGGGCGGAACCTGGAATGGTGTTTTGTACTCGCTAAAAAATGGATTACTCATGTCTTTTTTGGGCTCTTTTGTTGTGTTACATGAACTTACAAACAATGCGATGGCAATGAGGGATATCACGATTTTTTTCATTCTGAAAAGGTTATAGGTTTTTAATTGGCTGGAAATATAGCGCTTATGATTTATTTCAATGATGATAAAAGTCCTTATTTCCACAGTTACATGATTTTTTCAGAGAAAGGAGTTTTAATTCCTTAGTTGCCTGATTTTCCCAACCATTTACAGCACTTTTATAGTTATTCGTGTATCCGTAATGTGCGGTATATATACATTCAGCTCCTTTAATTTGTGCGATTTTGGACATTGAATAAATTGCTGTTTTCGTATCCATATTGAAGAATTCATTAAACTTATCGATCTTCCCGTCTTTTAAACTTAATGCATCGCCGGTAAATAAATATTTGCCATTAACCAAATAGCACATAGATCCCGGAGTATGTCCAGGGGTAAGAATTCCTTTGATACCAACTTTCCCGACAGTTATATTTTGTCCGTCATCCAAGGTAGTATAATTCTTTGCAGCAATCTTATTCCCAAAGAACAGAAACCTTGATTTCTTGCCATTTATCAATGCCTCTTCTTGTTTGGACAAATAGACCTTAGCATTTTTAAATAACTTCAATGCTGCCACATGGTCTCCATCGGTATGAGTTAAAAAAACCGCAATAATCTGATCAGGATTGATGTCAAGCTTCTTCAATTCACCAGAAACATTTGTTGCATCATTCCCTGCATCAACAGCAATATACTGGCTGCTATCCTTTATCAGGTACAAATTCACAAATGTATCCTTAATCGAAAAAAGTCCATGAACGATTTCCTTTGTTTCTAACGGAGACATTTTATTAATCTCTGACTTGGCTTTTATCATGTATCCGGCGAATAAAAGTACTATCACCAGTACAATTGTACCCGTTCCAAGGAGAATTTTTCTAAGCGTCTTATTCATTTGTTTGTAATATTATTCTTCAGTATGCTGGAGCTAAGTTCGTAAAATTCCAGATGACTGGCAAATATTACAGGGGCCTTACCCTGTATTGATGGCTGATCTTCTTTAGTTTTATACAGATACAAAAGTACAAGATGTATTGCAGATTATTCGTCTTTGAATGCAAAGTTTGCGGTCATATTTGTAACAAAGTGAATCCATTTTCAGAAGAAAAGTGAATTACACCAAACTATAAAATGAACATCTGATCTTTCGGATTTATTACTATTTTGACTGGTTACTATTTTATAGGCGCATTTTGCACCCACGCCCCAAATTTTATTTATTTTTGCCGATCATTGAATTTCAGAAGTAAAACATTTATTATGAATATATCTTACCGCTGGTTAAAAGAATACATCAATTTGGATTACACTCCGGATGAAGTATCCGCTTTCCTCACACAAATCGGTTTGGAAGTAGGAAGCATGGAAGAAGTGGAAACCATTAAGGGTGGCTTGCGCGGCCTGATGATTGGTGAAGTTCTGACCTGTGAACAACATCCTGATTCGGATCATCTAAGCAAAACAACAGTAAATGTTGGCAAAAACGAAATATTACCCATCGTTTGTGGTGCCCCAAATGTAGCTGCCGGACAGAAAGTAGTCGTTGCAACTGTCGGAACAACCTTGTACGACGGGGATAATGAGTTTAAGATCAAGAAATCAAAGATCAGGGGCGAAGCCTCGGAAGGAATGATCTGTGCTGAAGATGAAATAGGTTTGGGTACCAGTCATGATGGGATCATGATACTCGATGCTGCAGCTGTTCCTGGAACTCCGGCCAGTCAGTATTTTAAGATCGAATCAGATTTTGTGCTTGAAGTTGATCTTACACCTAACCGTATCGACAGTGCTTCGCACATTGGTATTGCACGTGATCTGGCAGCCTATATCCAGCTAAAACATCCGATCAGCTATCATCGTCCTTCAGTTGACGCCTTTAAAGTTGACAATCATTCACTCCAAATTCCGGTAGAAGTATTAAATACTGAAGCATGTCCCCGTTATTCGGGAGTGACTGTTTCCGGAGTAACCGTAAAAGAATCTCCGGAATGGCTGAAAAACAAACTGAAGCTCATTGGCCTGAAGCCAATCAATAATATTGTGGATGTGACCAATTACGTGCTTTTCGAAACCGGTCAGCCACTCCATGCCTTCGATGCTGCCGGGATTACAGGTAACAAAGTGGTGGTTCGCACGGCAGATACAGCATCGAAATTTATCACCCTGGATGGTATTAAACGCGAAATGCATCCAGATGATTTAATGATCTGCAATTCAACTTCGGCCATGTGTATTGCCGGTGTCTTTGGTGGTTTACATTCAGGAGTAAAAGCAACAACTACGGATATCTTTATTGAAAGTGCCTGGTTCGACTCTGTTTACATCCGCAAAACTGCCCGTCGGCATACTTTGAGTACCGATGCCTCATTTCGCTTTGAACGTGGAACCGATCCGAACGGAACTATTTATGCGTTGAAACGTGCAGCCCTGCTTATAAAAGAAGTTGCCGGTGGATTGATTTCTTCTGAAATTGTGGATGTTTATCCAAACCCGGTTACCGATTTTAAAGTAGATGTTACCTATGCCAACATTAAACGGCTGATTGGTGTAGATCTTGGAAAAGAGAAGATTAAACAAATTATGGGGGCACTTGAAATCAGGATTGAAGCTGAAACAGAGAGTGGCCTTTCATTACTGGTTCCCCCTTATCGGGTTGATGTAAAACGGGAAGTGGATGTGATCGAAGAAATTCTGCGCATATACGGATACAACAACATTGAATTGCCTGCACAGCTTAATTCATCACTCCAATATTCCGTGAAACCGAATCCTACCAAACTGAGGAATCTGGTTGCAGAAATGCTCACCGCCCAGGGATTCAATGAAATATGGTCGAATTCGCTCACGAAAACAGCTTATTACGAAAACAATACGGTTCTCCCCATAGAAAGCACGGTGAAGCTCTTTAACCCGTTGAGCAATGACTTGGGAAGTATGCGCCAGACATTGCTCTATGGAGGTCTGGAGTCGGTTGCCCACAATGCCAATCGTAAAAATCCTGATCTTCGGTTATATGAATTCGGGAATTGCTATTTCTATAATGGCAGCAATCTGAAGGATAATCCGCTAAAGAATTACCGTGAAGAAGAACATCTGGCCTTATTTGTGACCGGCGATAAGGAAGCTGCGAACTGGTCAAACCCAGCTGCTAAAACGACCTTCTTCCTTCTGAAATCGTATGTTGAGAATGTATTGAAACGTCTTGGATTTTCAGTATTAAACCTGAAAACGGAAGGTTTTACAAACGATATAATCGGTGAAGGAATTCAGTATTTTATAAACGGAAAGAAACTGGTTGAATTTGGCACTGTTTCAGGTAAAACGCTGAAGGTTTTTGACATTGATAACCCTGTTTATTTTTCCGATTTCAGCATGGATATTCTATTTGTTGAACTAAAAAACAACAAGGTCGTGTTTGCAGAACTCCCAAAATATCCTGAGGTACGTCGTGATCTGGCCTTATTGCTTGATCAGACGATACAGTTTAACCAATTAAGGGATTTGGCTTTCAGATCAGAACGGAAGCTGCTTCAATCGGTTGATTTGTTTGACGTATACGAAGGCAAGGGTGTTCCTGAAGGTAAAAAATCGTATGCCATCAGCTACATTTTACGGGACGATGAGAAAACGCTCAACGATAAACAGATTGAGAAAATCATGCAGAAACTGGTGTCCACTTACGAACGTGAACTGGGTGCTAAGCTGAGGTAGTTTTACTTATATATAAAAACTTTAAGAGGGTGTTGCTGTTCTGCCGGTGGCACCTTTTTTATTAAGAACAGGTCATTTATTGTCATTCATTTCAGGTCATTTAGTTGTAATTGTTAAATGTTCAATTAACTACAAATGACAAATTTAAATTTGAAATTTGGAACTTTCTCGATGAGCAATCAGGCAAAAGGAATAATTTATACTTTAATCACAGTACTTATGTGGGGCGTATTGGCCATCGCACTGAAAATTGCCAACAAAGTGATCGACTCTCCAACGATAGTGTGGTTTCGCTTTTCACTGGCCTTTTTTGGTATGCTGATCTGGATGGTAATCACAAACCCAAAAGGATTGAAGATTTTGTATAAGCCATCCTGGTTGATTGTAATCTCATCATTGGCATTATCCTGGAATTACATTGGATTTATGCTAGGAATCCAATATACCAGCCCCAGTAATGCACAGGTTGCTATTCAGTCGGGACCTGTCTTGCTGGCTGTCTTTGGAATAATTTTCTTCAGGGAAAGGGTTTCCAGGTTGCAGGCTTTCGGTTTTATACTGGCTATACTTGGGTTCTGGATATTTTACAAGCAACATATCAGTGCCGTAGCGGGGCAGGAAGGACAATATACCAAAGGTATGATCATTACCCTTTCGGGAGCAGTGGCATGGGCCATATACGGTGCTTTGCAGAAAAAACTGGTTTTGGATTATTCTGTTGGAACACTCAATGTATTTATTTTTGGCCTTCCGGTGTTATTATATTTGCCGTTTGTCAACTTTGCCAGTTTGACACACCTGAGTTTTGGTTATTGGGCACTGCTTGTTTTTCTGGGTGCCAACACCCTGATTTCGTATGGTTGTTTGTCGCTTGCTCTCAAATACCTTGAGGCGGGAAAGGTCAGCATACTTCTTGTCATGAATCCCATTATCACCATACTTTTAATGGGAATATTAACTGCCATGCAGGTTACATGGATTGATGGCGAACACTTCTCTTTGCTGTCGGTTGCCGGAGCCATGATTGCTCTGACTGGTGCATTTTTGGTGGTCAGAAAGGCGAGAAAAAGCTTAGATGCTGCTGTAAACTGATCTGATGACTCTTGATGTCAGATCAGTAACTTAAAAATTATTACTTCCCGGATTATCGGTTTCATGAACAAACTTGATGCTGTTTGTAATGTGGCAGGAGTTAATCATAGAAAATATTTCTCGAACGGATGATACATAAATAACAAATCAACCAGTTTCATTCTGGAACAGGATTTTCTTAACTTCGTTGTTTCAGTATTTAAGAAAGACATTATAAGACCAATCATGTGAGTGAGTTCAATTTTAAAAATTCCGCCTATGAAAAATCTTATTACCTTAACTTTAATATTTGTTATTCTGCTATCCTGTTCTGATAAGAAACATATCCCCGATTCCAAAGTGCTGATGGATGTGGATATAGCTTTTTCAGATTATTCTGTGAAACATGGTTTTCAGAAAGCCTTTGTCGAATTTGCCCATGATAGTGTTGTGATTCTGAAGGCTAAACATATGCCACAAGTGGGAAAGCAAACCCTGATTCAGAGTTATTTAGGAAAAAGCGATAGTGCCATGAGTCTGACCTGGAAACCTGCAAAAGCTAATATTGCCGAAAGCGGGGACTTAGGATACACCTATGGATTCTGGACTTTTGTGGCCAAAGGAGATACATCGAGAGGCACCTATCTGACCATTTGGAAGATGGATGCCAACCTGCAATGGAAATACATTGCTGATACAGGGAATGAAGGACTTGGCAACCAAAAATAAGGGTAAATTATTAGGAAACAGAATGAGGAATGAGGAAAGAGAAATTGGAAATGAGATTTCCTCTTTCCTCATTCAGTTCTTCTGATGTTCTATTCTTCAAACAATTCATTCAGTCCGTTGTAGTAGTCTTCTTCCCATCCTTCGGCGATGTTTTTATAGGCATCGTCAGGAATGTTGGTTTGTACCACTTCCATGATGGTCCCTTTTTTATCCGGATGAAGCTTAATGGTCACGATCGACTTTTTATCCTCATCTTCTTCTCCAAAAAACCATTCCTGGACAATCTTACGATCTTTCTCAAATTCGAGATTAATCCCGCTGATGCTTTCTTCCCAAAGAGAAAATTCTGATCCGGCGACCTCTTCCATAACGGCATCCTCTCCAGTCCAGATTTCAAGAATTGCCTTGTTGGTGAGTGCATTGTACACGTCCGCAGGAGTAGCAGTTATCTTGAAGTATTTTTTAAATGTTTTCATCGATTTGTTTTAAAAATTATCTGTTTATTCGTTGTTCCTGGTTTTGGGAAGATTACGTTCCAAATATAAGCTATTTCAAACACGGATTACAAAATCATTCACTTCTCAATCATTTTGCTGACAATTACTTGTTATTGATACAACCTGTAGATGACAATTCCCATGGTAAGAGATTAATCCCATTATAACCTATCCTGAACACTTTTCTTACTTCCCAATCTTCCTGCGCTTATAAACGTGACGGTTTATTTTATAGGAGAATCCAACGGTCATCAGTTCCTGGGTTTGTAATTTTGGTCTGAATATTTGAACCCCCTTGGAATCCAGTCTGCCGGTAGGGAAGGTAATATTATCATCATACAAGAGGTTCAGCATAAAGGTCATATTGATCCTGTCATTCAGTTGCGCCACAAAGGTGTTTTCCCAATCGACATCCAGCTTTTTGAATGGGTCTTTATAATTCATGAATATCTTGTATTTGGTCTCATAACTCATTTGCGGAGTAAATTCAATCCGATATTTGATTTCTGCATTCAGACCTGGTTCCCAGAAACTTTTACTGTGGCGTGAAATCCCGTAGGTGGTCTGATCAATTCGTGCGGTATCGCGGACATATACCATCTTTAAGGTGAAAGGAGATAGAAACAGAGAGAATTTCTTGTTTGGTTTATAGTCAAGACCCAACTTGAACATCGTCTTTGTCGGCGACAGAAAGCCCGAGATCAGTTTTGTTTTGTCAGGATAGTTGTATCCATTGAAGAACTGTGTTTGGAAATCAACTTCAGTGCTGTAAAACCACTTTTTGAATGCGCTTACCCCAAGTCTGGAAATTAATTCCAGCTTATCGTCATTCTTCTGAAGCTGATTAAGGTTTCCCCCTTGCCTGATCCAGCCATTCCTGAATTCACCGCTGTTTTCCCACCTGATGATGGTATTTGAATAATTCGCATAACTTTTTAATACCGTAAGGAAAGCAAGTGCACTGTTACCTCCCGCTTTCCAGTTGTTCAGGTAGGTTTGCGAAAAGCCGAATGTGCCGAAACCTCCCAGGTCCCATGGAGTAAGTACCTCAAACGTTTTTTTTATTTGCGATAATTTCTTCTCAGGAGTGAATTTATTGAACACAATATCACGGCGTTGTTTTTGTGCTAAACGGCTAAAGGTGACGTCGTCGTCAATAGCCACTCCAATATCGTGTTTATCAAGGGTCATCATCCGGATTGCCAGCGAATCGTTTTGCACGTTTTTAATGTAAAATCTGGTGATTGACCGCTTATTATTCATTAACCAGAGCTGTGCGGGTTTTCCGGATAAACTGCGTATAGAAACCTCAACCGAATCGCTTTGACTATATCGCAATAAGGTTTTTACAAACCGGTTAATCGAATCATTGACCAGACGTACAATTGAATCGTTATAGTGAGTCAGGATTTGATCATTTTGACGCTTTAACGAAATGCACAGTTGATTTTGCAGCGAGTCAGAGTATATCCTTACAGCATGTTTTCTGTAAACAGTTATAGCTGAATCCAGGTTTAAATGTTGAATTTTCAAGTTGTACTGAACCCTGGCAAATTCCATGATCTGCTTTCGTGCCAATTCCCTGTTCCTGATACGGTTGAAATCATTTGGCTTTTGTTTGGTGGAATCTGGCAGTGGACTGATGTTTTTAAGACTGTCGGTCAAAACCAGCCCTGTTCGTTCAAGAATAGCTCGTTCGTCTCCTTCCGTGATGGGTTGAAGCTTATGATCCGGTCCAGCAGTTAATGCTTCAGGTAAATGTATGGCTTTCATATCCACGCCGTTCCAAATGGCACGGTCGAGCTGCTTCATTTTTTCAAGGATGGAAGGGTAAGACTGATATCCGTGCAGATGCAGCGAATCACTCACATTTGCTGACGGGCGGTTGATGTACCTGAAATTATCCATTTTCCTGAACTTATCAAGCCTGCTCTGGATGCTATCAATGGGTCCGTCTTCAGTGAAATGGATCAGCCCGATAATTGCCTTTACAATTTCTGGATTGTCCGATTGCCAGCCATCAGTAGCCTGAATGTATTTTTTCAGGTAGTTGATACTTAACTGAATGGAGTCTTTTGATGAAGTATTTTTTTCTGCTTTCCTGACTGTTGGATGATCTTCGGCGAACAGGAAAATGCTGAACAGGATTAAAATCCCTGTAAAAATGTTTTTAAGTTGCATGGTCAATTGGTTACTTGGCAATATAAAACGACAATTTTAGATTATTGTTGTAATACCTTTCAAAAATCAGGCCATACAGGCTCACCATTCAGTAAAAGGACATCCTGAAAGAAAAGAATTATAGTACCTGCCATCATCCGAAACTTCCTCCAAAAGCCAGTCTGGTCTGGGAAATTCCTGATCTTCAGATTCAAGCTCAATCTCTGCCATAATCAATCCTTCATTTTTTCCTGAAAACACATCGACTTCCCAAAGAAATCCTTCATGCATTACTTTATGCCGTATTTTTTCAACCGGGTTTGAAATCGCCATTTGTTGCAATTCCCTGGCATCTGTAACAGGAATCTCATATTCAAATTCAGGTCTTGAAATGCTTTCAGAACGCCCTTTTATCGTTATAAATGCTTTATCCCCGGCAATGCGTATCCTTACCGTCGGATGGGGATCAAGGCTCAGATAGGCCTGTACCATTTGGGTACCCTGCCCCGTTGGAGTCCATTTGGATGGTTCAACCAAAAATTTACGTTCAATCTCAAGACCCATGGCTTTTTGACTTGTTTTTGTTAATTTGCGGCAGTAAAAATAAGACTACTGTAATGATTTCACATGAAAATGCCCTTAAACTTTTGCATCAGCATATTCAGAGTGCTCAAATGATCAGACACTCTCTGGCCAGCGAAGCCGTTCTGCGATCTATTGCCCTTAAACTGAATGAGAATGAGGAGGAGTGGGGGCTTGCAGGATTACTTCACGACATCGATGTTGAACTGACCCATGCAGATCCATTGACACACGGACCCTATGCAGCAGGCATGCTTGAGGGTTTGCTTTCTGCGGAAGCCATTGATGCCATCGTAATGCATAATGAAATGGCCACAGGGAAGGAACGAACTACCGTTTTTCAGCATGCCCTGGCTGCCGGAGAAACGATTACGGGACTCATTATGGCCACAGCCATGGTGTATCCCGATAAAAAACTGGCTTCGGTGAAGACCAAATCCATTACCAAACGGATGAAGGAAAAGGCCTTTGCTGCCTCGGTGAAACGTGAAAATATTCTGGAGTGTGAATTAATCGGCATACCAATAGAGGATTTTGCTGAATTGTCGCTTGTTGCCATGCAGCAAATCAGTGATGAGTTGGGATTCTGAATTGCTGAACAGGTGACTATAAGACAATGCTAAATTTGTTGCAATGGTCCTATTTCACTTGGTTCCACCAAGTTTGCATATCCTATTTTCTCCTTTTCTCTATCCATATTCCTAATGTCACTTTCTCCACTTTCTTCACTTTCTCCGTACTCCAGTTGTTTTTCAGTAATTGCTGATGTAGCTATGAATTGGTGAGCATATGAGTACAGGTGTCCATCTGATCAAGTTGTAATAAACTGAAAGATAGACTACTTGTAGTTACTGTAAATGGCAACCCACAATCTCTGCCATTACTTATTGCCTTCTGATTGCGTGTATTTCTTAAATTTTCAATGAAATACCTAAAGTCAGGTAAGTCCCCAAAGATAATTCACCCATCACGGCAAATTTATCTGAAAAATAATACCGGCCTCCTACAAACAGATCACCTCCAATAGGTTTTCTGCTAGGATGATTCGATTGGTTAACCGCACCATTCCAAGTCCACGATCTTGCAACAACGCCCAATGTTATTCCCCCATAAGTATCAAGTTTATTAACTAAAGGGTAATGATAAACACCCCTGGCGCCAATAAGAATCTTGTTCACTGTCCAGTAATCAGATCCAAAATAATTGCCATTTTCATTAAATCTGGAATATCCTAAATACCCTCCGATTCCTAATGATCCATTATCAGGACCAAAATCCATTATTCCGACTTCATATGAAGCCGAAGCCGAAGGTGTTGATATCTGATAGCCTGATGGACTGAAACCGCCAAAGCCAACACCAAGATTGAGAACTCTATCCCCTTTTTGAAAGGTCGGAGTTTGTGCATTAACCAGAATTAGACTACAGAAAAATAGTGTAGCCAAGGTTAGAATTTTGACTTTCATAATTTAAAGTTTTTAGTTTAATAATTGGTTACTTTAAATTTACGAGAGATTGTGCTAATAATGAAATAATGCGGCTAAAAAAAGTGTTAATCTTTTTAGGATTAGCAAATTAAAAGTCAAGGTTAATCTTTTGAGAAAGGGTTTCTTGATGAGAAAGGGTTTAAATTTTATTCTATCGTTCCGTTAGAACAAGATGTGGGTAGAAAAGGTATGATTTATGATGATCTTTTTTCCCTACGGGACAAAATGAACCGGTAAATGGCTACTTTTCTACCCATATATTTTCCTTCCTGGAAATTTAAACAGTCACTAAGTTTATCGGGGTAAATTTTCATTCCTATTGCTAAATCCATAAAAGAATATTCTACCTGTGAAATCGCAACATTTTTATGATCGCATCACTATTCCCGTCTTGAAGTTTGCAGAAATAAACACCGTCTAATAATTCGTATGCATTCCAATCGACAGAATAGCATCCTTCCTTCTTTTGCTCATTCACGAGTGTTGCAATTTCCCTGCCCGCTACATTAAAAACCTTCAATGATACAAACCCTTGTTTGGTAACCCGATATTCAATAGTCGTTTTTGTATGGAATGGATTAGGGTAGCAACGAAGCAAGGTCTTATTAATATCCTCAATTTTTGATATTGCGGTAGTCGTTGGTTTTGATTCGATAATTGATACTGAATCAATCCAAACCTGTGATTGCCCTGGTGTCCCGAGAAAAAATTCAATCTTGGCAAGATTTGATTCATTGATTAATACAGAATCAGTAAATGTCTGAACATTCGTTGTAAGCGTATGGCTTTTGCTGTAATATTCGGAAAACGCTCCTGAACCTTGCTGTACCACAAGTCTAATTATCTTTTTCGATGCGGCTTTTCCTTTAAAGCTAATTTTGTATTGGAGACCCGGATGAACCTGGAGCCACTGCCATAGTTGGATAAGCCAATCAGTACTGGTACCCTGGGTTATCGTAACATTACATGAATTACGCCCTGAAATAACGGAGCTTGAATCAATCTTCATTGTTGCGGCTATGCCTGAAGAATAGATCGAGAGATACCAGTTTTGAGTTCCAGTATCAAATTCGCCATTGAGTGCTTTGTTGATTTTTGAAGGAACATTAACTGTAAGTTCCGGCGTTTTCGGACTTTCATTTCCTGCACGATCCATTGCCGATACAGCATATTTTATCACGTCCCCGGCCTTAATGTTCTGATCCGGATACGGCACTGTAAGGGTGTAATCCGCTAATGCACCGTTCTTGTATATAATATAGTGCGAAAGCCCGGAGGGGTCAGTAACCTGACTCCAGTTCAATTGCAGAGGATAATTCGTCTGGCTTACTGTAATCATTCCCGGTGCCTGAGGGGCAATCTTATCGGTCGAGCCCAGGGTCATTCTAAATGCGTGTTCTGTCGAAGCGTGGAGGTATTCTACTGAATCCATTTCATTGGCAAAGGCATTACCCACAAAACTATTCATCTCCAAACGCGCATCACCCCAGGTTGACCATTGTGAGTATGACGCCCAATTCCAATTGATATAGCTAAATGCTTTTATCTCCGGATAATTATGAATTAATTGGAAGTACCCGGCAAACCAATTGTTCCAACTCTGTGGTCCATTCAACACACCCACACCGCGCGGAGTTGATTCACCGATCATCACCGGCTTATGATGAACGCGGGCAGCATCAAGAAAATTAAGCGCATTGGCATTGGTAAGATGACTTGCATCAAAAAGGTTAATCGCCCACCAATCAACGTAGCTGTCACCGGGATAATAATCTGAGTAATTCATTACTCCATCCATGGCAAGATCCCATACCGTTGCCACTTCCAGTCCCCTGGCCCGAATCATGTTGGTAATTCGCTGAAATGCCAGTTTATAAGTATCCGGCAGGTAACCATTCCAACCCGTACCATTGAATTCATACCCAATACGAACAAAAGCCGGCATCGCCAGGGATTGCAATCCATCGATAAACATCGTGATTTGTTTGTCGTACAAACCTGCAGCCACATCCTGTTCGTAATGGGCTGAAGGATTCCCGTCAACTGTCATGGAAAGTCCTATCTGAGGAATCTGGAACAATCCGTTATGCGACATCAGGTCGGCCTTGAGTACACTGGTCCAATCGGAAGTGACACTGTTTAAACCAACATAGGTCATGTACATTAACGGCTTGTCACGCGAATGCATAACATTCCAGTAATTGGTATAACCTGCCAGATCTTGTCCTGCACCGTTAATAATTTTACCTTGCGGTTCAAGCATAGCGCCTTGATTCAGGCGGGACTGTATTTGCTGTGCAGCAACATCCTTCAGATTAAAGATTACCCAAATGAGCAGGAAAAAAAGAAATAGGTTTGCTTTCATGTTGTTTCGTGAGGTCCAATTCTGCCAGATCCTGTCTGATTTCTTATATCGGAATCTATTCTTTTGCCTGATTTAAAATATCCGTGAAGAGCTTTTCCGAAAATCTAAAGTTTGTCAATCTAATTTTATCAAGCACAGGCTTGATCCTTTTGATTATCCCAATTTGCTTTGCTTTTAATAACAAACCCAAAGTGCCTGAAAACTTAAAGCCTAATTTCTCAGCCAGTTTACGTCCTTTCAGGTCATCGATGATGAGAATTGCATCATCTAACTCCAACATTAAAGCAATTGCACTGGCCTCACCTTTGTCTAAATCTATTTCAAGAATGGATTGGTAATGCTTATCTTTTGGATCAAGAATCTGAATCCAATCTGGAAGATCTTGTTTTAATTCATCCTTGATGACAGAAGTAACAAATACATGATTAGACATTTCTTTCAGAATGCCAATTTCATCAATCTTAAGCAACAGAATTAAACAACTGGGATCCGAAACAATAATTTTAGAATTGAGCTGCATCCCTTAACACATCTGAAGAATTATAATTGATTAATGAGACATTGAAATCAGAGAGTATTTCTGAAAATGCGAGTTTTGACATACAGGCCAGATCAGCAGCCTGACCAAGTGATAATTTACCTATCTCAAACATCTTAGCTGCTAAAAACCTCCTTGTTTCGTTTTCAGGTAAATCCAGATTATCAGGTATATGTAACACTAAAGTTTTCATAGATCAAATATACAAAAAATCTCTACACATCTATTTGGGATCAGCTTTTGATACCGGCTTTCCATATTTAATCTCAAATTCTTCTGACTTCTCACGGAAATACTCAATAAGTTGGGCAGTATCCATTTGAATTATTCACGAGTGTTGGTTGTCGTTATTATTCTAAATCTTTTTTTGACAGTAATCGTGAACTGTGAAGTACAGTAAATATGTATTCTCCGATGTCTTCCTAATCATTTAAAGCTCGTTGAGTCCATACTACTTTACCATTTATTTAATTTATTTTTGACTTCATCCATAGTAAAAACTCTTCCATCATCGGCATCATTAATCCCCTGTTCAATTTTATCCAACAATATCATTTCATCTATTAACTGATCAATTGTCAAATTATCAGGTAATCTGTCAATTGTATAATGAATTTTTTCTTTTGTAAGCATATTTTTTCTTCAGATTTATTCAAAATAAATAATCCTGTCACGAAATGATTGCAAATTGTTGTTGTTATGCCACCCATCGGGTAGCTCACTCCCCCTTAAAACCGTATCCCGAAATAAACCGGTACAGTCCATGGAACTTTCACCGAATACGGTCTCAGGCATTTTAAGGCTCTCCCCATCCTCTGATTGCAGTATTTACTTTAGTAATTTTTTAAAGTCCTGATTTTTATTGGCGCTACACTGTCGTTCTCATACACAAAGAAATCTACGCTTGTAGGTGGTCCAGTCATAAAGTTAACTGATACTGTCTGACCAGAACCTTTTGCCTGTAAACACATGTTGTTTGAGTCTGCACTAATACCATTTATCCACCATTTGTAAAATTCCTCAAAATACTTTTGGGTTCATTTATGCAATTGTTGTGCAATCAATGTGCAATTTGTGCAATTAATGTGCTATTCATTTTAACTGATAGAATGCTCCAGCTCCTTTAACATCACTACCAACAAGAATATTCTTATGAACCATATCTGCAAAATCATTACTTGCAGTATTTCTTGAACAGTTGTTTAATTCTTGATATTCTTTATTTGTGATTCGTCCTTTCTCTTTTATAAATAAAACTGCCTTTACTTGCCTGTTATTCAATCCAAGTTTAGAGAGCTGTTCAGGTGTTATGTTTTCTTTGAATAGCGTAATAATAAAACCACCGTCCAATTCTTTCATTTCAGGTTCAGGAAGGTCGGCCTGTTTGCAGGTTTCAATGATTTTAATTGTTCCTCTGCCCCAGGCATCAATGAAGCCACCTCTAAAACATACATCTGCAACAATCGGGTTGCGTGGCCGTGATGAATGAGACCGTTTTAACGCATCTAAAGTCAATCCATCAGGTAATGTGCCTTCGTTCCAAATGCTGACTTTATTGTCATACACACGAATTTGAATTGGAGCGCCCATATAATTGCGATGTACTAAAGCGTTCAACAACATTTCACGAATAGCTGCAACCGGATATTCTCCTTTCTCGATGCGGTGCATTCCTTCAAATTCTATCGGTCTTATCAGAAATTTATAATTGAGTTGGCCTAAAACGGCTTGAAGCAATCGGATTATATTTCCTTCTTCGGTTTCCTGAAATCTGATGTCAGCATCATCCTTTCCAAAGCGACCAATTTTCACAAACGTATTCGGGTAGAATTTACCCGGATCTTTACCGAATAAAACTAAAGCTGCACGTTTCAATTGTCCGTTTTCAGTTAGTCGAAGCTTTTCAAACAATTCGGGCAATGCTAAACCTTCATTTTCGGGTAAACGTCCAGCGTTCTCTGATGCTTTTAAAAAAGCGCTGACTGTCTTCTCTTCAATATCATCAAAACTGGCTCTAGGCTCTAATACATCATCCCAGGTTTTGCCAGATTTCTTTAGCAGAAATTCATTTAGTGATGCTCCTGTCAATTCTTGTTTGGTGCTTCCGCTACGATAATAATACCTGCCACGTAACGAAATGGGAACTGAATAAGAAGGTATTACGATTTCAATAAAATATTTACCAGTTTCCCGGTGAAGGTTGACTTCAACCATTATTCCAATAACATTGCGGATTTTGTTGGGAATGTCGTCCATCAGCTTTTTGTAATCGTCAATACCCACAACAATTCCCTTATCATCTTTACCGATAAAAATTACTCCGCCTTGCGCGTTGGCAAAACCACAAACCCATTTCATGTAGTCATCATGCCAGCTTTGCTTATATTCTATGTTTTGTTGTTCGGGCATCGTTCGTATATTCCTATTGACAAACACATTTGCAATTCAGCCTCCCGGGTATTGTTCTGTTGATTCAAATCCTACATTTCCCCTTTGGTTAACCCAAAGGTAAACAATATGAAATTACAATACTAAACAATGGTGATTTTTGCCTCCATTTTGTCTGTTTTGCTTAGCTCACACTTTAGGCTCTCCCAATAATCCAACTCACCCAACGAGCATCTAAACTACTGCTGAGCCAACCGTATCATTTAAGACCATGTGATGAATGCCCCACACTAGCTCTCCCTGTTTAACGGACTGTCCCGATCTATCTGGAAACTGCATAGGCCGTTAACCATGGATTGCAGTTTATTCTTTAGTAATTTTTTAAAGTCCTGATTTTTATTGGCGCTACACTGTCGTTCTCATAAACATAGAAATCTACACTTGTAGGTGGTCCAGTCATAAAGTTAACTGATACTGTTTGACCAGAACCTTTTGCCTCTAAACACATGTTGTTTGAGTCTGCACTAATAACAGTCCACCCATTATTCGTCATCTGGTCAATCCCAATGCCTGTAGAGTTATGCCCCGAAGAAGGTTTGATGATCACCTGGAGAGAGGTGCCTTTTGGCAAATTAGCAGCAATGCAGTATTTTACTCCTCCGGTTATCTGTGTTAAGGTATCGGATAAAACATTTAATAACGAGTTTTCAGCTTGGGGGTATACTATCTTTAAATATCAACACTGGGAAGACGAATCCTTTAGGCCACGTTGCTTTTTATGATTATTCCGTATTTTAATATCTCGTGAACAACAGGGTTGCTGGTATTAAAATCAACTAAATTAAAAGGATGTGGTTCAATCCTTAAATCAATTTTTCTGCGAAGCTTCATCAGATCAATCTGTGTATCAATAATATCAGAAACACTGTTAACTATTATTGCAATATCTATATCACTATCATCATGGTTCGTTCCTTTTGCAAATGAACCAAATAGAAATGCCTGGCTAATGTTATATTTAGCGCTTATTGATTCAATATATGCACTGGCAATATTTATAGCTTCTTTTTTATCCATGATTGCAGGATTTTAATTTTATCAATCCATTCCGTTGTAAACTCAAAAGTGCATTTTTTATAAAAGGATTCCTTGTAACTATCGTATCTCGCATTCATATTGAATGTTGAAATTGTATCCAACCAATCTAAATGCTCTTCAGTGAAAGATAATCCGGTTAGCTTTGCCAATTTTGTCAGATCATGAGTAAAAGGGGCATGATCAGATATCTGCTTAACGACACATGCCTTCAATAATCGCTCAACAACTATGTGACCTAAAAACAATGACCAGTGATAATCCTTAGAGTTATAAAGATGAATCATTGTAATATAATCCTTATCAGAAGTATTAACCCAATGATTGTAAGTTTTCTCTATATCAGCATTATTAGTCATGGCAAACAGATATTTCTTAATCTAATGTCCATTGATTAAAGTCTTTACATTATGAATGATGCACAATGTATTGTACAAATTTACACTTCCTGAAGAACTTATGCAAATGTGTCTCCTTTCAAGAGTTAACAGGGCAGTTTATCCTCTTTGAACCTATATTCCAAAATAAACCATTACAACCAGTGTGACTTTCATCGCATACTGTCTTCGGTACTTTTAAGGCTCTTCCCATCGACTAATTGCAATTGGGCAATCTACCCTTTTTTACTTTAATAATTCTTTAATGTCCTGATTCGTATTGGCGCTACACTGTCGTTCTCATAAACATAGAAATCTACACTTGTAGGTGGTCCAGTCATAAAGCTAATTGAGACTGTTTGATCCGAACCTTTTGCCTGTAAATTGGTGTTATCTGAATCTGCACTAATAATGGTCCACCCATTATTCTCCATCTGAAAAATCCCAATACCGGTAGAGTTATGCCCCGAAGAAGGTTTGATGATCACCTTAAGAGAGGTGCCTTTTGGTAAATTAACTGCCACACAATATTTTGCTCCTGCGGTTATTTGTATCTATTTTTTATTTTCCTTTTGAAGGAAATCTGCGTATAAATCGTTTGTTGTAACTATTCGCTGGTATCTTTTTGCAATCAGTCCATTGACCAATCTTTTATCTCCTGTCCATAACTTACCTCGCAAATAATCAGTTATTGCTACAAATGGAGTGTCATCAATATCGATTTCCAGACAAGTCTCCATAGCTGATTGATAAAACGAACTTGGAATTATCGTATGATTTATTGTTCGTACCTTTTGCAAAATCAAGCCATATAACTCAACAAATCTATCTTCACTTAACTTCCCAATAGTTTTAATTCGCTCTTTATGCTCAATTAGTTCATATTTGATGTATTCAGGTGCATAGAAATCATAATACCTTCCTCCATTGAGCAATATCTGTCCAATATGACTGTTTATATTTAGAAATGTGCTAAATGCTACGTTTGTATCGACTACAATCCGTCTCATTAGAATCCAATTTCTTTTTTAATTCTGTTCCAGCGTCCTTTTTTTACCTCAGCGGTTAGAATGTCAACATCTTCCTGAGTTGCATTTGAATCCGAGGTTAACTCTTCATATCTCAAATAATCCATTATTGACTGAATCCTTGAAGACTCCATATTACTGGGAATCCTTATCAAAATCTCATTATTTAAACGTTCAACTATCATGGCTTTAATCTTTCCATCAAAGATATAGAATAAAATCTGAACTTAATAACTCTGTTCGTAGTCATTGCTAATATTACCATCAACGTCCCACAAATACTCGAAGGGCGTTAGTTTCCTTATCGACTTCCTATGTAGAGTTGCAGTTTCTCCCGATAGAGATATCCAGGGTTGCAGTTTATCCTTTAATAATTTTTTAACGTCCTGATTCTTATTGGCGCTACACTTTCGTTTTCGTAAACAAAAAAGTCTACACTTATAGGTAGACCAGTCCTAAAGCTAATTGAAACTGTTTGATCGGAGCCTTTTGCCTCTAAAATGGTGTTATCTGAGTCTGCACTAATAATTGTCCAACCCTTATTCTCCATCTGGAAAATCCTAATACCGGTAGAGTTATGCCCCGAAGAAGGTTTGATGATCACCCTAAGAGAGGTACCTTTTGGCAAATTAGCCGCAACACAATATTTTGCTCCTGCTGCAATTTGACGTAGCAACTCTTTAATAGTGTAAATATTTTTGCAGAAAAATTACTTGGTAACTATTTGTTTTTTAAAGCGATTCCAATGATTATACAAACCGTCTCAAACGCCAATAAAGCTATAAAGGCAATAAAAGCTCCATTGTTTATAATTTCACTTGACGCGATAAGCGAGCAACCTAATCGGATTAAGCCCGTTATACTGAAAAGAAGTGTAAACCCAATCTTAAAACCATCAGCCATCTTGCTCACGGATGAGCCATAAATTGCTGCTATAGTACACAATAAGCTTATGTCGACCATTGTCATGTTGAAGGGTTTATAACCACTAATAATAAAACCAAGTGCTGTATTGATTAGTATCAAAACTAAACCAATAAAAAGGATACTATTTTTCATAGCTAATATAATTCAACGGTTGCAAATTGAGACAAAGGAAATATGATTTTACTTTCATCATTGTAAGGAAAAAAATATCCTCGTATAATATTTTCTTTAGGATTACCCAATAAATCACCTTTTATTAATCCGACTTGATTGTTATGCTGATATTTAAGGATAACCCCTCTAATCCCCTTTATCTTACTTTTGTTTTCGTTATAGGCAAAGGTTATTATTGCGTATTTTCCACCCCAAATTGTTCTCTTATTAATCACTGCTAACAATTTTATCAAGTTTGGTTTGTCATTGGAGTTAACTGTATTAGCAGTGTTAGTATTATTGTCACTAAGAGGAACACCACACCACTCGCAGGTTTGAGCATTTTCTTGAATCGGATTTCTACAATCTGGACAGTTCATAGTTAGATTATTTTCGTATCAAATTTAAGATTGGAGCTAAAAAAACCTTCCGAATAATTCTTTTGGATTTGTCTGATTTGCTAATCAAATCTGCAATAGGAGGAGAAAGTAAATAGTATAAGGAGACAAAAAGCCGACCTAAATAACTCTTCAAAAGTACATCATCCCTAAATCTTCTAAATGCTCTAACTTCCATACTATTATAATCACCATAACAAGCTGTTGCAATAAAACAACCGCTTCTTCTGGGATTTTTAAAATCTTTATTGCATAAGTTACAACGTAAAAATTTACTGTCATATAATTTAGGGGGAATCGAAAGCCTATTTTTACATTTTGGGCAGTCAATCATAAACTCAGAAAGGATTACTGATTTTTTACAAACGAGACATTCAAATTTGCCATAAGAATTAATATTAACATTACTTTTACAAAAGGGACAAATTACTAATTTAAAAGTAATCCCTGCCGGGAAAGGCTCCCAACGTTCTATGCATTTGCAGAAATTAGCAGAATTTTGTTTTATGGGAATTGGTTCCGAACACCATTCACAAATGGTTGCGCTTTCTTGAACCGGATTTTTACAGTTGGGGCAGTTCATCTTTTGTTCTTTTCAAATTAACAAATTTGGTTTCCACACCATTCACATAATCTAATTCTTTTGGAGTTTGGATTTTTACAATGAGGACAGATATCAGGAATGTTTAACACTGGTGAGTTTTGCTTAGCTGATATATTTATATTTTGTTTAGCATCCTTACTTTCCGATAAAATCTGTTTGGGTTTTCTCATCAAAAAATAAATAATTGATCTAATCATTACTAAAACAATAATAATTAAGATCATCATTTCGGGATTTAACCCTATAAGGATTATCAATGTTTTACAAGTAATCATATTAGTTATTTTAAACAATTAATTTTTATAAAGTATTTTAATCATTTTATTTTATTTAGAAGTTCCTTTTTCTTATCATTAAACTCCTCCTCAGTAATTATTCCAGAAGTCTTTATATCCTCAATCTTTTTATATAGTTCAATAATATCATCAAATTAGGGTGTTGATTTGTTGCTATTTAAATTAGCAAATTTGATTTCCACACCATTCACAAAGCCTTATTCTCTTTGAATTTGGATTTTTACAATGAGGACAGATGTCTGGGATAACTAATACAGGATGATTAACCGCAATATTTTCATTTCTCATAGGCGGATTACCAATATTAGTCAGTAATAGAGGTTTAGGCTTTCTTACCATAAAATAAACTAATATTCCTATAATGCCTGTAAATAATACGAACAAGAACCATACAACTGCATTCATATCTCTTGCTTTGGCATCAAACACTACAAACAAGGAAAATAAAATTTGAGCTACAATCATAAAGTACAGAATACTTTCTACTTTTATTGGAAACATGATTAGTTTATTTCGAAGTTATGCCTACTCTTTTTAGCTTTTCGGCTTCTGCTTTATTTTATCTTGTTAAGTAATTCCTTTTTCTTATCATTGAATTCCTCTTCAGTTATTATTCCCGAAGTTTTCAGATCTCCAAGTTTTTTAAGCAAATCAATAATATCATCGTATGAAGGTGCTGAATTATTGCTATTTATTGTGCCCTGCGTGCTATTCTGCATTATATTTCCCATCGTATTTGCAATCGGATTTACCATCCCCATTCCGATCATTGTCCCGATAAGATTTCCACCCCCACCTAATCCGCCACCCATATTTTCAGCAACTTTTTCAGAAGTATCAAAACTCCGCTCTATTCTATAAACATCAAGATTTTCCGCTCTTCTTTTCAATCGCATCCGCTCTTCTGTATCCATTGTCATCAACCGATGATATTCTTCCATGATTTTTTTCACTCTTGGATCTTCATCAATTACCGGAATCGCTTCTATATTGAACATCCTCAAATCCAAACCGTAATCGCTAATCGCTGCGCCAATTAAAATACGAACAGCAGCAGCCACCTCTGAAACAATGGACTCAAGTTCTAATGGACTTAATTTTTGCTCTTTTGCAATCTTTGTAATTGCATTCTTAGTGTTCTCTACTATTACTCCTCTAAAATATTGAGCTATTGTTCTGGTTTCGAAATCAGGCACTGTACCAACAATTTTATTTAAAAATGCCTTACTATCGCTCACCGTCAGTGCAAAACTGCCTCTACTGGTAATTGGTATTGGAACTTTAAAATTTGGCTCTATCATGTTAAATGGAATCAGGCCAAATTTAGCGTCCATCGAAACAGATTTATTGATGAAATAAACCTCTGCTTTGAAAGGGCTATCACCACCAAAAGCCAATCCAATTATACTTGACAAGATTGGAAGGTTTTTTGTTGAAAGGGTATGAGTTCCCGGACCAAAAACATCAAGTAGTTGTCCTCCTTTAATGAAACAGGCTTCTTGAGATTGATTAACAACTAATTGTGTACCAAAACGTAGCTCCTCTTCGCGAGATTGACTGGAGCCAGATCTCCATTTCCAGACCAATACATTGTTTGGTCCATCGTATTTTAAAACATCAATTATTGCCATACTCAAAAAGTTTTTATATCTATCAACAAGTTATCTCAATTTCTTTTATAAGTTCAACAAAATCAGACTTATAAAATGCTCTGCAGGTCTTCTTACTTTTGAGGCATAAATATATTAAATATCTCTTTCATAGTTAGTCTAATTAGAAACTTTTTCAAGAACCTAAACTTTTTCAAGTTGAGAGTATTAATATGCTTTTCAAAGGAAGACGTTATGAAATATTGTAGATTTCGGAGATGTTAAACAATCAGCTAATAAAGCTTGGCTAGCGATTCACTTTGCGTACAACTTTAATTCTAATGATTTATAAAGGTTTCTTAGATGTTGTGACTTCTTCTAAAATTCACTTTTCTATAGCTTTTAACTTTAATATTTGTTGTTCCAGTCGCAGGTTGATCTGGATCTAATAAATCCACATCTTTATAAATCTCAAAGGGAGGATTCTTTGCAAATCCTTTTTTGAAATTTTTTTGCAATTCTCCTTTACCTGAGTTTAAATCTTTGAAAAATATTTTAATAGCTCTTTTTAAATCATTAAATAAAGTAACCAAATCAACAATTAAATGATCATTAACATTTGTTGTCAAATGAATTGAAGAATCCGCTGCTTCAGTTAAGAGTATAGAATTTGAAATTGTGAAAGAATGTATCAAACTACATCTAATCCCATGATATAAAACATTAGAAATTCTATCATCTTTATATAAAACATTAACTTGACCAAGGTAGGTCTTTATAAAATCCTTATATTGTTCATTATTATTTTTTTTCTGATAAGCATATGCAGCCACAGCATCAACTAAACAACTTACAAGAATAAACTTGCATAATCCCAAATCTTCATTATATCCAATCTTATCAATTTGTGAAACAAATTCTTCGGTATTCCTTTTTACCAAAGCAATTTTCTGTTCAATTGTCATCATATCGTTTTTTTAATTTGTTATAAAAGAATATCATCTGTATACTCATCAATCGCAGTTATATTGTCTTTGACTTAAGAAGTTAATGTGTTGATATTTATTTGTTTGTTGGAATAGCGTTCCTAGATGTTTGAAAATAAATCTCATGGCTTTCAGTTTTTTGTAGGTTATGTTTTCCAAACTTACGGAATCCAATTCTATTATACAATATTTTTGTTAACTATTTAACCTGCCCAACCTATTTATTTATTGATCAAAGGATTTGGTTATCAGTAGGGTGTAATTGCCGGTGGTTCTACTGCTTTTGTGCCGCGGCAAATCAGCGTACAAATTCGGGTTTTGGTATCCCTGAAGTCGGTATCCAGCAAGGATCTCCTGCCACCTTGTGTATACCTTGTGTGTACCTTGTGTGTACTTCCTGTGTATATTGTGTGTTCACGAACAAATAAGGTACACGTATTGTATTCTAAATGCACACATATTGTATACTTAAAACCACGATCGGGTACGGCTCGGGTATTGCCCGAATAAAAGATGTGCCACAGCTTGCTCAAAGGATTTCAAGCGGATTCTCTTAAGTAAAGGGGAAGGGTCATTATTCATTAGAAAAGGGGAAAAAGGAATGAGGAGATATGCATTGCGTAACTTTTCCTTTTTCCTTTTTTCTCTTTCCTTTTTCCTTTTTCCTAATGACCAATGACTAATGACTCTTTCCCATTGGTATTTAGTTGGAAATTGGTTTAATCCAAATAATCCCGGACTGGATTACTACGTTTTTAAAGTGAATTTCTGCGGATAAAGCGGAAGGGGCTTTTAATACGTTCGAACTTACGGGTAAGGATCATTTGTGCGGCAAGGTGGCCGATTTCTTCGTGGTTGGTGGAGATAGTTGTGATGCCGTCGCAGAGGATTTCCTTTACGGGATTTTCGTTGTAAGCCACCACACCGCAATCGGTCCCGAGGGTCCAGTTGTTTTGTTTGATCTTGCGGATAAAGGCATATAGATCGTCATCCGAAACGATGATGTAGGCTTCGCCGCGCTGTATTACTGTATCCTCGATGCAGTCGATGATGGTGTGTTCAAAACCGTTGACCTTGCAGAAGATGCGGAACCCGCGTACAATGTAGGGGGGGTAAAACTCGGACTGGGGAAACACCAGGTTCAGACGGCTGTATTTATGGAGCAGATCGAGACCGCAGGACAGGGCCGTCTGTATATCCTTATCGTATTCCTGGTAGACCACCGGGTAGTCTTTCAGTTCTTCGAGGAAACGATCCACAATCAGGACCTTTTCACGGGGTATTTTTTTGATCACTTCGCTGATGCCTATGTTTTCGTTTCGGAAGTGGGGCAGGATGACGAAGTAGTCGTAATGGTTAAGGTTGTTGTTTACAATACTCTCAAATTCAGCCGAGTCGTAGTTGTAGATAAATACATCAACACTGGCTTTAATGCCCATCGTTTTGACAAAGGAATAATAGATGCTTCGTTTGTAGTTGCTGAGTTTGTTGAAGATAAGGCAAATCTTTAGCTTTTTGCTCACATCTGCCTGGCTGATGTAATATCCCTTTCCGCGTACCGCTACTACAATCCCTTTTTTCTTCATGTACACATAGGCCTTTTCAACCGTATCGCGCGAGAGAAGCAGTTCCTCGCTCGTTTCGTTGATGGAAGGAATACGCTGCCCCTGTTTGAAAATGCCGGCCTCAATATCCGAAATAAACAGGTCGACTACCTGCCGGTATTTGGGGATTTCAGATTCCGAATCGATTTTAAGGCTATTCAGCATAGAGTTGCAATTGAATGCGTGAAATTACAAAAAAAAGGCAAACCATGGGGCAGCCTTTTTTGATTGTATGCGATGTAGTCATTAGTCATTGGTCATTAGAAAAGGAAGTTGTCCGGGGGTCCTGAAACAAGTTCAGGATGACGGGAAAAAGGATATACACCTTGTGCAACTTTTCCTCTTTCCTTATTTCTCTTTCCCAGGCTTAAGGTTACTAAGGTTGAGTTCGGGGTATGATCCTTGTTACTAAGGTTATTAAGGTTACCTGGCAGAAAGACAATGGAATAGATTGTTCTAAAAACGCATTGCAAATAGCTTGCGCAAAAAACAGAGTAGTCTTTTTATTGGTAAGTTTAAAAAAACAATTAGTTCATTGAATCAAATAATGTCGCAGTGACACCCCGAGTGCTCGGGGTCAGTATTGATTAGCAGGAAAATACGACATTAAATTGTTTTTATTACTTAGTTGCATGTTTCACCATAATTAAATGCCTTACCAGTACCTAATCCTCAACTTGGAACTTTAAACTTGTGTCTGTACCGAAAACCCACTAAACAACATTAAACGCGAAGACACGAAGACACGAAGTAATACAATATACTGATTATCTTTATTTTATCCAGATCCCGAGTGCTCGGGAGGGATAAATTCTTTGCGTCTTTGTGCCTTCGCGTTAAAATTGACTTTTCGGAGTAGACTCAAACTTTAAACTTTAAACTCTTATACCTAGATCAACCCGTCCAGCTTCTTCCGCAGGAGTACGGGTATTTCAGCGGGTTCTTTGGCCACAGGGACCCCGGCCAGGTTGAAGGCGGCAATCTTCTCTGCTGCTGTTCCTGCACCGCTTGAGATGATGGCGCCTGCATGGCCCATACGTTTCCCCGGAGGGGCTGTCTGTCCTGCAATGAAGGCAACGACCGGTTTAGTCATTTTTTCGGCAATAAAGCGGGCAGCCTGTTCTTCGGCATCGCCGCCAATTTCGCCAATTAGTACCACAGCAATAGTTTCAGGATCGTTCTCGAACATCTCGAGCAGATCGATAAAATACAATCCTGCAACAGGGTCACCGCCGATACCTACAACAGTGGTTTGTCCAAAATCGTTCTCGGTAAGGAGGTTTACAACTTCATAAGTCAGGGTTCCGCTTCGTGAGATAAATCCAATGTTTCCTTCCTTGAAAATCATGGCAGGCAGGATTCCGATGAGCGCTTCGCCGGGAGTGATGAGACCGGGGCAATTAGGACCGATCAATAGAGTGCCGTTTTGCTTCAGGATAGGAGTTACGCGGATCATATCCTGAACAGGGACACCTTCGCTGATGGCGACAACCAGCTTAATCCCGGCTTCGGAAGCTTCGAGAATGGCATCGGCTGCATAGGGTGCAGGCACGAAAATGATGGAAGTATTGGCACCTGTAGCTTTCACTGCATTCTCGACAGAGTTGAAAACAGGTACTCCATCAACGGTTTCTCCTTCTTTACCCGGTGAAACACCTGCAACAACATTGGTTCCGTATGCGATCATGCGACCGGTATGAAACTTACCATCCCGACCGGTTATACCCTGTACAACCAGTTTTGTATCTTTATTGACTAATATGCTCATTTTTGTATGTTATTGATTATTGGTTTGTTTTTTAAATCAGGAAAGAGAAAAGAGGAAATAGGAATGAGGAATAAGGAAAATGGGAAAGATGCTCGATGCGTATTTCCTCTTTCCTTATTCCTTTTTTCTCTTTCCTGATTTATCTTTTGCTCAACTCAATGGCCTTTTTTGCAGCTTCGCTCATGGAGCTGACAGTTGGAAGACCGGTTTCCTTCAGGATGGCAAGACCTTCTGCGGCATTGGTCCCTGAAAGGCGAACTACGATTGGTATATCGGTAATGATAATCTCAAGGGCTTTAATAAGTCCCCGGGCCACATCGTCGCAACGGGTAATGCCTCCAAAGATGTTGATCATGACTGATTTTACATTTTTATCGCTCAGGAGGATGTTCATGGCATCGATCACCTTCTGGGGATTGGAGCTTCCGCCGATATCCAGGAAGTTGGCTGGCGAACCGCCATAGAGCTTGATCATGTCCATGGTTGCCATGGCCAGACCGGCACCATTCACCATACAGCCAATGTTACCATCGAGTTTGATGTAGGATAATCCTTTTTCGTGGGCAGCAATCTCCTGTATTTCCTCTTCGTCGGGTTCGCGCATGGCCAGTATTTCAGGCTGACGATAGAGTGCATTGTCATCAAAATTCATCTTGCCGTCAATGGCCTGAACATCACCATCGGTAGTCAGGATCAGCGGATTGATTTCGGCAAGGGTCGAATCGGTTTCAACAAATAGTTTGTATAATTTGACTAGGATAGACGCAGCTTTCTGTGCCTGGTTGATGTTGCCAAAGAGCTGAAGGGCAATGTTACGTGCCTGGTAATTCAACAGGCCGGTCAATGGGTTTACAGGATACTTAATGATCTTCTCAGGATTGTTCTTAGCCACTTCTTCAATTTCAACGCCACCTTCGGCACTGGCCATCAAGGTAACGGTCTTGGTGTTGCGGTCGTTGACAAAGCCGATGTAGAATTCTTTTTCAATGTCTGCAGCACTGGTAACAATTACTTTCTCAACGGTAAGACCCTTAATGGTCATTCCGAGGATCTGTTTCCCGGCATTAATAGCCTCTTCAACGTTGCGGGCAAGCTTAACGCCACCTGCTTTGCCACGGCCTCCGGTCAATACCTGGGCCTTTACAACGACCATGCCGCCTATTTCAACAGCTGCCTTCTCTACCTCCCTCACGGTATAGCATAAAACATCAGTAGGGACAGGAATGCCATAATTCCTGAAAATTTGTCTGGCTTGATATTCGTGAATCTTCATTTCAAAACGGATTTATTGATTAGTATGTTTGATTTTTGGTGCTATAGCAGTTCTAACGTTCAAATATAGATGTTTCGTGTAAATCATTTGGAGTTATTTCAATAATAATCTGTCGGTTCCGCCTGATTTATATCAACATCCAAATATCTGTATAATTGGATCAGCCAGGCTGAAATTGGTACATTTTTAAAACATACAAACAGCTCTAAGGCAATTTGGTTTTGAACAAATGATAGAAAACGGCAGAAATAGTAGCAATGGCAGGATGAATTTGATTTAGAAGAGTTGTGATCAACCCGAAAATCCAACATACGACAATTAACGCTAAGACACTAAGGCACGAAGAAATACTGAATGTTGACCAGCCATATTTTATGAAATTTAAAACTTTGTGTCTTTGTGTCATTTGTGTTTAAATAGACTTTTCTGGTGAGATTTGGTGTTTTAGCATTTTGGTGGCAAGAAAAGGAGGTTTAAGGGTGGATTCAGGATTCAATAACTTAAAAAGTACGGGGTATTTACGTTCAGTTAAACATTTTGCCTATTTTTGCAGGCATAAAAACAAATTCCATGCTTGAAGAAATCAAACAGGTCCTTCGTCAGGAGGCAGAAGCCATTCAGAATATTCCAGTGAACGATTCGTTCGAAAAGGCCATTGACATTATTGAAGAGCGGGTGCATAAGATGAAGGGAAAACTGGTAGCTTCAGGTATGGGTAAAGCAGGACAGATTGCCCTGAACATTGCCACGACCTTCAGTTCGACAGGAACTCCAGCCGTTTTTCTGCATCCCAGCGATGCCCAGCATGGTGACCTGGGGGTGATTCAGCCCAACGATGTATTGTTGCTGATTTCGAACTCAGGTAAAACCCGTGAGATTCTGGAACTGGTTGACCTTGCCGAGAATCTGCACAAAAACCTGCCCCTGATAGTCATCACCAGCAATAAGGATTCGCAGTTGGCCCAGGTGGCAGATGTTTGTCTTGAAACAGGTAATCCGAAGGAAGTTTGTATTCTTGGCCTGACCCCAAGTACCTCCACGACTGTCATGACGGTTATCGGAGACGTTTTGGTGGTGATGCTGATGAAACGTATCGGGTTTAACAATGAAGAATACGCCAAACGGCATCATGGCGGCTATCTGGGAGATAAGTCGAGGATGCAGGCGGGGATGGGGAAGTAGGGAGTGGTAGGTTGTCATTGTTGTCATTGTTGTAATTGTTTCTATTGTTGTAAATGTTTCTATTGTTGTCAAGGCTTGTTTGAGACGATTAATGACAATCAATACTATCATCAGTTTACCCCAAAACTTTGAACTTGAAACTTTGAACTTGAAACTAAAAAACTATGCGCATTTTAAGAGAACACACGATAGGATTGGTGATTGACATGCAGGAACGATTGGTTCCGGTGATGGAGGAACAGGAACAACTGATTGAGAACTGCTCGAAGTTGATCAGGGGATTACAAATACTGGGTCTTCCGCTGCTGGTGACTCAGCAGTACACCAAAGGTTTGGGTGAGACCATCGAGGAGATTAAATCGGTCATCCGGGATTTTAATCCCATTGAAAAGAAAGATTTCAGCTGTTACGGGGAAGCTGTTTTTGCTGAGAAGCTGGCACTGTCGGGTGCGGAGAATGTGATTATCTGCGGCATTGAATCGCATGTATGCGTGCTTCAGACGGCTGTTGATCTGAAAGAAGCAGGATACCATCCGATCGTGGTTATGGATTGTGTTTCATCCCGCTCGTTCGATTCTATTGACCTGGCTTCGGAACGTTTCCGTCATGAAGGGATCATGATGACTTCGATGGAGTCGGTTCTATTCGAACTGACCAGAAGTGCTGCTGCCAACGAATTTAAAGAGATTTCGAAGCTGGTGAAATAGGACGGGGTTGAACTTGGTTGTAATTTCTGCTATCAATTGTTGAATCTAAATCGCTTACCAAAAGGTGCAATTAAAAATTGCCACCAAGCCTCCAAGACACAAAATTTCATAAAGACTTTAAAAGTTGAAAGTATTCTTAGTGAAACTTTGAGTCTTAGAGGTTTGGTGGCAAGAAAAATCATTTTAGGAGTGCACACAATTATGCATTCGAACTTATTAAAAGTGCAGATTAAACGATTTTATGAAATTGAAGTCATAAGGTGTATTGATAAATGATTAATTTTGAAAAACCATAAAATCAACTTAAATGAAAAAACCAATTCTACAAACCTCATTCTTTTGTTTATCCCTTTTACTATTGTTTAATGTCGGGCAGGTTCAGGCTCAGATCAAAGCGACAGATTATTCCGCAAACTGGCCTGAATGGCGTGGTTTGAATCAAACAGGAGCTTCAACAGTAGGTAATCCGCCAGTTGAATTCAGTGAAACCAATAATATCAAATGGAAGATTGAGATTCCCGGCAAAGGGCATGCAACACCGATTGTTTGGGGAAACCAGGTAATTATACTGACGGCAGTCCCAACCGACATAAAGGTTGCAAAAACGGGTGAAGGAGCACCAAGTCCGATGTCACCTACCCAGACCGACCTTGTACACAAATTCACCGTACTGTCGATCGATAAGATCACAGGAAAGACTAACTGGCAGACAGTTGTGGATGAAGAAGTTCCTGCCGAGCGTACGCATGAACTGGGAAGCTGGGCTTCGAATTCACCCTGTACTGACGGCGAAAACTTTTATGCTTTCTTTGGATCTAGGGGTCTGTTCTGCCTGGATATGAAAGGAAACGTGAAGTGGAAACGTAATTTCGGAGTCATGGATATCGTGGCCAGCTTTGGCGAAGGCAGTTCAGCAACAGTTTATAAAGATAAAATATTCATTCAGTGGGATCACCAGGGGAAATCATTTATGTATGCCCTAAACAAGAAGACCGGTGAAGATGTATGGAAAGTTGAACGGGATGAAAAGACTTCATGGGCTACTCCCATGGTTGTTGAAGTGAACGGGAAGCCTCAGGTTATAACCAGCGCTACCAATAAAGTCAGGAGTTATGATTTCGAAACGGGTGCAATCGTCTGGGAATGTAAAGGGTTGACCAGAAATGTGATTCCAAATCCGGTTTACGCGGACGGAATATTGTACCTGATGAGCGGTTTCATGGGAAATGCCCTGAAAGCGGTTGATCTGGCCAAGGCCAGTGGAGATATTACCGGAACGGCAGCCATACTTTGGGAATACAATCAGGATACACCTTACACACCCAGTCCAATGCTGATGGGAGGAAAACTATATTTTCTGAAAGGAAACAAAGGTGTTCTTACTTGCCTGAATGCCAAAGACGGAAAGGTTATCTACAGCAACCAGAAGCTGGATGGCATTACCGATATTTTTTCTTCACCTACAGGAAGTAAAGATCAGATCTATGTAGCCGCGAAGGGCGTGGTTGATGTGGTTAAGGCAGGCAATGACTTTGCACTACTTTCAAAAAACACGCTGGATGATACCTTTGAGGCATCGCCTGTAGTGGTTGGCAACGACTTGTTCCTGAGAGGCTATAAATATTTGTATTGCATCTCGAAGAAATAAAGAACAAATCCAAATAGAATAATCATATACAATAAGGCTGTCCGATTTTTTAAGGGCAGCCTTATTGTTTTTTTTGTAAGTGTAACACTCAAAACTTGTGTCCAAACACAAATGCTGGTCCGTTTTTATCATCAGGGAAGAGGATTAAATACTGAACTAATTTCAGGTAATGGAACCTTTCCTTGACAGTACGAGGTAATCCAATTCATTATAAAAACCAGGGATAGATCGTATTTTCAATTTCCGATAGGGTATTGCTAATCAGAAATTGCTTTTCTATTCCTATTTCACTTGATATGCTTTTAAGTTTCTTAAGATCAGGTTCAATTGCTTTATTTTTCACTTCAAAAGCAATTTCCTTGTTCAATATAAAATCGATTTCTGCCTTATTCCTTTTGTTATAGAAACTAAGCTCACCATAATAAGATAATTGATTGGCCACCGCAGTCTCAAGAAGTTGTCCTTCGGTTACTTTTGCAACTAAATTAAGTATTCCTGTATCCGAAAAATATACCTTTTTGCCTCCAACCACAGTACGATCAATGCTCTTTGAATATTTTGGAATCATTTTAAGGAAAAATGTACCTTCCAGAAATTCGAGGTAATTGTATATTTTCACTCTGTTAATCTCCAATTCTGAGGCCAGTCTGGTAACATCAATCAGGTTTCCATTGCGGATAGCAAGCAGTAGAATCAAGTCTCTCAATTCCCTCACAGACCTTAATTCGGTAAATATTTTGATATCTTTTTCAAAGAAAGATGCAAAAATATTTTTTAAAATCTGCCTTTTAGTTTCCCTGTCAGGAGTCAGTACCACCTCTGGGAATCCGCCAAACTCAAGATATTCGCTATAAAGATCTTTTGTTTGCAGGATGTTCACCTTCGATTTTGGTTGAACTGCTTCATCGAGATTCTGAGTGAGTTGATTCTCGGATATATGGCCATTGAAGAACAAAAACTCACGAAACGATAATACAGGCAAAATATATAGGAATTTCCGTCCACTGAGCGATTCTGAAAACAAATTACGCAGGTAATAATTTGACGATCCCGTTAGGATGAATTTGACGCCAAAGTGATCGATCAGGTATTTAATTACTTTGGTAATTTCTGGTAAATTCTGAATTTCATCAATACAAACCAACAGACGTTCATTGTCTTTAAAATCCGACATTCTTGCCAGATCATTGTAAATCGCTTTGAAGTCAATATTCTCAAAAACCAATTGGTCCAGTGGATTATCCAAATCAAACCATAAACGACGACCCTTAAAATCATCATATAACTGACGCATTATTGTTGTTTTACCAACTTGCCTCATTCCTGTGATTACAATGGCATTTTTGTGATATAGTTGCGGTAGAATAGTATAAAAAAGTTCCCTTTTCATCCTATTTGTAATTTTGTTTTTACAAATATACGCATATATGTAAAAAATGTTTTACAAATATGTGCATATTTGTAAAATTAAATTTACATATATGCAAGTTATATGTTTCACTTGCAATATTCGACAAGTGATATGCTCATTATTTTTCGGAAAACTCTTGCGAACCAGACCTGGCAGACGAAGCCCTTGACCAGTGACGTACTCCAGGTCTTCAACCATATTTACCTTATGGCAATACTCATGAGAATAGGGTAAAAAGGTTTAAGAACAGGGAATTGACATAATTTGCCAAGGTTTTCCAGGAAAATGTATTAGAATAAATGTGTAATCATTGTTGTCAGAAAATGTCGTAATTTATAAGTTTATTGTTATTAACTTAATTCAGGTATAGATTTGTTTTAAGCTTTGCAATATTTGACTGCGATACTGAAGTATTTGGAAGTGTATTGAAACGAATTTCAACAACAGTTCCTTTACCTGAAGAATGAAAATCTATGACTCCCCGATGAAGCTTGATAACTTTCTCAGCCAGTGATAATCCTATTCCTGAACCTTTGTAAGAAAATGCATTCGATGCCCTAAAGAACGGTTGAAACAAATTACTAATCTCGTTTTCAGGAACACCAATACCTTTATCTGCAATGGTTAAGCAAATGGTATCATTATCAGCAGTGAGTGTTATGTCGACTATCTGATGGCCTGAAAATTTACAGGCATTATCAATAAGGTTGGTTATAGCCGTTTTTAGTAAATTGCTAATTCCCAGTATGATGGTTGATTTTGGATTCTCGGGCAGTTTTACTATATGGAATAAAAGACGGTCTTTGTAATCAGTTTTGTCGAAGTAATCTTTTATTTCCCAAAGAAATTCATCAATTCGAATTTTTTCACAGTTCACTTCTGATAATTCAAAATCGGCCTGCGCTAAGCTTAAGAGGTTTCGGGTAAGAAGGTCAAGACGCTCTGCTTCTGTGGCAATTTTATTCAGCGCTTCGATATATTCTTCCTGTGTCCGTTTTCTGGAAAGAGCAATTTCAGTTTCACCCAATATTGCTGTTAAAGGATTCTTTAATTCATGAGAAGCGTTGTGTATGAAATTCTTCTGCATGTTAAATGAATTTTCAAGTCTTTCGAGCATCTGGTTAAACATACGGGTTAATTCACCGAGCTCATCTTTACCATTATTCTCTTTTAACCGTAGCTTTAAATTAGTTGCCCTGATCTTTTTTACATTGTTAAGAATATAACCAATTGGTGAAAGTACTCTTCGTGAATAAAACAGACCGATGAAATAAATTAATAAAATACAGCCGAAAAAGATATCCACCAGATCTTTCAAAAGGTTTTGAAGCTTTTGTAGGCCTATGGCATCGATAGCAGTAACAACGATAATAAATGTGCCCTGATTGTCAGGGTAATATAAACCAACACCTTGTTTATCACCAACAGAAAACTTAATATTTTGACCTGAAAGGAGTAATTTTATATCCTTTTGAGGCATTATTTCTTTTAGTGAATCATATATCAACTGCTGATTATTTACATTAAATGTAAATCCCTGGGCTTCGGGAAGGCTCTTTGAGTTTTTCTCAATGATTTTCTCATATAATTGCTTACTTAATTCATCTTCTTCATAATATTTCTGGGCAATTAAGTCAGCTTTTTCCTGTAACCGGACGTTGAAGTCGCTTAAAGTAGATTTATAGGTTAGATAGTAAATAAATGTAAAGGCACACAGGAGAACCAATGAGGTGAGAACGGTAAAAATGATTGATATTTTTCTTCTGATTTGCATACTATTCTTCTTTTAAAACATATCCCATTCCAATCACAGTATGTATAAGCTTCACATGAAAGTTTTTGTCGATCTTGTTCCTCAGATAATTCACATATACGTCAACGATATTGGTATTGAAATCGATATTTCTGTCCCAAACGTTTTCAAGGATAGTTGTACGCGACAATACCCTGTAAGGGTTTGACATAAAGAACTCAAGCAACCTGAATTCCTTGGAAGTAAGTTCAATAATCAACCCTGAGCGTATCACTGTTTTTTTATCAGTATCCAGACTAAGATCAGCAAACAGATATTTTTTTGAATTATATCCAACATTGCTACGCCTTAACATGACATTAATCCGTGCCAGCAATTCTTTGAATTTGAATGGCTTTATAATATAGTCGTCAGCGCCGGTTTCCAGACCTTTAACAATATCATCTGTGGTACTGAGTGCTGTCAGCATTAATATGGGAACTGCAAAACCCATTTCTTTCCTGTAACGCTGGCAAACCTCTATCCCGTTCATTTGAGGAAGGACAATATCAAGCACAATGACATCGTATTCTTTAGAACATGCCAGGCTAAGACCCATCGCCCCATCATAAGCAACGTCTGCATAATATCCCTCTTCCTCCAATCCTTTTTTTATGAATGAAGAAACATTTACTTCATCTTCAATTACCAGAATATTTGCCATAAAATGATATTAGCTCAAGATAAGGAATAAGAAAAAAGAAAGGAGGAAAAGGGAAAGGAGCGCGATGCGTATTTCCTCATTCCTCTTTCCTTATAGCTTATTGCTTATTCCTTTTTCCTCATTTCACTATTTTAGTCATTCAATTCCTTTAAACGGTATTTATAAATTCCCTTGAAGATAATGGGAAATATAAAAAGAGTCAACGTTGTAGCAGTTACGAGTCCGCCGATAACTACAATTGCCAACGGTTTAGAGGATTCAGAACCAATGCCGGTTGAAAGCGCTGCAGGCAGAAGTCCAATTGCTGCAAGTGTAGCAGTCATTGTTACCGGTCTGATGCGGGCGATTACCCCTTCTCTGATTGCATGGTCCAGGTGCATTCGGTTGTGCAGGTTCTTCTTAAATTTTGACAACAAGATAACATTATTTTGAATGCAAATTCCAAACAAAGCAATGAAGCCAATCCCAGCTGAAATGCAGAAGTTCGTACCCGTAAGATGTAAGGCCAATATGCCTCCTACAATTGCAAAAGGAACGTTAATCAGAATCAAGCTTGCATCGGTAACATTTCCATAAAGGATGAATAGTATGAAAAATATTAGGATAAGGCTAATTGGAACAACTATACTCAATTGTTTTGAAGCACGTTGCTGATTTTCGAAATCTCCTTCCCAGGATATCGAATATCCTTTGGGCAGTTTAATTCCTGCATTAACCTTTCTTTGGGCTTCTGCAACGGTTGAACCCATGTCACGACCCCTGGCAGAAAACTTAAGGGCAATAAAGCGCATATTTTTATCTCTGAAGATTAAGATAGGTCCGATTACTTTTCTGATGGTTGCAATTTCTTTAATCGGAATCTGAGTCCCTGATAAAGTAGGAACCATTAAATTTCCGATATCTTGTTCATTTACTCTATATTCAGGTAGATATCGGATACGAATATCGAATTTTTTATACCCTTCATAATAAATTGAGGCCGCCTTGCCTCCAATGGCCATTTCTATCACTGAGTTGCAGTCCGCTGTTGCAACATTGTATAAAGCCATTTTTTCTTCATCGAGTTCTATGCGAAATTCAGGTTGCCCAAGGTTTTGAATCACACCCAAATCAGCAACCCCCTTAATGTCCTTCATAATTTTAAAAACACTGTCGGCTTTTGATTCCAGCAATTCCAGGTTTTCGCCATAGATCTTTACGGCAAGTGAACCTTTAACCCCGGAAACAGCCTCTTCAACATTATCCTGAATCGGTTGAGAGAAGTTAAACACAATTCCCGGATATTTGGTGAGTTTTTGGGTCATCCGGTCGATAAGGGCATCACGATTCTCTTTTCGATCCATTTCCTTGGTGTGATTGATATCGACATGGAACTCAACATTATAGAAACCTGTGGCATCAGTGCCGTCATTTGGACGCCCTGTTTGTGACATGACCTGTTTTACTTCAGGAAATGATTTCAGGATATGGCGCATATCTTCAGAAATCTTAACCGCTTCATTTAAAGATACACTCATAGGCAATGAGGCTCTTACATAAATCGCACCTTCGTTTAGCTGTGGTAAAAACTCGTTTCCAAGAAAACGGAAAGAGTAGAAACTTAAAGCCAGAATGGACCCGGCAATGATCAGGCTAATCCGTTTATTCCGGTAAGTCAGGTCGAAAAATGAACTGGTTCTTTTGATAATAAATGACAAGAGTGGATTGTGTCTTTCTTTTACGTTTTTTGAAAACAATATGCTCGACATAGCAGGTGCAAATGTAAGTGCAAAAATAAGTGCGCCTAATAAAGCAAACCCAAGTGTGAAAGCTAAAGGCGAAAACATTTTGCCCTCCACCTTCTGAAATGAGAAGATGGGTAGCAAGGCTGTGATGATGATTAACTTTGATATAAAGATGGATTTACCCATCTCTGTCCCGGTCTCCTTGATGATGCCTAGTTTTGACATCTTGTTGAACTTCTCCATACCAACGGATCGGGCTTTGCTATCCAGGGCAACGAATATTCCTTCAACCATTACCAATGCACCATCGACGATAATTCCAAAGTCAATAGCTCCCATCGACAACAGGTTTGCTGACATTCCTTTCAACCGGAGACAGATGAATGCAAACAAGAGGGATAAAGGGATGATCAATGAAACTATAAGTGTCGTCCTCCAGTCAGCCATGAAAAGAAGAACAATGAAGGTTACAAACAGAATCCCTTCAAGAAGATTTCCGCGAACAGTCTCAATGGCATAGCCAATCAGAGTTTCACGATTATAGAAAGTGTCAATCTTTATGTCTGCGGGAAGTATGCTTGTATTTAATTCTTCAATCTTATCTTTCACATTCTGAATAACTTCTCCGGGGTCTTGTCCTTTTCTCATCACGATAATGCCTTCAACCACATCCGGCTGATTGTCCCGGCCAACCTGGCCCAAACGAGGCAAACAAGATTCTACCACTGTTGCGACATTTTTAACCAAAATAGGACTATCATTGATGTTTTTAATGATTATGTCGCCAATTTCAGAAAACCGGTCAAGAACGCCTATCCCCCTGACCACATATGCTTGTGTATTATGCTCGATGACATCGCCTCCTACATTGATATTACTACGACTTACAGCCTGATACACTTCCAGTGGGGTAATATTATATTTTGAAAGCAGATGCGGATTTACCTGAATTTCGTAGGTTTTAACTTCACCTCCAAAGCTGACAACATCGGCTACTCCGGAGACTGAGCGTATTTGTCTTTCAATCACCCAATCCTGAAATGTCTTTAGTTCGCGTACTGATCTTGTATCACTTTTTAGCGTATACCTGAAAATCTCTCCCGTTGGGCCGTATGGAGGTTCCACTTCGGGCTTTATACCTTCAGGTAAGTCAGCGCCTCCTAAAAGATTGTTTACTTGCTGACGGGCAAACGCATCGTCTACATCATCCTCAAAAATTATCTTGACTACTGACAGTCCGAAAAGTGTAGTTGACCTGACATTAATCTTTTTCTGGACCGAATTCATTTCAATCTCAATAGGTATTGTAACATACCTTTCTATTTCTTCAGCGCTTCGGCCCGGCCATTGAGTGATGATGGATATTTCAGTACTCGTGACATCAGGGAACGCTTCGATTGGTGTTTTTATATAGCTGTAAACTCCCCAGATGATGAGGATGGCAATACTGAAAAAAATGATGAACTTATTTCTAAGTGAGAAAGTTATGATGTACTTGATGAAATTATTCATGTTACTAAGGTTAATCGTTAATTGTTTAATGTTAATGTTAAAAGTTAAAAGTTGTGCGTGACCTGAAACCGGGAACTTTAAACTTTGAACTTTTTAAACTATGAGTTCTTATTGATTCATGGCGTTGTAAATGAGCAATTGTCGGTTTGTAATTACCTTATCACCAGGAGTCACACCGGAGCGAACATACGAATTCACACTATTTGAAGAAACGATATCAACTTTTTGAGCCTTGACGTTACATTTGTCCTTATATACTAAAACCCAGTACTGGTTTCTATCGAATATAACGGAACTGGCAGGTATAGAAAGCATTACTTTATCGGTTTTATGATGCACTACCGCAGAAATAAACATTTCAGGTTTCAATAAGTAATCCTTATTTTCCAGTTGAATTTGCACCTTCATTGTTTTGGTATCCGGATCAAGAACATTATAGATTTTATCAATTTTGCCCTTGAATATTTTATCCGGATAGGAAATAGTAGTAATATCAACCTGCTCATTGACAGCTATCTGGGCTATATCTGATTCATAGACATTTGCAAGGGCCCAAACTTTTGTGAGATCAGATATAGTGAACAGATTAGTCCCATTGTCAGAGCGAATCTGCATATTGGCATTTACAAACTTTTCAACGATATATCCTGAAATCGGTGAGGCCACTACGTAATCTTTATTCCCATCTCCATAAATTGAAAGTACAGTACTTGCCCTGTTCAATTCAGATTTTGCTTTTTCCAATTCCTTTTGAAAGGTCGTGTATTCTTTATCCGAGATGATTCCACTTTTATTCATATCTTCTGCTGCTGCAAAGTTCTTTTCTGCAATGGCCACATTCGAATGTGCCGAAACCAAATCATTCTCGGCAGTAGCCATTTCTGAACTTCTGATTACTGCTAAAACCTGCCCTTTATTTACATACGAACCAAGAGCGACTCTTACCTCAGCAACATTACCGCTAACTAATGGATATATCCTGACAACTTTTTCCTGATCGAAAGTTACTTTCCCAATTAAATTTAATTCATTAAAGACAGGTCTTACCGAAACGGTGTCGAATCGTATCTGGCTCATCAAACTATCAGGGATGCAAAACTGTGCGGGATCACTTTTTGCCTCTTCTTTCTTCCTCCAGGTACAATTTGTTAAAATCAGAAGGACGATGCCGAATAATAATATATTTCTCATGTTGCTTGTTTTTAATTTGTGATAATGTCTTTGCCTATGCTAAAGTTTATATTCTCGAATGAATTAATTCTATCGTATAAAAGATTATTGAGTTGAACTGCATTTTCTTTATATGCGTCATAATAGTCAAGAAATTCAATTAGACTAATGTTCTTTTTCTCAAAGTTTCTGAGCATTTCTTCGTTTAATACTTCCAGTTCTGCCATGAATTTATTATCGAATTTATTATAGAGGCCATTAGTTTCCATGGCATTAGCATACGCGCTGATCACATCGGCCTTTAATTGATCCTCGACTCCCTGTAATTTATATTTATTACCCTCAATAATGGATTTGGCAGATTTAATATTCCCCTGATTCCGATTGAAAAATGGTAAATCTATTTGTACTCCCACAAAATTATAATTGTGAATATAGCCTCCGTTTCTATCCCATCCGGCCGATAAAGTTAAATCAGGAACAGCCTGGGCCTTCTGAAAGGACAGATTCATCTGGCTAATGCTTACATCGGATTGTGCCATCCTCAGGTCATAACGGTGTTGATAGGCAGTGTCGATGAGGGCCTGCAATTTTAAGTTTTCAGGAGTAAATTTGTATAATGCTTTTGTGTCTGGCTCCGCAGAATAAAAGACATTTGAAGTATGCATCAAAACATTAAAGTCAGTCTGGCTGCTGATTAACTTAGTCGTATACCCGATCTTTTCATTCTCCAAAGAGAAGAGTGATGACTTTAAACGCAGCAATTCCTTCTTCGAAATAAAACCTTTATCCAATTGACCCTGGTAGGCTGAAATGAGTTTATTCATAGAAGCAATTTCTTTATCGTATACATTTATGATCTGTTTTTGATAATAAATGTTGTAAAAATCACTCCGGAGTGAGAATTTCAAGGTACGCAACAAATCAAAATATATTTGTTCTTCTTTGCTGGCTGTCAGTTCAGCAAGTTTAATCTGCTTATTCCTTTTTCCGGCCAATTGAAATAGCTTTTCAAGCTGTATACTGGTTTCGCCATTATCTGTAAAATCAAACCACTTCCTTCCGCCATTGGTTTTGTACTCCGTGTTGATCACGTTTTGGTTGGCAGAAATTGTAATATTTTTAAATAGCCGGGCTTGTATGATTTGTGCCTTGGAAGCATCAATATTGCACTTTTCAGCCAATAGAGTAAGGTTTCGCTGTACGAAGATGCTATCTGCCTGCCGGAGAGTTATTTTTAAAGTATCTTTAAAAACTTCCTGTCCAATCAGATTTACTGATAGCAAAGTAAAAATGAAGATTAAATGTATTTTATATTTCATCGGTATATAATTTGTTTTTTAATTGCCGGATGTCTGTTTGTCGGCAGACAAGGAACTCGCATATGAGATATTCGCTTCGCGGATTTCCATTTTGTTCCAATTCATCCAAGTTTGTGTTTTGCGAACATGCTCGTTTCATAAACCTCAATTTGAATTTATAAATCACTTGCAAAACTAAATTCACTAAATTAATCTAAGATTAGTCTGAGATTAGAATGGCATTAGAGATGCATAAATCTTCGATTATATTCATAAAATTTGTTAAAAGGTAATTCAGCAGGTGTAATGCTCATTACATTTAGGAAGACTTTTGAGAAACAGAACTACTATTCGAAGTCTGTTTTGCATGAAGTTTTAGTATTCAGGTCAGAATTTTCAATGAAATATTTGTCCCAATAATTGACATTGTCCTTTTGAATCAGCAAGAGGCATTCTATCCACTAATTTGATTATTTACAACAAATTCCCATACTTAAAAGGTCTAATAAGGCTTTATATAGGTTTATCTGGTTTTATTTCAGGTTTATGACAACATCTTACTTACCTTTCTGAAGTGTAAGAAAGGAGATCGAAGTATTTTGAAAGTTTCAAGTCTTGTGTGCACCTTTTAAAAAAAATGATTTGAAACGGGTGAAGTATAAATTTGTTTGGCAATCAATAAAATTCATAATGCAGTTTATGTCATTTGCTATGAATCAGTTCTATATTTGTAATAACTAAATCTAATCAAATTGGAATCAATAAAATTCAATAAGAAATTTATTCTTGGCATCACTCTGGTGTCGGCTATGGGTGGACTCCTTTTCGGCTACGACTGGGTTGTGATAGGCGGGGCTAAACCATTTTACGAACGTTTTTTCGACATTACCAATTCTCCTTATATGCAGGGATGGGCCATGAGCAGCGCCTTAATCGGCTGTTTGTTTGGAGCCTTGTCTTCAGGCTATTTCTCGGATAGATATGGACGTAAATTACCACTGATTACAGCTGCAGCATTGTTTACCATTGCAGCCATTGGGACAGGTTCGGTAAATCATTTTACTCCTTTTATAATTTTTCGGTTAATCGGTGGACTGGGCATCGGACTGGCATCAGCAATATCGCCCATGTATATTGCTGAGATTTCGCCTGCTGAAATGCGTGGAAGGTTGGTTTCGATCAATCAGCTTACCATTGTCATCGGTATTTTGGCCGCGCAGCTTGTTAATTACCTGATTGCTGAAAAGGTACAGATGGGAGCTACCAATGAATTTATACTGAATTCGTGGAATGGTCAACATGGATGGCGATGGATGTTCTGGGCAGGAACTGTTCCTGCAGTATTGTTTTTTGTGTTTTCATTTTTCATTCCTGAAAGTCCGCGTTTCCTGGCTAAGGCAGGAAAATGGAAGGAGGCCGATGCCACCCTGCAACGGATTGGCGGAGTAGAGTATGCTACTCAGGAACAAAAAGATATTGCTGAAACATTGAAGGGAACGCATTCGAATATTGACTGGAAGGTATTAAAGTCGAAGAAAGTGAGGCCGCTATTGGTTCTTGGAATTGTGCTGGCTGTTTTTCAGCAATGGTGTGGCATCAATGTCATTTTTAATTATGCGGAAGAAGTATTCACTTCAGCAGGTTATTCGGTCGGTGACATCCTTTTTAATATTGTTATTACCGGTACAGTAAATCTTATATTCTGTTTGATTGCCATGCGTATGGTTGATAGCTGGGGTCGGCGCAAACTCATGTTGCTTGGCTCCATCGGCCTGGCCGTAATTTATTTTCTTTTGGGCGGGAGTTATTTCTTCGAATTAAAAGGCCTGGTTATTTTGATGCTTGTCATGTTTGCCATCGCTACATACAGCATGACCCTTGCCCCGATAACCTGGGTGGTTTTGTCTGAAATATTTCCCAACAGCATCCGTGGAACTGCAATGGCCATTGCAACCACTGCTCTTTGGATTGCATGTTTTGTCTTAACTTATACTTTTCCAATCCTAAATAAAATGTTACATGCAAGCGGAACCTTCTGGTTGTATGGACTGATTTGTTTCTCTGGCTTCCTGTTTATATTGAAGAAGCTACCGGAAACGAAAGGTAAATCATTGGAAGAAATAGAAAAGATGTAAAAAGTAAATCTAAACTATCCCTAGATATGAAGTTCTATCTATTAATCATCTGTATGCTTTCAGTTCTGGTATTTTCTTGTCAAAATCCTTCGGCACGGAAAAAGATGGATCTGGCAGGTACCTGGCAATTTGCTATGGATCCGGATGATAAAGGCGTCACAGAAGCATGGTTCAATAGGGCACTGACTGATAGTTTGAAACTACCAGGTTCATTGACTTCCAACGGCAAAGGGGATGAGATTACATTGAAAACACCATGGACGGGAGAAATCGTGGACAGTTCATTCTTTAAAAACCCGGAATATGCAAGGTATCGTCAACCGGGAAATATTAAGATACCGTTTTGGCTGCAACCCCTGAAATATTATAAAGGAGCTGCATGGTATCAGAAGGAAATAACTATTCCACAAGACTGGCAGGGAAAGTCAGTTGATTTGTTTCTCGAACGCTGTCACTGGGAAAGTAGACTTTGGGTAGACGGCAAAGAGGCTGGCCTGCAAAATTCACTGGGGACTCCACACCGGTATGATCTGAGCAATTTACTTACTCCGGGGAAGCACCGTTTGACCATCAGTGTCGATAATAGGGTCAAGAACATTGATCCGGGATTGAATTCACACAGTATAACCGATCATACCCAAACAAACTGGAATGGAATCGTGGGAAAGATTTATCTTGAAGTTCATTCATTGATATACATCAGAAATATACAGGTTTTTCCCAATATTCAGAATAAAACGGTCATCGTAAAAGTGAAGGTTGAGAATACTACGGGGAAAGCTACTTCGGTCAGACTAAATCTGAAAATTAAGGAAAAAGGAAATGGGAAAGAGGAAAGTTTCGAGTTGAAGAAAGGGGAAAATATTCTTTCAATGAATCTTGAATTGGGTTATAATACGAAACTCTGGAATGAATTTCACCCTATTATTTATTCGTTGGAAGCCAGCCTTAAAGATCAAACTTCAGGGGAAACAGATCTTCGAAATACCACCTTTGGAATGCGTGAATTTAAAGCGGTTGGAAATCAATTAACGATAAACGGTCAGCCAACATTTCTGAGAGGGACACTTGAATGTGCCATTTTCCCTAAAACAGGCTATCCTGCCACCGATTTTAAGGATTGGCTTCGTATTTTCAGTATTTGCAGGGCTCATGGACTTAATCATATGCGCTTCCATTCATGGTGTCCACCAGAGGCAGCATTCGATGCGGCTGACCAGTCGGGTTTCTACCTTCAGGTTGAATGTTCTTCGTGGGCAAATACTTCTTCAGCTATTGGTGATGGAAAGCCAATCGATCAGTACCTTTACTATGAAAGTCAGCGAATGGTTGAGGAATATGGCAACCACCCTTCGTTTTGCATGATGCTTTACGGCAATGAGCCAGCGGGTAAAAACCAGGTTTCGTTCCTGACTGAGTTTGTTCAGTTCTGGAAGAAAAAAGACTCCCGCAGGATTTATACTTCAGGAGCAGGCTGGCCAATACTTCCTGAAAACGATTACCTGAGTTCGGCAGATCCGCGCATTGAGGGATGGGGGCAAGAGTTGAAAAGTATTATTAACAGTCAGGCACCACGAACTGACTATGATTGGTCTGCATTTAATTCGAAGTATCCGCAGCCGGTTGTCAGTCATGAGATCGGCCAGTGGTGTGTATACCCTGATTTCAAGGAAATAGTCCAATATGATGGTGTTTTGCGTGCCTGTAACTTCGAGATCTTTCAGGAGACGCTGAAGGATCACGGTATGGCTCAACTGGCTGACAGCTTTCTGCTGGCCTCCGGAAAGCTACAGGCATTGTGCTATAAGGCAGATATTGAAGCTGCATTTCGGACCCTCCATTTTGGCGGATTTCAGCTGCTTGATCTGCATGATTTTCCGGGGCAGGGAACGGCGTTGGTGGGTGTTCTGAATGCTTTCTGGGGAGAAAAGGGCTATATTAAACCGTCTGAGTACCGGCATTTCTGTAATTCGACAGTTCCATTGGCACGCCTGAAGAAATGTATCTTCACTACTGATGAAACCTTCGACGCGGATGTTGAAGTGGCTCATTATGGTGATGGGCCAATAAAAGCCTGTGTACCTGAATGGAAAATTACCGACAAGACGGGTAAGATTGTTCAATCGGGTAAATTTGCAAAAACGGATATTCCTTTGGGGAATACCTTTAAACTTGGGCATGTAACCTTCACTCTGGCTACCATTAGAATTCCTGAAAAGCTTAAGCTGGAAGTAAACATAGACAGTCTGAGCAATAGCTGGGATTTCTGGGTTTATCCAAAGATAAATGAAGTGCTTCCGGGAGCAGGGAAGATCAGGGTAGTTCAAAAACTGGACGCTCCAACGGCTCAATTTCTGAAAGAAGGAGGATTAGTCTTACTTAACCTTAGTAAGGGAACTCTATCAAAAGAAATGGGAGGGGATGTGAAGATCGGATTTTCAAGTATCTTCTGGAATACAGCCTGGACTCATGGTCAGGCGCCCAATACACTGGGCATATTATGCAATCCGAATCATCCGGCCCTGGCTGAATTCCCCACTGAATATCACAGCAATTATCAGTGGTGGGATGCCATGAGTCATTCCAATGCCATCAACCTGACGGGTTTTCCAAAAGATTTAAAACCCATTCTACGGGTCATTGATGACTGGTTCACCAATCGTCCATTGGCACTGATCTTTGAAGGCAAAGTCGGTAAAGGGAAGATCCTGATTTCAGGAATCGATCTTACTCAGGATTTGGATAATCGCACAGAAGCACGGCAATTGTTATATAGTCTGAAAAAATATATGTCTGGATTAAAGTTTAATCCGAAGGTTGAACTAAGCACTAAAAGTATCATGAGCCTTACCAATTGAAACTAACTAAAATGATCTCTACCATGAAAATGAAATTAACTGCTTATCTGTTTTTAATGTTCTTCGCTTTACTGGGATTAGCATCCTCTAAATCCTACTGTAACGGAAAGGAAAAAGTAATATGGGAAAGTGTCCCCGAATTATTAACTCCGGCACCAAAGCCACAGCCTCGCATCAACGGACCATTGGTTTACGGTTGCCGTCCGGGACATCCTTTTCTTTACAGAATTCCCTGCCAGGGAAGTCGTCCCATTAGCTTTTCAGCAAAAGGATTGCCGTCCGGTTTAAAACTTGATCCTTCAACTGGTATTATATCCGGTAAAGTTCCCGGGAAAGGAGAATATGTAATTACAATTCAGGCAGCTAATTCAAAAGGGAAAGATAGCAGGACTTTTAAGATTGTGGCTGGAGATAAGCTTGCCCTTACTCCACCGATGGGTTGGAATCACTGGTATGCCCACTACGACCGTATTACTGATCAATTGATGAGGGAGGCAGCTGATGTAATGATCAATAGCGGAATGGCTGATGTGGGTTACCAATATGTGAACATTGATGATTGCTGGATGAATTCTCCCAAAAACAATGATCCCAAACGGGTTGGTCCGTTAAGAGATGATCAGGGAAATGTTATTCCGAACAGTTATTTTCCTGACATGAAAGGCCTTACCGAATTTATACATGCCAAAGGGCTGAAAGCAGGAATTTATACTTCACCCGGCCCTTTAACCTGTGGTGGTTTTACCGGAGCCTATAAACATGAAGAACAGGATGCCCTGCAGTTTGCCGCCTGGGGATTCGATTTTTTAAAGTACGACTGGTGTTCCTATGGAGATATAGCAGGAAAAGACAATAGCCTTGAATCTTTTCAAAAACCATACCGTCAAATGGGGACTATTCTGAAATCTCTGGATCGCGACATGGTTTTTAACCTGTGTCAGTATGGTATGGGAGATGTCTGGAAATGGGGTGGGGAAGTTGGCGGACATTGCTGGCGTACATCAGGAGATCTGGGGTTCGAACTCGACCGTATATTTGATGTTGCATTGAAAAATTGTGAGCACCGCGAATACTCTAAGCCGGGTGAATGGAATGATCCCGATTATATCCAGATTGGTTATATCGGCAATGCAGGCAAAATGGGTATTCCGGAATTGACCCCGATGCCTGAAGCTATGCAATATGCTTATATGTCGATGTGGTGCTTAATGGCCGCCCCGTTGGTCTATAGTGGCGATATGTCGAAGCTTGATGCGTTTACCCTCAATGTGCTATGTAATCCTGATGTTATTGAGGTGAACCAGGACCCTTTGGGTGAATGTGCCATTGTAATAAAAAAAGCTGATGATTGCTTTCTGATGGTTAAAAATCTGTACGATGGATCCAAGGCTGTTGGTTTGTTTAATCGGGGTAAAAGTTCAATAGAGGTTAAAGTAGACTGGTCGGAATTGCATTTTACCGGTAAACATACTGTACGTGATTTGTGGAGAGAGAAGGATTTGGGTAATTTTACTCAAAAGTATAGCGTAATGGTTCCGGCTCAAGGAGTAGTGATGGTGAATATAGAAAAGTAAAGGAAGCCTCACCCCAACCATCCCCACAAGGGGAGGGAGCAATAATGGGGGCTATTTTAAAGCCTCCCCTTGTGGGGGAGGTTTGGAGGGGGCTTTCGTTAATATTCTCCAGTGACATCGGTCAATACCTCAAAACCGGTTTCAGTAACCAGGATGGTATGTTCAAATTGTGCTGAAAGTTTTTTATCGACAGTGCGGGCTGTCCATTTATCGGCCTTATCGACAATAGTTCCGGGTCTGCCTTCATTGATCATCGGTTCGATGGTGAAAGTCATGCCTGGTTTCATAAATAGGCCTGTATTACGACGTGAGGTATGATCGATTTGGGGCTCTTCATGAAATTTGATTCCGACACCATGTCCGCAGTACTCATAAACAACACTAAATCCTTTCGACTTAATGTATTTGCTGATTGCAAATCCAATGTTACCAAACTGATTTCCTGATTTTACCTGTTGAATGCCTAAATCCAGGGAATGTTTGGTGGCCTCAATCAATTCGAGTGCAAGGGGTGATACTTCGCCAATTGTATACATTTTGCTGGTGTCACCAAAATAGCCATTCAGGATAGTTGTCACATCTATATTCAGGATATCACCATTTCTCAATACTACTTTTTCGGAAGGAATACCATGGCAAACAACTTCATTCACCGAAATGCAGGAAGATTTAGGATACCCGCTGTAACCAAGTGTTGCAGGTATTGCACCGTTTTCACGAATAAAGGCTTCAATTTTCTGATCCAGGAATTCGGTTGATACACCTTCTTTCACAAATTCTGCAATATACTCTAAAGTTTGTCCTGCAAGCTTGCTGCTTTTTCTGATACAGTCTATCTGTTCTGGTGTTTTTATGATAATCTTTTCCATGAAATATTTAAATTTTGTGCAAAAGTCGTTAAATCGATTGGTATTTCAAAACTGAACAATAGATTTGTAGAAAGGTTTACAATAACCTAAACAAATGGAAAAATATCAGGAACAAATCATGGTGAAATCCTATCAAACCAATCAGTATGGTAAAGCATCGATTGGTTCACTATTCAATATTCTGATCGAAGCGGCCTGGGCTCATGCCCAGGTTATGGATTGGGGATACGATAGTTTGAAGAGTAATAATCTGTTTTGGGTACTGTCGCGTATGTATTTTCAGGTTGAAAAATACCCGGCCTGGCAGGATCAGCTTATACTGAACACCTGGTCGGCCGGAACTGACGGAATGTATGCATACCGCGAATATATAGTTGAGAATGGGAGCGGAGAGGTGCTTCTTCGAGCCAGTTCTGCCTGGCTGATCCTGGATATGGAAACCCACAGGATATTCAGATTAAGCGATTTCAGGGTGACTTTCCCAAAACATACCGAATCGAATGCCTGCAGGAATCCAAAACGTATTAAACCTGATGCTCATCCTCAATCCTTGGATTATTCTCCGGTTCTCTTCAGTGAACTTGATATAAACAAACACTTTAACAGTGTGAAATATCTGGAACGGGTACTGGATGATTATGGAATAGAATTTCTGAACGCATATGAGCCAGCAGAGCTGGAAGTAAATTACCTTAAAGAAGGACAGGCTGGTGATCAGATTGCAGTCACCCGCACGCAAAATGCTAATAATGAGTACCTTAATTGCCTTGTGCGGCAATCGGATGGCGTCGATCTTTGTGTGATGAGGATTGTCTGGAGGGGCAGAATCTAAGTGAATATTGATTATGGTTTAAGCTGCACTTCCCTGCATCGGTTTTATGTCATTTAATTCTTGTCTCTTCTGGGCACTTTCTTCTTCAAGATCAAAGTCATTCTGTAAGCCAAGCCAGAATTTCGAACTGTTTCCGAAGAACTTTGAAAGACGAAGTGCTGTATCAGCTGTAATTCGCCTATTCCCTTTTAATATTTCGCTAACTCTGGTTTGTGGCATAAAGGTTTCTTTGGCAAGCCGATAGGCAGAAATGCTCAACGGGATCAGAAATTCCTCATTTAATATTTCTCCGGGATGTATGTTTTTTATAGTTTCCATAAATGAATGTTTAATGGTAATTAACAATTTTCACATCATAAGCATCATTATTAATCCAAACAAAAATAATTCTCCATTGGTCATTTATTCTGATACTGAAAAAACCAGATAGATCTCCTTTAAGTTTTTCTAACCGGTTTGCAGGTGGTATTTTTAAGTCATTGATTTCCTGTGAACTGTTTATCATTCTTAGTTTTCTACGGGCAACATCCTGAATTTCATTTGGTAACTTTCTTGAACGGATTCCGCCCCAAATTAATTCAGTTTCTTTGTCACCAAATTCTTTTATCATTTGAATTAGGAATGTTTCACGTTACTAACGTCAAAGGTATGTAAATGATTTAATATATCAAAATTAAATTCTTGAATACAATTCTAAAATTCGTGCAACTTTTTCGTCTAAAGGCATATAACCATCGAGCCAGTGAATCACAGTTCCCTGTTTTTCCATTCTGCGAAACCAGGTCATCTGTCGTTTGGCAAATTGATGAATGGCAACGTTTAATCCATCAAACATCTCCTGATACGTGAGCTGTCCGGTCAGGTGTAGGGTCATATACTTGTATTCCAATCCATAGTAAGTAAGCTGTTCGGGAGTTAAACCGTTGTCAAGCAAACGCTGAACTTCATCGAGCATACCATCGTTTAGCCGTTGTTTCAACCGGCTGGTGATCCGTTTTCTGCGTGACAGGCGATCGAATTTTACCCCAACAACCAGACTTCGGATATCAGGCATTGAGGTGTCAATCTCAGGATGAGAGAGGTAATATTCCTCGATTTCGATGGCCCTAACGGCTCTTTTTTCGTTTTCTATATCGGTTTGGTTATGCAGGTAGTTTTTATAGGTTTTAAGAAGAACCGTCAGTTCGTCCATTGTTTTATTCGCCAGACTATCACGTAAAATTTCATTTAATGGAACCTGGATCAGTTTATAGTTTTTAAGAACGGCCTCCAGATAGAGACCACTACCGCCACACATCACCGGAAGTTTACCCTTATTGGTGATTTCATTAAAGACACTTAGGAAATCTTTCTGAAATTCATAGACATTGTATTCATATCCGGAGTCAACAATGTCAATCAGGTGATAGGGAACAGCCTTCCCATCAATACAATAATCTGCATAATCTTTCCCGGTTCCAAGATCCATTCCTCGGTAAACCTGTCTCGAATCGGCCGAGATGACCTCCCCATTCAATAATGAAGCCACTTTGGCAGCAACACTTGTTTTCCCTGATGCTGTTGGTCCAAGAATAGTAATTAGATTATATTTTTCGTTATGCATGTTTACTGAAGTTTTCGAAGTACAAAATAATGTATTTTTGTAGTTCAAAATCCGGAAAGTGAGTAATTTGTAGTTTTTACCTTTTAAATGTTAGAATACAACCGGATAATCTGAAGAAGCACTTGAACAATGGTACACAAACAACAAAATATAAGCATTAAAAACAAGAAGGCTTTCTTTGATTATGAAATCATAGAGACCTTTTATGCCGGTATCCAATTGGCAGGCACGGAGATTAAATCGATCCGTAGTGCAAAAGCCAGTCTGGTTGATTCGTTCTGTTCATTCACATCCAGTCAGTTATATGTCAGAAACATGCATATTTCTGAGTACGAATTGGGAACCTGCAATAACCACATCGCCAAGAGGGACCGCAAATTACTACTGAACCGTAAAGAACTCGACAAATTACAGAAGAAAACCAAAGAGGGAGGTATCACCATTGTTCCTTTGAAGCTTTTTATTAATGATAGGGGATTGGCTAAACTGGAGATTTCATTGGCCAAAGGGAAAAAGACTTTCGATAAACGCGAAACCCTGAAATTAAAGGATGATACCCGCGAAATGGATCGGGCAAGGAAAGTATAGTTGGCAGTAATCAGTATCAGCTTCCAATATTAATGCATTTCATTTTTAAAGGTGATTCATTCGTAATTAATCTGCATAAAAAAGCCCAGTAGAAATGCTTCCACCAGGCTCTTATCTGAAGTTTAAATAGATAATTTTCTTATTTCAAGGTTGCCAAAGCATCTTTGATGCGTGTAAGTGATTTGGTCAGGTCATCTTCCGAAGCAGCATACGAAATACGGATACATTCAGGAGCGCCAAAAGCTTCACCCGAAACAACACCAGTAAAAGCATTCGACAAGATGAATAACCCCATATCGTCAGCATTGTTGATGGTGATTGTACCATCCGATTTCCCGAAGAATGACGAAATATCAGGGAATACATAAAATGCGCCGTCAGGCTTGCTTGTTTTTACACCCGGTATCTCAGCCAGCATCGAAAGAACCAGATTACGTCGTTTTTCAAATTGCTCTACCATGGCATAAACCGTATCAAGCGGTGCATTTAGTGCTGCAACCGAAGCAATTTGTGAAACGGAACATGGTCCTGAGGTATATTGTCCCTGTAATTTATTACATGCCTTAGCCAGCCAAAGGGGTGCTGCAATATAGCCGATACGGTAACCAGTCATGGCAAAGGCTTTAGATACACCATTCACCACCACAACCTGGGCTTTAATTTCAGAAAATTGGGCAATGCTTTCGTGTTTGATTCCATATACGATGTGTTCGTAAATTTCATCAGAGATCACGATGATATTTGGGTTTTTAGCAAATATGTCGGCAAAGGCTTTCAATTCGGCTTTGGTATAAACACTACCGGTTGGATTGCTCGGACTGCTGAAAAGAAATGCTCTCGTTTTTGGGGTTATCGCTGCTTCTAGTTGTGCAGGAGTAATTTTGAAATCACTGTCAACCGTAGTTGGAATGATCACATTTTTACCTTCGTTCAACTTTACCAACTCGATATAAGTCACCCAATAGGGAGCAGGAATAATTACCTCGTCGTCTTTATTGATCAAAGCCTGTAGCAGATTGGCAATGGAATGTTTTGCGCCATTCGATACGATAATCTGATCCGTAGTATAATCCAGATTGTTGTCGCGTTTAAGCTTATCAACGATGGCTTTAAGCAGTGAAGCATAGCCAGGTACGGGCGAATAAGTGGAATAATTATCGTCTATGGCCTTTTTTGCTGCCTCTTTAATGAAGTCAGGGGTATTAAAATCAGGTTCACCAACTCCAAGGCTGATTACGTCAATACCTTTCTCTTTTAACTCGCGGCTTTTTTGGGCCACAGCCAAAGTGGCGGATGCCGATAAACATGCGACTCTGTCTGAAACTCTCTCCATAACTGATATTTAGATGTGTTAAATATTTAATTTGCTTTCGTGTGCAAGTTACTTAAAAAAACTGTTTGAGTATTTGCACTGTTTTAATTTGTCAATAGTTGGACTGAAATATTACCTGTTTGTAATTTTTAGTTAAGCTCTTTGATAAAATCACTGACCTTTATCTGCAATTTTTGATAACTGTCATAATCTGTAACAATAACCAGTTCTGAGCCTTTTATCAGATTATTCAGCTCTTGCGCCATTTTAATCGGATGGTTTGCATCATCGGGTTGTGAAACAATCAAGCATGGAACATTTATATTCGAAATTTGTTCGCGGGAGGGCAAGTCTGAGACTGCTCCTCCAAGGTATATGGAGGAATAATAGTGTGGTTCAAAGTCCAGTCGGTGTTCCAGAAGAAGTTGCCGTGTCCCTGGATGCATTTGTTCATAGAATTCAGGAGGATCCTGGTTCAGCTGAATAATCCTTTTCAGTATATCAGGAATCGTGTTCCTTTTGGCTTTGGCTGCAATTTTCTCATAGAGTGATTTTACACCTGAACGCATTTCCCAGGCTGGGGGAGGAGTGACCAGGGTTAAAGCCTTTACTCTCTCCGGATATTTGACCGCACAATGAATGGCAGTTCCTGAACCCATTGATGATCCGCCAAGAATCATGGCATTGTATTTTTTTGCATCGGCCATACTAATCAATTCATCGGCCATAGCATCCCAGGTATAGTTGCCTGTAACTGATTTATTGCAGGCATCATACCTTATTAATGAAACGAGTTTTGAAAGCTGGTAAAAATCAATAAGCGAAAAGATAGAATCTGATTCCACTGAATTCAGCATTCCATGCAGCCACACAAATGGCTGACCTACTCCCTGAATTATCGGTTGGGGTGTTCCCTGATTACTCTTGTTCAAATTATTCTTCTGTTGTTATGTTCAATTTATTTAGGAGGACAGTTCACCATATTCCAAATACAAGCCCTGAGAGTGAAAATAATATAATATACATACCTGAATCAATTGCCAACAGTTTCAATGACCGGTTAGCAAACAGGTAAGTAGCGGTCATTGCAGGAGTGATCCATAATACAGCTATAAAAAAACCATAAAGGAAACCATTCGTACTCCCTTGTTCTGAAACAACTGCAGCTTATGCTGAAAGTGCTATAAAATGCATCACTGCTGTACCTCCAAAAATCAATGGAGCATTTATCTTTAGTTTAATGTTGTTCGGATTATTTTCCCTGGTCCAGGTTTTTCCGAACAAGAAGGGCTGATGCCATGCAAATCCGATCAGAAACGAAAATATCGTCATCACAATTACTGGCACCCAATGAATATTCGAGATTAAATTAGCTAGATTCATTTTAATTCTTTTTAGATGATCAATTTAATTAGGTCGAAATAATTAACTAAGAGGAAGACAAGAACTTCCAACTATTCAAATAATCCTTCATCACGAATAAGCATCAGTATAGAAGAATGAGGAAGTATAATATATTTTTCCTTGTTGAATTCGATCTCCCATCCGTTATTGCTCAGATAAACTGCCAGATCACCTGCTTTAGCCTGAAGAGGAACATATTTTACTTCATCCTTCTTTTCTTTCCAGGGTTCATCGGCATCAGTCATTGCCGGAATGGGGTACCCCGGACCAACTTTAACCACATAGCCACTATGCGTTTTTTCATTCTCCTGCACTGTAGGTGGCAGGTATAATCCTGACGCAGTAATGCCCTGCTGATTTTTGGGCCGAATTAATACCCGGTCGCCGATCAGAATAAATTTCTCCAGATCTTTTTCTTCAATGATTAACGACATGCATTCTGTGTTTTGCTCCATACAAATATAAAACAATCGGTTTGAATCATCTGCCTTTACAAAAAATTGACCTTTTTTATATCTAAAAAATATTTTTATCCTTTAAAAATATTTTTTTTCGAATGACTTTCTCACTTTTTTAAATTGAATAAACAAACTTATTTTCTTAATAAATCGACTTAACACAAATTTAACATTTAGTAATACAAAGAAAATCAAATACATATATAAATAGTAAAAAATATTTTAAAAATATATGGTACTATGTGTTGCAAGATACCATAGAAAAGATATATATTTGCAGTACAAATAACAATGCAACGAAAGGTAGAGTTTTAAAAAAAGATCTATATAGATTGTAACGAAAACGAAAATCGATCGTCATAGGGTTAGAAACAAAGATTTAAAAAATGAAAAAATACAATTTTAAAGTATAGGAGCACAGAATCATGAAAACAAAAAACAACATTCAGAAAACAGTAAAGAGTCAGATTAAAATGATGGTTTTACGTGGTAGCGCAGTTGTTATTAGTTTAATATTAATCAGCTGGTCCGTTACAGCCCAGAATTTCTGGGATCAATTTTCAACCAATCCTAACAGTGAGCAAACTGTCGTGTCTCAGACCGAACAGCCTTCAGAAACCGGAAACACGAATGCAACCTTGGAGGGATCCCAAACAGATGTTTCTTCAAAAACAACTTCTTCAACTTTAACTGAAGTCGAAGCAGGATCTGCATTTGAGAATGAACTTTCGAAGAACACCATTGAATATAATGCAAATAAGTTTGTTGAAGATGATATGGCTGGTGAAATCGAAAACTGGAAGAAGGACAATACCGAAACCAATTATGAAGCTGTTGATGCAGAATCTGCAATTCAACTTGAAAGCGAAATGAAGGCAATTGAATACAATGCAAATGAATTTGTTGACTCTGAATTGAATCATGAAATTGAAAACTGGTCGAATAGCAATACCGAAACTGATATTGAAGCTTCAGCGAACATCATCGGATACAACGCAGACGATTTTGTTGAAGGTGAAATGACAAATGAAATTGAAACCTGGAAGAATTCCAATACCGAAGCTGTTGAAGCTGAATCTGCAATAGAAGCTGAAATAAATGACATTGAATATAAAGCAGAGAAATTTGTAGAAGTAGAATCAGAAAATGAACCCGAGAACTGGATGAACAGTGAAGCTGAATCTGCATTAATGCTTGAATCCGGAATGAATAACCTGGAGTATAAAGCTGAGAAATATGTTGAAACTGAAATGACTAATGAAATCGAAAACTGGGAGAATAATAATGCCGGAACTGATAAAGAAGTCCTTGATGCAGAATCTGAACCAGCAATCGGAGCCTTGTTGAAAAATGCAGAATATAAAGCTGAAAGATTTGTGAATGCTGAATTGTCCTTCGAAACCGAAAACCCAGCAAGCAATGAAAACTTCTTCATCACAGCAGAAGCTCAAACTGCGAAAGAAGCTGAAATGGAAGTTGCAAAATATGCAGAAAAGCAATTACTTCTTGAAGAAAAAAGTATTAACCAGGAAAAAGCAATGAATGATGAAGATTTCATTGTAACAGCAGAAGCTCAAACTGCAAAAGAAGCCGAATTGGAAGTTGCAAAATATGCTGAAAAGCAATTACTTCTTGAGGCAAAAAATAATAACCAGGAAACAGTAGTGCCCGATTACGATTTGATTAAAGCAGCCGAAGCTCAAACTGCAGCCGAAGCTGAACTGGAAACTGCAAAATATACTGAAAAACAAATAATTCTGTTGGAAAAAGATAACCGGGAGGAAGTCACAATGAACGATGAAGATTTCATTGAAACGGCAGAAGCACAGACTGCAATGGAAGCTAAAATGGAAATAGCCAAATATGCAGAAAAACAATTAGAGTTACTGAAGAATACTTCAAATTCTGAACCTTTAATGAATGGTGATAATTTCTATAAATCAGTTGAAAAAGGATCTTACACAAAAGATAATCAGCAAATTGAAAAATATGCATCCAAAAGATTAACTCATCATCACAACAAATCAGTAAAGTATACCGCCGAAGCAGAACCGCAGGAAAACTAGAATCATTCGGAAGACTGTTGAATTTAAATAAACTAAACAACTAAATTAAATCTGGGAGGCAATATCATGAAACTGGAAAACACAAAAGCACAGATGCGGAAAGGGGTACTCGAATATTGCATCATGTTGGTACTCGAAAATAGACCACTTTACGTTAGCGATATCATTCAAAACCTGGAAAAGTCAAAAATGATTGTAGTAGAAGGAACGCTCTACCCGATGTTGAATAGACTGAAAAACGAAGGTTACCTGGGATACCGCTGGGAAGAATCTCTTCAGGGACCACCCCGCAAATACTACGAACTTACTGATTCCGGTAAAAGTTTCCTCAATGAACTTGCAAATGTTTGGAATGAATTAGTCGATGCTGTTTTTCATATCAACAAACGAATATAAAAAGGAACAAGAAAATAGAAAAAGTCACTCAGAAACAACAGAACCCAAACAACACTCAAACCACTGAAACTACCGAAACCACCAGAACATTTAAAACCAACACAACATTTCAAACTACATAAACCACAGAAACATTTCAAACATTAGACGCCATGAAAAAGACATTCACCATAAACGTAAGCGGCAGTATTTTTTACATCGAGGAAGATGCTTTTGAAAAACTGCAAAATTATCTTCAACTGCTGATTAATTACTTCAGCTGCAAGGAAGGTGGTAAAGAAATATTATTAGACATCGAATCCCGGATTGCTGAATTACTTCAGGAAAAAATAAGTGAAGGAAAACAAGCTGTTATCAGCGAATGGGTTGACGAAGTGATGCAGCGAATGGGGAAGCCAGAAGATTTTATGGATGCTGAAGATGCTGAAAATGCAACGAAAGTATCTGCTGATGATAGAACTGGGAAATCAAATAAACGACTTTACCGCGATGGTGAAAATCGTGTTTTTGGTGGGGTTTGTTCGGGTTTGGGCGTCTATTTTAACATTGACCCCGTTTTTGTAAGGATTATTTTTCTTGTCCTATTTATCTTGGGAATTGGAATTTCTTCCATCATTTATCTGATTTTGTTGATTCTGGTTCCGAAGGCAACCACTACCTCACAACGTCTGGAGATGAGGGGTGAAGAGGCCACGATTACAAACATCCGAAAAACAATTCAGGAAGAAGTAAAAGAAGTTAAAAAGAGCTTTTCGAATTTCAATCATTCAGAATCGTTTCAGAAAGGGAAAGAAGTAGCCAATAAAGCAGGCCAGGCTTCTGTCCAGGTGATCAGAGGTCTCGAAAAGGCAACAGCAGTTGCATTTGGTAGCTTACTGATTCTGATCGGATTCATCGGATTTATTGCCTTCCTGGTTTCAGTAGCCGTTGGTAATTCAGTCATACAGGCTCATACTATAGGATTAAATCCTGATGTCGATTTTTCTGGACTCTTAGGCTTTATGGTAAGTCCCGGTGTAGTTAGTCTTTCCATTTTGTTGTTTGTTTTGCTGATTGGGATTCCTTTGCTGGCCATTCTCTTTATCGGCACTAAATTGGTGTTCAGGTATAAAACAAACAATAGACTCATTGGTACGGGTGCATTCGGAATCTGGTTGATAGCGCTCATTTCAATGATTATTCTGACTGCCGGACAGTTTAGTAATTTTAGTCATAAAAACACTGTTTCCTCTGCAAAACCGATCAATTTCCCGACCTGCAAAACCCTTTATCTTGAAGTAGGGAATGCTCCTGAAATGATGGAATCCGACAATAACATCCGGTTTGACGATTTTACGGTGATTACAAATGGTGACGAAAAAGTACTGGCCGGAAATCCTCACTTGCAGATTGAAGCAACTGACTCCAAAGACTTTTCGGTTAGCATCAGAAAGACTGCCCGTGGAAAAAATACATACGAAGTTCAAAAAAATCTCGATAACATCCTGTATTCGATCACAAGTAAGGATTCGACTCTAATCCTGGATTCACATTTTACCGTTGGCAATCAATCCAAATGGCGCAACCAGGAAGTGTTGGTAACTGTAAAAGTACCAACTGGCAAAATGATACATCTCAATTCGAATCTTGATAGGCTTCATTTTGATTTCGATAATATTAACAACTTGTGGAATAAAGATATGTCTGGGAAAACCTGGACAATGACTCCGGAAGGACTTTCACTGAAAGAGTATAAAGTCATTAGTAAAGGAAAAGGACAACAATCGACAGCACATAGCCAAATGTCGATAGCCTTCGAAACCTTTTAAACAATTACAACAATTACAACAATAATAGCAGAAACATTACCAACAATAGAAACTTTTAATCAACAGAAATTCAGAAACAATTAAAACTCAAAGTCATGAAACGGTTAACACGCTCAAACGAAAAATTAGTTGCTGGTGTAATTAGTGGCATATCAAACTATGTAAATCCAGAGCTTGATCCTGTATTTTTCAGACTAGCATTTGCCTGGATTACCTTCTTCAATCCTTACCTGATTTTAATTTACCTGGGAATGGTGCTCATATTACCCATCGAAGAGGTGAGTTATTCAAAACAATAAGAAATGTAATTATCAATTTTTTAAGGGTCTGATCTTTTAGAAAGATCGAACCCTTTGTGATTTGTTTACCTAAAAAATTTGTAGTATCATTATCAACGAAATCCTTCGTTTTAGAAAAGACAGAACAATACCTGCCTGACACCCGCTCCTACAATTTGATCATCATTTGAACTATATCTGTACTAAAATGATTAAAATAGTATAGATATAGTACAGATAATGATCAAATTATAGGGAGCAGGTATCTGGCGTTTATATATTCTGCAGAAACTTTATACTGATTTGAAGGAATCCCTATAGATGGATTAAGCTAAATTGTTTATTGATTTAAAGATTTTGGATCAGTTTCTATTTCTTTGTTTATTATTTAGGCTAAAACTTAAAACAAAACATGAAGTTGCTTGTTTTAAAACCTGAATTTAATATCAGGATTAAGATTTATGGCTGGTAAAATTAAAATCTAATGCACTATTCAATCAAAGACCTGGAACATCTTTCGGGAGTTAAAGCACATACTATTCGTATCTGGGAAAAACGATACAGTCTTCTGGACCCCAATAGGACTGATACCAACATCAGGACCTATTCGGATGATGATGTGCGCAGGATATTGAATGTAGCCATGCTGGTGAAAAACGGTTACAAGATCTCGAATGTCGCAGCATTTGATAATATCAGGATTCAGTCTGAAGTGCTTCGGATTGACAGAAATTTGAGTGAACCGGAAAAACATATCGACCAGTTGCTTTACCAAACCGTAAATTTGGATCCCCTCGCCTTTGAAAAGTTACTCGACAAAATTATCCTTGAAAATGGCATGTCGAAGACTATTCAGAACATCATATTCCCATTTTTCGAACGAATAGGTATTTTGTGGCAGGCTGGATCAATCTATGCGGCTCACGAGCATTTTGTGTCCAACCTGCTCAGGAGCAGGCTAATTAGGGAAACCGCCAAGTTTGATATTCACGAAGGAGCCAAGACTGTTTTGTTCTTTTTACGTGAAGATGAATGGCACGAATTCGGGTTGCTTTACTTCCATTTTCTTGCGGCTCAATCCGGTATGCATTGTGTGTATCTTGGACAGAGTTTACCTTTTAGCGATCTGACGAATCTCTTAATTCATACAGAATTTGATTTCGTCTGTACTTCATTTATTCAGGCCATTGAAAAGCCGGAATTGGAACAATACCTGTACAATTTATCTTTGGTATTCAACCTGAATAAGATACTTATTTCGGGACGTCAAATTGCTATTCATAAGCCAAAGCTACCATCCAATACGATAGTAATTAAGAACAGTAACGACTTTCTTAGAAGAATTTCTATATAGTCTTTTGGGGAATATTCAATGTTCAGCTGCGGATTTTCAAGTCATTTGTTATCATTAGCTTCGCGACATTTGTTGTCAGAGTTGGCTATATTATAATGAATATATGGCGAAAAAATGCAACACGCTTCCGGCCAGAACAAATAAGTGCCAGATACCATGGCCATAAGGAAGAGTGCGCCAGAGGTAGAAGATGACTCCAACTGAATAAGCCATTCCGCCCAAAACAAGGAAAGTAATACTAATTGAGGGCAGGCTGTGATAAATTTGGTTACCAGCCAGGACGAACATCCATCCCATTAATAAATAAATTGCTACCATTAATTTACGGAACCTGTAAACCCAGATGGAGCGAATTACAGCTCCGGCCAGTGCAATACTCCAGATAATTCCAAACAAAGTCCATCCCCATACACCACGAAGAGAAGTGAGCAGGATAGGAGTGTAGGTCCCGGCGATGAGCAGAAAGATAGAAATATGATCAAAGCGAGCAAAGATGTTTTTAATACGGGGACTGCTAAAGCTATGATAAAGCGTTGATGACAGATACAATAAGACTAAAGTGCATCCGTAAATTGAAAAGCTTAGCATATGCCAGATGTCGTCATGCCTGCCGGCAACTATAATAAGAATAACCAGGGCAATAATACTCAGCAGGGCTCCAATCCCATGGGTAATGCTATTTGCAATTTCTTCTCCTTTACTGAGTTGACGGAAAGTATTTGCTGATTGTGAATCCATTTTGAAAATAGTTTACTATTGGAACGATTTTCAATCTGTTTTGTTTACAAAATGTTAATGCAAAATCAGATATTGGTCTTTTTATCAATGAGATAATAATTGCGTTCAGTGGAGTTGCGTACATTTAATTCGGCCAGGAATCCTGCCAGGAAGAGTTGGGTTCCAATAATCATGGCTGTAAGTGCCAGATAAAAATAAGGGCTTTCGGTGATGCGCGGGGCACGAAGATTTTGAAGGCTAAGCATTAGTTTTTGAGCGCCTTCCCATACAGCAGCAGCCAATCCCAGTAAGAACATAAGAGTACCTAAGACGCCAAATAAATGCATAGGTCGCTTGCTGAACTTCGAAATAAATATTACTGAAAGCAAATCGAGTGGCCCTCGAATAAAGCGTTCCATTCCAAATTTGGTTGTTCCGTATTTGCGTTCCTGGTGCTGGACTACTTTCTCTCCAATGCGCTTGAATCCGGCCCATTTGGCCAGAACAGGGATATAGCGGTGCATGTCGCCATAGACTTCAATGCTTTTAATCACTTGCTTCCGGTAGGCTTTTAGTCCACAGTTAAAATCATGGATTTTTATCCCAGTCATTCGTCGGGCAGTCCAGTTGTAGAACTTACTTGGAAGGTTCTTGGAAAAGAAAGGATCGTATCGTTTTTTCTTCCAGCCTGAAACGAGGTCATACTTCTCAACACTTATCATGTTGTAAAGTTCGGGAATTTCCTCCGGGCTGTCCTGAAGGTCAGCATCCATTGTAATGACAACTTCCCCTTCGGCAGCAGCAAAGCCACAATACAATCCGGCTGATTTTCCGTAGTTACGCCTGAATTTAATCCCTTTAATGCATGGGTTTTGTTGACTAAGATTCTCGATTAGTTCCCATGAACCATCGGTACTGCCATCATCAATCAAAATAACTTCGTACGAAAAGTTGTTGACGTTCATTACCTTTTCAATCCATGACGTCAGTTCAGAAAGTGATTCAACTTCATTAAATAAAGGTACAACTACGGAAATATCCATGTTTCTATTCTTCTGTTTTTACATCTTCCATTGCTTCGTCAAAAGCATCCTCATTGGGCAGCTTTTTTACGAAAATTGAAGAGACCAAAGATATAATTGTTCCGATAAAAACGGAACCGAATAATCCCATGATTGACATCCAACCCGGGGTCATCATTTTGGAAGTAATGCTCATTGCAGCTTCAACCTGGTCTTCACTCATGCCTTTTTGCACTAAAGCTTCCTCCTGAAGTGTTTTCATTTGTTGTATCAGACCCGGATCGATAAAAGAATATAAAATCAAGGTGTAAAGAGCACTGATAACTCCACTGAAAAGCATGGCAGCAGCGGCAATTCCAACTGCCTCACCATAACTTATTATTCCGTTCCGTTCATTGTTACGGTAATGAAACTGAACAAGCACAATGGCCAGGGCATACAACGGAAATGAGATATATCCTAAGGCCTTATTGGTGGTTTGTCCGGTAGCGTATAGGAGCACGGAATAGAACGTGAAAAAGATACCAATGTAAAGACCATAAATCATTGCTGATTTCCAAAAAGTTGATTTTTGTTCCATAGTAAGAGATTGATTTGTGATTAACAAATATATTTGATTTTATTGAGAGCACACTCATTTGCGCAGAATTTAAAAGACAATTGGCCTTTTTTTTTAGAATACTTCTATTTTTAGCATGGAGTTTTTGTAAGTCAGGTTTCCGTCGGAGTTCTTACAGGAATTATCAGGCTTTTGATTCATCCAAATTTGAATAAAAAAGGTATTAATGCAATAAAGTCACTTTAAATTCATGCGGATTAATCTTTTTTTAATTCAATACTTGTTTGAGTGCTAAAGGATTAGTTTTTCAGATTGAAAAATATTTCAGGCATCCTTTGAATTCGTTTGCGGGGTAGTCATTTTTTTCTACTTTTGTCGGCGGGTAAGTCCTGTACGACTAGCTCCTATTGAATTCCCCCAGGGTCGGAAGGCAGCAAGGGTAGATGGTTGAGCGGTGCGATGCAGGTAGCTTACCCGCTTTTTTTTGCCGAATTAGCTCAGTTGGCCAGAGCACGTGATTTGTAATCTCGGGGTCCTCAGTTCGAATCTGAGATTCGGCTCATTATTGAATAGGTTCAGAAAATGTTGATCAGGGAGATATTTAAGTAACCGGCCTGGTTGCTGAATAGCCGGAATAACTTTGACAGCACAGAGGCTTTGACCTCTGAAATACGTTCACTAAATCTTAATAAATTTTTGGGGAGATACCAAAGTGGCCAACTGGGGCAGACTGTAACTCTGCTGGCGTACGCCTTCGTAGGTTCGAATCCTGCTCTCCCCACAAAGAATTTAAAAGTTAAATGTAAAAGTTTAAAGTTGCACGCAACCTGAAACCTGGATCTTGGAACTTTCAACTTTGAACTTGAAACTGCATTGCGGGAGTAGCTCAGCTGATAGAGCATTAGCCTTCCAAGCTAAGGGTCGCGAGTTTGAATCTCGTCTCCCGCTCATTTGAAACCAGCACATTACATTTTTTTGTAGGTGCTGGTTTTTGTGTATTAATAACATGCCTTTTCATTCAAAAAATCATTCTACCAAAGTCAACCCAAGGCCCATAAACTCATTATAGATTGCCAGAAATCTTTTCTCATTGAACATGTCGATTGTCTTTGAAGTAAAAAGCAATCTTAAAGAATGACATGTGAAATTATTTTATGCGCTTCAGCGAATGCTTACTTTTCATTCAGATTCACGGAGTAAACGATGCGCCCTCTTCTCAACGTTACTGAACTGGTGATTCCTGTGGATGATCGACTAGTCATATACACTGATGTAGAAACAGGAACCTGGCTATGTAGTTAAGAGTTATGGAATACAATTTCGCCTCTGTCGTGTAAATTTATTTTATTAATATACCTAACTTCATACTCTTTGTTCTATATCTGATTAGGCCCTGATTTTCCACAAAAGCAAGACCGAATTAGATGCTTATAAATTTTCAGCAATTCACTTAAACTAAACAAACGGCCTATCCACTAAAACGGATTTGCCTGAATAATATTTTCGCTTGAAATAAAGCGCCACGTTTACCAGTCCAATCATCACCGGTACTTCGACCAATGGACCGATTACCCCGGCAAATGCTTCTCCTGAATTGATTCCAAAAATGGCAATGGCAACTGCAATGGCCAGCTCAAAATTGTTGCTTGCAGCGGTAAAGGCCAGAGTGGTTGATTGTTCGTAGTTAGCACCTATCTTTTTGCTCATGTAGAAAGATGCAAAAAACATAATTACAAAGTAAATCAGTAAAGGGATGGCAATAAGTATAACATCCAACGGAATTTTAACAATGTATTCGCCTTTTAATGAGAACATCACAACAATGGTAAATAGCAATGCAATAAGCGTTAACGGACTGATTTTAGGTATAAATTTAGTTTCGTACCAAATCTTGCTTTTAACACGAGTCAGAATAAACCGGGTTAAAAAACCTGCAATCATTGGGATTCCCAAATATATGAATACACTTTTTGCAATGGCTCCCATGGTAATTTGTGAAACGGTATCATTAACCGGGACCCCGAACCATCCTGGCAGAATAGCAATAAAAACATAGGCATAAACCGAAAAGAGCAGTACCTGAAAGACAGAGTTGAAGGCGACCAATCCGGCAGCGTATTGGGTGTCACCTTTGGCAAGGTCGTTCCAGACAACCACCATGGCAATGCAACGGGCAAGACCTATCATGATAATCCCGTACATATACGGCAGGTTCGCATTGTTTTCGCCGGGGAAAAGTTTAAAGAACGTTATGGCCAGTGCGAACATCAATACCGGTCCGATCAACCAGTTCTGAAACAGGGAGAGGCTCAGAATTTTGGTATTCTTGAATACATCGCCCAATTCCTCATACCTGACTTTAGCCAGGGGCGGATACATCATTACGATAAGACCAATCGCGATAGGGATATTGGTGGTTCCTGATGACATACTGTTCCAGAATTCAGCAACATTAGGACTCAGCCAGCCTGCAAAAACTCCAAGAAACATGGCCAGGAATATCCAAAGAGTAAGGTAACGGTCAAGAAATTTTAATCGTTTTGTTGATGGCATAACTCTTAATTTTAGTTCAGTTTAAATGTTCGACTTTTATAATTGTGGCTTTATTTCTTCCGTGTAGAATTTCAGGAAGCCTTCCTTAATCTCGTCCCTGACACGGATAAATTCGCTACTAATAAAATCATCGGTCCCAACAGCATGAGATGGATCATCATAGCCTATGTGCAGTCGGTGTTTCACTTTTCCGAAGAAGGCAGGACAGTTTTCGTTTGCACCACCGCAAACAGTGATCACATAATCCCATTCCTGATCGAGGTACAAATCGACTGAATCGGAAGTGTGGTGACTGATATCAATGCCGACCTCTTTCATGACGGCAACTGCTTTTTGGTTCAGTTTTCCCGATGCTTCGGTCCCAGCGGAACAAACGGTGATGTTTGGATCGAACGATTGCAAAAAACCATGTGCCATCTGGCTGCGGCAACTATTGCCTGTACAGAGAATTAATACTTTCATTGTTATGTGATTATAGATTAATTTTTATTTACATGAAAAATTATCATGGATTTGAAACTCATCGAGAAAACTTCCCATCATCTTCTTCAACTCTTCTACCTTTTCATAATCCAGACAATAGTTGGTTTTCACTCCCTCAACATGTCCGCGAATTAAGCCTACATCCTTTAATTCTTTCAGATGCTGATGAACGGAAGTTCGGCTTAAAGGAAGTTCATCTGAAATATCCCCTGAAATGCAGGTCTTTGTTTCGGCCAGATACTGAATAATTTGCAGGCGGGCAGGATGTGCAAGTGCTTTGAATAAGCCTGCCCTTATTTGAAGTACTTCGTCGAAAAGTTCTGTTTTTGCAACTACCATGATCTTGGTTTTTAAATATGTCGTAAACATACGTTTTATTTTTGTATGTCGTATGATTACGACATTTATTTTTAAGAAGATTTCTGATCGGTAAATTAGGAAAGAGCTCTGCTAATCAATTCTTATGAGAATTGATACTGAAACTATTTTTTTCCGTTAAAACAGGAAACATGGATTAGGGAACATGAGTAATGCAGAAAATGCAAATATGCAGAATGTGCAGAACGTTTGTAAGAAAGCGAAATTCATGAATTTTGATGCCCATTTGCCTAGGCTGGAATCACACAAAGAGGTAAGTCATTCCGTCCCGATAGTAATATAGATTCCTGTCCAAGTGGGGAATTAGCAAATTGGCCTAGTCTTGGAATTTGAGTAATTGAAATGGCGTATAGCTTAAATGGCGTAATTGTCTGAAATGGGTTGCTCGGCTGGTGATTCAAAATCACCCATTCAGTAATCGCCAATAAGCAAAATATATCCCTATGACCGCAAAATTCACCAATTTCTTGTTTTGCAACATTATCGTAATTACATTTATGAAATAAATGTAGCATAAGGATTTGTACAGGTAAAGTAAGAGATATGATTTTTAATATAGTCTGTTTATTCACAATGAAACTATTGATTTATTAAAACTACAAGGCAAGAATAGTACCTATCCTCCCTGCCTTGTATTCAGGTCTTCTGTTGAAGCATTCATCGTATGCAGAATTTTTATGACCGAATAGTATCATATTTTATTCAAAAAGTATTAAGCAATCGTCTCAATTTAAATTTATTTTGTAGGTTAGTTGTCTGGTTACAGAAATTACCCCATATATAGAAATCAAAATACTAAATTACATAAACCCATGAGCTCAAATTATAAAAAGAAAGTAAAGAAGCTGTTCGCAAAACATGAGGAATTGCTGACTGTCAAAAACAAGAAGGTAAAGAATGGTAACGGAATATTCGATCGCTATAAAAACCCTATTCTTACCAATGCGCATACTCCGGTCATCTGGCGTTATGATTTGGATGAACAAACCAATCCATTCCTGATGGAACGTATTGGCATGAATGCCACGATGAATTCAGGCGCAATGAAATGGAACGGGAAATACATTCTGGTTGTTCGTGTTGAAGGTGTCGATCGTAAATCGTTCTTTGGCATTGCTGAAAGTCCAAATGGAATCGACAATTTCCGTTTCTGGGACTTCCCGGTTACTATTCCTGAAACCGAAGAACCGGATACAAATGTTTATGATATGCGTTTAACGGCTCACGAAGATGGCTGGATTTATGGTGTCTTCTGTTCTGAGCGCAAAGATCCAAATGCGGCTCCCGGCGATTTGTCATCCGCTGTTGCTGCTGCAGGCATAGTTCGTACTAAGGATTTGCAGACATGGGAGCGTCTCCCTGACCTGAAGACCAGGAGTCAGCAGCGTAATGTTGTTCTTCACAATGAGTTTGTGGATGGGAAGTATGCTTTATACACCCGTCCTCAGGATGGATTCATTGATGCCGGAAGCGGCGGTGGTATTGGCTGGGCACTGATCGACGATATGACCTGTGCCGAGGTAAAGGAAGAAAAAATCATCAATTTCCGCTACTATCATACCATCAAGGAAGTTAAAAACGGCGAAGGCCCATATCCGATTAAGACGGATAAAGGCTGGCTACATCTGGCACATGGTGTTCGTGGTTGCGCTGCAGGTCTTCGTTATGTGATCTATTTATACATGACCGATTTAAAGGATCCTTCCAGACTGATTGCCGAACCTGCAGGTCATTTGATGGGACCAATTGGTGAAGAACGTATCGGGGATGTATCAAATGTGCTTTTTACCAATGGCTGGATTGCCGATGAAGATGGAAAGGTTTTTATCTATTATGCTTCTTCAGATACACGAATGCATGTGGCCACTTCGACAGTGGACAAACTGGTAGATTATTGCTTGAATTCGCCTGCTGATGGTTACCGCTCTGCTGCTTCAGTAGAAACACTGAAAGCACAAATTGCTAAAAATTTGGCTATATTGGGAAAGAAATAGTACTAAGTTCCAGGTTTCAAGTTCCAGGGCACAATATGGAACCTGAAACCTGGAACGTGTGACTTGACCATTGAGAACTTAACTAAAACTAATCTTATACTATGGCTTCTGAAAAAATCACCCTGAAAGAGAAAATCGGCTACGGATTTGGCGATGCTGCCTCATCCATGTTCTGGAAGATTTTCGGAATGTATTCCCTGTTTTTTTATACCGATGTTCTTGGAATCACGGCAGCTGCAGCAGGAACCATGTTTCTGGTTGCCCGTTTGTGGGATTCATTCTTCGATGTTTTTGTAGGAATTATCAGCGACCGTACCAAAAGCCGCTATGGAAAATATCGCCCGTATTTGTTATGGTTTGCTATACCATTTGCGGTAATGGGTGCAATCACGTTTTTTGCTCCTGGTTTCGGGCAAACCGGAAAATTAATTTATGCATACATTACTTACTCCTTAATGATGATCGTATATTCGATGATCAACGTACCGTATGCTTCGCTGCTTGGAGCTATTTCTTCCGATCCTACTGAACGAAATTCACTTTCATCTTACCGCATGTCATTTGCATTCATTGGTAGTTTTGTAACCTTCATGTTGCTGCAACCACTGATTGATTTCTTTTCCAAAACATTTGGCTCGGTAGATCTTGCTAAAACTACACATGCTGCAGAATCTTCAATAAGTACTTCCCCTGCTGGATGGGTAATGGGGGTCGGCGCAATAGGAATGATCTGCGTGATTTTGTTCTTGTTGTGTTTCAGCTGGACCAAAGAACGGGTCACTCAAATTGAGAGTGAAGATAATGTTTCGGTCAAAAAAGATTTGAAAGATCTGTTTCATAATTCACCCTGGTGGATTTTGGTTGCAACAGGTTTGGCTGCTTTACTATTCAATGCCGTTCGCGACAGTGTTGCAATTTACTTTTTCAGAGACTACGTACAATCCAATTATAAAATGGCTGGAACAGGCTGGGATATGACTACGATTTACTTTCTGGTTGGCCAGGCTGCCAATCTGATCGGGGTAATGGCAGCACCGGCAATTTCCAGAAAATACGGTAAGAAAAGAACCTATATGATTGCCATGTTAATAGCAGGAGTATTAAGCACTGGCTTCTATTTCATTCCAAACAGCATCACCTGGATACTGATTTTCCAGTTCATGATCTCCGTTTTTGCCGGATATGTTCTGCCTTTACTATGGTCAATGTTTGCCGATATTGTAGATCATCAGGAATTACTTACAGGTCGCCGTGCGACAGGTTTGATTTTTTCTTCTTCTTCCATGTCACAGAAACTGGGTTGGGCCCTTGGTTCAGCCATGAGCGGATGGATTCTGGCCGTGTTCCATTATATGCCTAATGCGCTGCAGCAAAGTTCGGAAACCATTTTTGGTGAGCACATCATGATCAGCTTAATGCCTGCTGTATGCTGCGTTCTGGCTTTTGTAGGTATGTTGTTCTATCCGCTTTCTGATAAAAAAGTAAGGGAAAATTCAGAACAACTCACTCTTAAAAGAAATCAGGCTTAATATTAGTTTCAAACCTATTATTTTCAAATGAATCACAATATATTGGAACTCAAGCAACAAGTTAAAGAGGTACTGACAAATAATATTATGCCCTTCTGGTCAGTGAAAATGGTCGATGAGGCAAATGGTGGCTTTTATGGCCAGATAGACGGAAATAATCAGATCCATCCTACGGCCGATAAAGGAGGAATCCTGAATGCCCGTATTCTATGGACATTTTCATCGGTTTATCTGCAGGAGAAAAATCCACTTTATCTTGAAATGGCTAACCGGGCAAAAGCTTATATCCTGGCCCATTTCTTTGATAATGAATTTGGTGGAACCTATTGGAAACTTTCCTTTGATGGTAAACCTGTCGATACCAAGAAGCAGATTTATTCACAGGCATTTTTCATTTATGCCTTTACAGAGCATTACCGTGCATCAGGAGATGAATCAAACCTTCAGACAGCTATCGATTTGTTTCAATTGATCGAAAAACACAGTTTCGACCCTGAAAAGAACGGTTATTTCGAAGCCTACAGCCGTGACTGGGTTTTACTTGAAGACCTACGCCTTAGCGAAAAGGACGAGAACGAGAAAAAGACGATGAACACCCATCTTCATATTCTGGAAGCGTATACAAACCTTTACCGTGTATGGAAAGACGACCGACTGGCAACTCAATTACGCAACCTAATTGTTATATTCACTGATAAGATTGTCAATCAAACAACGAAACATCTGAATTTGTTCTTTGATGAAAGCTGGAATTCAAAATCGGTCATCGTATCCTATGGTCATGATATTGAAGCTTCATGGCTCTTAGATGAGGCTGCCCGTGTACTGGGTGATAAAGCATTGCTGGTTAAGGTGCAGAAGATTTGTATAAGTATTGCTGAAGCAGCCTGTGAAGGTTTGCAGCCTGACGGTAGCTTGTATTATGAGATGGATGAAGCTATTGGTCATCTTGACAAAGACCGGCACTGGTGGGTACAGGCCGAAGGGGTATTAGGCTTCCTGAATGCCTGGGAACTGACTAGAGATGAAGCATGGCTTATGAAAGCACAGCGCTGCTGGAACTATATTTCTGATCACATCATCGACCGTGCAGGAGGGGAGTGGTTCTGGAGTATTTCAGATGCAGGAATCCCAATTCTGAGCGGAGATAAAGCCGGATTCTGGAAATGTCCTTATCACAACAGCCGGATGTGTTTGGAGATCATGATGCGGTTAGAATAGATTAAACTTGATTATTAGTGAGCGTTGTACCGAAAGCGAAATGCTCACTATATCATACTTCAGAATGAATCAGAAGCAGATTTATGTGATTACCGGAGGCCCTGGATTTGGCAAAACTGAACTCATTCAGGAATTAAGGAATTCAGGTTTCCTTTGTTCAGAGGAATATGCCCGTGACCTGATAGAGACACAATTGCAATCGGGAGGAAATATTCTTCCCTGGAAAAACCCAAAGCTATTTCAGCAGGAAGTATTAAAACAGCGGATTGACTTTTATGAATCTGTTCCTGATAATACGTTTGCCTTTGCTGACCGTGGAATTCCTGATCAACTGGCATTTGCACGGCACAAAGGATTTGCCTCTCCTGAAATACTAATCCAAAGTGTTCTTAAATACCAATATGCCCCAAAGGTTTTTTTGACTCCCCCCTGGCCGGAGATATTTGTTAACGATAGTATCAGGAGTGAAACCTATGAAGAGGCCGTCTTGATTCACCATGCAATTATTGATACCTATATTGGTTTGAATTATCAGATCATAGAATTGCCGTTACTAAAGGTTAGTGAAAGAGCCGGATTTATACTTCAACTCATAGGTGAAAACCTTATCAATGAATACGAAACGAGGTAACTTATCTTCTTTTATTCTTCCACTTTATCTTTTCCATTTTCCTGATTTCTGTAAAATAAACAAGGGCAGATAAATCTGCCCTTGAAAGGTTCTACCGGAATTGATTGATTATTTCTTTTGACCGATAGGTTTTTTTATGAATTATCAAAATCCAATCAGGTATAAAACTTCTTTGTATATGACTTTAGTATGTGCCGACCCGTGTTTATTTATAAAGTCACTTGATTTTCTTTCATATAAGCACTTTATTTTTCATAAAAAAGGTGAGGCATAACAGAAAGGAATTGTGGATCATATCAATACAGTCTTTCTCCGATAGCCGATTTAAGTTTATAAATATTTACCGTAAAGTCAATTTTAGATTTAAGCACCATCAGCCGGCTTTCAGATACTGCGGTTGAACCGTCAAGCAACTCAAGGTTAGTGATCACTCCGGAATCGAAACTGACTTTAGCCAATGCATAGGCCTGCGTAGCCTGTTTCAGTTGC
>TBL_comb47_HYPODRAFT_10000192_pt1 | contig 77073 bp, 57 predicted proteins | sample TroBogypolimnion_40_FD_10682 | JGI IMG/M metagenome (IMG submission 10682) | reverse complement strand
CTCTATTTTGGCGCGGGAAAGAAGGACAAAATCAGCAAGGTGGACATCGTAGGATTGCTGATTCAGAAAGGTGGATTGCTGAAGGAGGAGATTGGGCTGATCAACATTCTTGATTATGAATCTTTCGTGGCTGTACCGGCAATAAAAATCAAGAAAGTCGTCGCCCGTCTTGCCAACGAAAAGATCAAGAACAAAAAGGTGAAAATAGAGATATCCAACTAGGAAATTTACATTTTAAGCACCATCCTGGGTTTCTGCGGCAAGGCCCTGTACAGGATGATGGCATCCGATTTCGGCACCGTAATGACAATCTTGGGCATGATCGTCTCCCGTTTCAGGGAAGAGAGCGCCTTGATGGACTTGTCAATCTCCCTTTTCACGTAACTGTTCCGTAAGCTGTCGATCCGCATTTTATCCTCCCCTTCACTCGGTTCAGATTGTTGAATGACCAGTTGAAGGTTCCGTTCAAAATTCATCACGATGTAAACATCCTCTGTTTTTCTGGCAGAAGGCAACACCTCACTCTTGTTGGCTTCGATGGTATCCTTGGGTGCGTTCTTTACGATAAAGGGAACCCTGACAATGGTGGCTACTGCATTTTTAAGCACAAATGGCTGCGCGATCCAGTGAAGCAGTGCCTCGTTGTGGAACATCCTGATGGAATTGCTGACCCAAACCTCCTTGATGTTGCTGTCGTGCAGGGGGATGCCTTTCATCTCCAGGGTAGCGACCTTGTTGATCAGGTCAAGAACCAGGTAAATGGAATCCTCTGTGGAGAGATTGTACCGGGCTCTTAGCAGCAACTCAGTCTTCTTCAACTCAAACAGCTTCATCAAATCATCCTTGCTTCCGGAACCCGACTCTTCTGTTTCCGGAATGCTTTGAACCTTTACCTGTGCTTTTTTGGCATTCTTGTCGGCCTTTTCATTTTTCTTGGGTGCAATTTCACCTTTCTCAGATTTCTTGGCATTGGTCTCCCCCTTTACCTCTGCATTTGGCAAAACTGCTTCCGGCAAAGGATTCTTCGTGGCCACCGGCAGAATTACGGTTGTGGTGAGCACATAGGCAGCCAGCAGAATCAGCAGGGTGGTAATGGTCCAGAATAGAAATTTTTTTGCCATGTCGGGAAATTAGTAGATAAATACTTTCGCCCCTTTATCGAGGGTGTTAAAAATGACTTCGAGATCCGCATCCCCCAGCCGGACACAGCCATGGGTGACAGGCAATCCCAGAAAGCGCTGGTAGAGGGTGCCGTGCAGCATGTAGCCGTCACCTATGCTCAGGGCATAGGAACCAAGGGTTGCCTCATCGTATCGTTCCGCAGCATGTGCGGAGGGTGGTTTCAATCCCTCTTCGATGAATGCCCAGTCGGGTTTGGTCCAAACCGGATTTTTTCTTTTCAGTTGAACAGTGAACAGGCCTTTGGGTGTCTTGAAGGGCTTCCTTGTGCCATTGGGGTAGATCAGTATCTCATCCTTTCCGGTAGAACACATCCCGGTACGGATGGTATCCCTTGCATTCCGGAGGACGAACCTGTTCTCCGTGGTATTGATCAAAATGTAGGGTTTATCCGGCAACAGGTCATTCAGTTTGTTCTCGAGCGCGGCAATATTTGATTTACTGCTCTGAATCTGCTTGTCTATATTTCTGACCGCGACACTTTTGGAGTTCAAGGTCGAAGAAAACCAAGACTTTACGCCGTAGGCCGCATTCTGGTATTCAGGGGTATACAACACAATGGTGGGAATCCATCCGCAGATCAATACAGGAATCAGCCAGGGTGCATATTTTCTAAACCAACTTTTATCTTCTGTTTCCATTGTATTCAAAGATAATTAATTTAAAAGATCCGATAATGAGACTGTAGAACCAACAATGGTCACGGGTGAACCCACCGACAGCTTGCTGAAGAGTTCATCAATCTTGTCATCTGTAAGGGCCACACAGCCCTTGGTCCAGTCGACCCCTTTTCCACCGTTCCCGTGGATTTCTATCAAGCCGCCGATACCCCTGCTCTTGGGTATTTGGCCGCTTCTTCTGCGGGCCGCATAATTGGCACGGTCCTCGTCGTTCGGGTAATTTAGCAGCATGGCCTTGTAGTATCCCGAATCCCGAGCTTTCCGCATGACCATGTATCTGCCTTCCGGTGTGGCATTGTCGCCGGCGTATTGTTTATCGCCGATCCAATTTTTGCCGAACTCCACATCATATTCCTTGTTGAGTTTTCCGCTCAAATAGAGAAAACCCTTGTGTTTGATCTTGTCGATGACGAGGGCATAGGATCTTGTATTTGCAGAGGTGGCGATGGTGGTGGCCACCCATTTCTGCCATTTGGTAAATTGGGTGAAATACTCTTTCAAATGTGCATTCACTTCGGCATCTGCATAGCTGATGCGCGCTTTGCCTTCGTTTAATTTTTTATTCGCTTTCATGAAGTCGCCCTTTTCGAAAGCATTCAGACTCTCTTCAACGGATAGTTTTCCGAACTCATAGTCTTTGCGGGTCTGGGTTCGCAAAGGAAGTTTGATAAAGAAATCGTGGTAACTGTCCAATTTTTTCTTCAAAAGTTCGGTCTCCTTCAGAAACCTGGCCTTTTGTGTGTCCTTGTTTGTTCCGCATGCATTTTGTGCCAATTCTGCTTTAAGTATGGCAGTAACCACCAACTCCTTGGCTTTTGAAAAATTGCGTTGGAAGAATATTTTTTCATTTTGACGCTTCAGTTCAATGAAAGCGTACTTGTAATTTGTCTCGGCCGCCTGGTAATATTCGGGCGCATACACGTCAGCGTTTGCACGCTTGGCCTTGGCCATAATTTCATTGCATTTTGTAAAATCCTCCATGGGCGGCTTATCCATGAAAAGGATCAAGAGAATCAACACCAACAGGGAAACCAGCAGCAGAATCCCCAAGGAACCAAACATTTTTTTATAAAATCCTGATCTCACGCTGAAATTATTTTAGTAACACGTTCAGTGGAGGAATGATCGTCAAAAGCCGATTAAAATTCCACTTTTTTGTTCAGTGATTGAACAATGATTTTTCCTGGTAAGCCAAAAGCTCAATTATGTGCTTAAAAAAACCCCCGGAAATATTCCGAGGGTTATTTCTTTTAAGCTAATTAATTGTAGCTTATTTCTTTTTTGCAGCTTTTGGGGCAGCAGCTTTAGCGGCAGGAGCAGCAGGAGCTTTAGCAGCTTTTGCTTTTGGGCCTTTGGCTTTAGCGATAACGTCTGTCAACTCAGTATTGATAGCTTTGGCTTTCTCAACAGCTGGTTTAACTTTTTCAGAAAGGGTAAGGATGTCGTCATTGTTGGTCAAACCAGCAGAAACTTCAGTTAAAACAGTTTCAACAACACCAATTTCCTGACCGATGGCTTCAACAGCAGCTTTGCCTTCTTTGCCTTTAGGGGCTTTAGCAAGCAATTCTTTGTCAGCAGCGATAGATGCAGTCAATTCAGTAACAGCAGCAGTAACTTCAGCTTTCAAAGCTTCTTTTCTTGCAGTTGTTTCTTCTACGGCTTTGTTAGAAAGAGTAGTTACAGAAACCAATGTGGTTTTAGCTGCATCATAATTTCTGAACAATGCGAATTTTGCATTTTGCTCTTCTACCTGAGCAAGACCAGATTTCTGTGCATCAACGGCAGCTTGGAAAGAAGCAGCAACATAACGATCAGCACCAGCTTTCTTGGCAGCTTCGATAGCAACGTTAGCGGCATCGATGTCAGCCTGAGGAACTTTAGCACAACTTGCCAATGTAACAACGAGAACACTTAATGTAACCAGTTTTAATAATCCTTTTTTCATAACTTTGAAAAATAAATGTAATTAATGTAAATCAATGTTTTTGTTCAAACAATTTTAACTTTTAGACGCAAAGGTTTCTGAAAGTCACCACAAAAATAAATTTTTTTTTTCAATTACACAAATTATCTTTACAATTCCTTAAATACGAATACATTACGAATAGTAAAAAATGATTAATAAATTGTCTGTGAATGATCTTCCTGACATCGAGATCATCAAAAAGATCAAACACGAACACAATACCAATTTGTTTGGTATCCTATATATAAGGTATTCGACCAAGGTCTTTGAGAAATGCAACTCTCTTTTAAAGGATCCGGTAATGGCACAGGAGTTTGTGCAGGATATTTTTTGCAAAGTTTTTGAGAAACTAAATGATTTCAGGGGAGAGTCGAATTTCTCCACCTGGCTCTACTCCATTACCTATAACCACTGCATCGAATACCTGCGGGTAAAGAAGAAGATGAACTATCCGGATTGGAACAGTTCCAATGAATTGCCTGATGTCATCGATGAGATTGATGAAAAAGCCGTCAACAGTGACAGGCTGATGCAAATTATGGACCAGATTCACCCGGAGGAAAAAGCCTTGCTCACCATGCATTACATAGACAATTTCCCGATTGCCTACATTCAGACAGCCTTGAAAATTAGTGAAAGTGCGACCAAGATGAGGTTGAAAAGAGCCCGTGAACGGGTCGCTTACCTCTATTCGCAGAAGTACAAGTAACAATTTTTAATTCAAGACCTTGTGACTTTTCACCGATTATTCGTCCAAACATCAGTGAATCTTTTCCGGGAATCACCGTCCGGAAAAGTTTAATGCCTGTGGTATCAAAGAATTTATGAAAGAAATCATTCAAAAATATATTTTCCACATCAAGAATACTCCACCCGGAAGTAAAGTGCTGACTTGTTTGGCACAGCATTTTCCAGATGCAACCAACATTGAATGGTCACATGAAAAGGATGGAATTTTTGAAGCCATATTCAGGGTGAACGGGATCGAACAGATTGCCTGGTTCGAAAAAACGGGCTTCTGGTTGAAAACCGAGACGAATTTTACCTTGGGCATGCTGGCTGAAAGCATTCGGATGAAACTCGAACAATATGGTCAGATCATGAGTTCGATTTACATTGAGCGTGCCAATGGCGACAGTGAGTATGAATTTATCATCCGGGATAATTTTCAGGTGCGCCACGTCTTCATCACCGACAGCACCGGAAATGTACTGGACCGGCAAAATTTTGATGAAAATGAATTGAGGTAGTTCTGAAGAGATATAAGATATAAGATAGGTGTTATTAGGTAGGAGAGCTTTGCGATGCAAGGCTTTTTTGTTTTAAAGAAAATTAACCATTAACTATCATCCTAATTATCAAAACGCTACATTTATTAGTGTCGCACAACTCATAACTCATATCTCATATCTCATGACTCATATCTCAATATTGCTATTTTTGTCTGATAAATCCATCGATCAGACTTCGCATGAAACGTATACTTCTGGCTCTCATATTACTATTATCCAGCTTCGGCTCGTATTCCCAACTCAACACCGATCACTATTTCTACATTGCCAGGAGTAGGATCTACTTTGGTAATTATGTGAGCGCCATCGAAAATTTCAATATTGTCATCAAACTGAGACCCTATCTCCCGGAACCCTATTTTTACAGGGGCATGGCCAAGCTGTACATAGATGATTTCCGGGGGGCCAAGGCTGACTTTGACAAAGCAGTTGAAATAAAGCCATTTTATCCCGAAGCCTACATGTACCGAGGCATGGCAAATTATGAGATGAAAAATTTCAAGGAGGCCCTCGCTGACTATTCCAATGCCCTTACCTACAATCAGGAGGATCCCAACATCTTCAACAACAGGGGAATTACCAAGATTGCCATGGAGGATTTTGACGGGGCCATCGCCGACTACTCCAAATCATTAGATTTAAAACCCAGCAACGCCAGTACCTACCTGAACAGAAGCTCTGCCAAGCAGATGAAGGGAGACCTGGATGGAGCCATCAAGGACTGTGACGCCGCCATCCGGATAAGGCCTCACTTTGCCGGTGCCTATCTGGTGAGGGGAATCGCAAAATTTGAGAAAAAGGATTTTGCCGGGGCACTGAAAGATTATGATCTGTGCATCAGGTTGGATCCCAAAAGCGCCCAGGCCTACGCCAACAGAGGTATTGTGAAGCATCAGCTCAACGATTTGAAGGGGGCTATCAGAGACTACGACATGACCATCCAGCTGGATCCGGATATAGCCGCCGCCTGGTTGAACAGAGGTGTAGCCAAGGAAACGCTGAAGATTCCCGGATCCGAAAAGGATCTCGCGATGGCGGCGGAGCTGGATCCCAAGTTTGCCTCGTTTAAAAAAAGGCTGGACCGGGAGGAAGAACGGGAACAACAACGCAGGCAATATGGATTTTATCTGCCCAATCCGGGTCAGAATCCCAATCAGGCCCAAAACAATCCGCAGCAGGGAAACAACCAGCCTCCCGTTGGAAACAATGGCAACACCCAGCCACCGGCAGGCAACAATGTAAATACACTGGCCTCCGCAGCCCCGAACAATGGACAACAGGCATCATCAGATACCACTGCCTACAAACAGGAGAACAAGAGCGGACCCGTTACCCAGAACCGGAGGCGCAGAAACATCGTCGTGACGGATGATGGCAAAATTTCCGAAACCGATATCAAAGACGGAATGGTCCAGAACAAGAATGTGAAAATCGTGATGCAGCCCGACTTTGTCATCTCCGTTTTCAACAAGGATTCGATCGATTACAACAGGCTACAATACTACAACATGGAAATTGAAGCGCTCAACAACAAAAACAACAACGAACCCTTCCTGATCATTTCAAACAAGCCATACGCCTACCAGGCCATTCACAAGGAGGCATTCAAGAAACTGCTGGAGCTCTGGAACAATGAAATTTCTTCCGACAAGAAAAATTCAAACGCCTATCTGAACCGCGGAATTATTTTTGAACAATCCGAGAATTTCAATGAAGCCATCAAAGACTTCTCGAAGTCGGTCTCCTCAGATGGCAGAAATATGCTGGCCTACTTCTGCCGGGCCAACTCCAGAACCAAGATGGTGGATGTCATCCGGTCACAGGGATCACTTCCTGAACCCGAAATTCTCAACATGAAAGGCGGAAAGACAACTGTCGAAAACAGAACGGCGGAGGTGAAGATATTGGATTACGAGGATATCATTGAAGATTACCAATCCATCCTCTACATGAATCCAAACTTTATTTTTGCCTGGTTCAACATGGCCAATACAAAAGTCAAAAAGCGGGATTACCTGAACGCCATCAACGATTATTCAAAGGCCATCAGTCTTGAACCCGATTTTGGTGAGGCCTACTTCAACAGGGGATTGACCCGCATTTACATGAATGACCTGGAGGGCGGTGCCCTGGATCTCAGCAGGGCGGGTGAACTGGGTCTTACAGAAGCCTACAACGTCATCAAACGTTATTGCAATTAATCACCATGTCGAACCAACCTTTGGCCGAAAGATTGCGGCCTGTTTCCCTGGACGATTACATCGGACAGAAACACCTGGTAGGAGAAGGTGCCGTCATCCGCAAAATGATCGCTTCAGGCAGGCTCTCCTCCTTTATCCTGTGGGGACCTCCGGGTGTTGGCAAAACCACCCTGGCCAAGATCATTGCCAATACAATGGATCGCCCTTTTTACATCCTGAGTGCCATCAATTCAGGGGTCAAGGATATCCGCGACGTGATCGAGAAGGCAAAAAACAACCGTTTTTTCAGCGCCAAAAATCCCATCCTCTTCATAGATGAAATTCACAGGTTCAGCAAGGCACAGCAGGATTCTCTGCTGGGAGCCGTCGAACAGGGCGTGATCACCCTGATTGGTGCCACCACAGAAAATCCATCTTTTGAAGTGATCTCGCCGCTCCTCTCCCGCTGTCAGGTTTACGTGCTGAAATCGCTGGAAAAGGAAGATCTGCTCCTGTTGCTGGATCGCGCCATACAAACCGATACGGAACTCTCCAAAAAGACCATCGTACTGGAAGAGGTGGAAGCCTTGCTTCGATTTTCCGGCGGTGATGCCCGCAAATTACTGAACGTTCTTGAACTGGTGCTCAATTCATCCGGCGACGAGACCGTTGTCACCAATGAACTGGTCACGGAAAAACTGCAGGAAAACCTGGCACTCTACGACAAGGACGGGGAGATGCACTACGACATCATTTCTGCTTTCATCAAGAGCATTCGTGGCGGAGATCCGGATGCAGCGGTCTATTACCTTGCCAGGATGATCGAAGGGGGTGAAGATGTCAAGTTCATCGCCAGAAGATTGCTGATCCTCTCTGCGGAGGATGTGGGTCTGGCCAATCCGAATGCCTTGCTGTTGGCACAAAGCACATTTGATGCAGTTCATAAAATAGGAATGCCCGAGTCCAGAATCATTTTATCGGAATGTACCCTCTACCTGGCTACCTCTCCGAAAAGCAACTCCAGCGTTGCTGCAATCGATGAGGCACAGGCAGAGGTCAGGGCATCAGGTCATCTTTCGGTTCCGCTTCACCTTCGAAACGCACCTACCAAACTCATGAAACAATTGGGTTATGGCACAGAGTACAAATATGCGCACTCCTTCGAAGGCAATTTCGTCGAACAGGAGTTTCTGCCGGAGAAAATAAAAGAGAAACGATTCTACATACCCCAGCAAAATCCATCGGAAGAAAAAATTCTGGAGCGTTTGCGCATTTGGTGGAAAAAGAGGTTTGAATGAAAAGTAAACTAATGTGACTAAAGTTTTACGGTTGGCGGAAGTTGCTTTCAATAGCCACAGGTAGAGATTTACAGTGCAGGAATGAAGATCCTTCTACAAAGCGACAGAAATTGTATCCATCAAAAAATACCTCTTTAAAAAAGTGCCTGAAGTTCGGATTTCCTCCGACTTCAGGCACTTTAGTCACTTTAGCTCACTCTCTCAGGATATTTCCTCAATATCATAAGGCGTTTCCTGGTAAACATAATAGTTCAACCAGTTCATAAATAGCAGATTGGCGTGGGAACGCCAGCTCAAAATCGGTCGGCTGGACGGTTCATTCCCCGGATAGTAGTTTTCGGGAATCTCAATGGGAACTCCTTTCTCTAAATCCCGTTTGTACTCCCTGTCGAGAGTGCGAAGTGAATATTCCGGATGTCCGGTGACAAAAATCTGCTTGCCATTTTCAGACATGGCCATATAGACTCCTGCCTTGGCCGACTCTGAAACAATTTCAACCCCTGAAACTCCCTTGAAATCAGCCGCCTTCAACTCCGTATGACGCGAATGCGGTGCCTTGAAAATATCGTCAAAACCCCTGAAAAGGGGTAATTTTTTATCGTTCACGCTATGCTCAAAAACGCCGAACATCTTGTGATCCAGCGGATACTTTGGAATGCCGTAATGGTGGTATAGCCCTGCCTGGGAGGCCCAGCAGATGTACATCGTCGAAGTAACATTGCGGTGTGCCCAGTCAAATATTTCACAAATCTCCTGCCAGTAGTCAACCTCTTCAAAAGGCAAATGCTCAACCGGTGCCCCAGTAATGATCATGCCGTCAAACTTTTTTTCCCTGATCTGGGAAAAGGTCTGGTAGAAGGCATTCAGATGATCCTGCGAAGTGTTCTTTGGCGTGTGACCTTCAATCTGCAGGAAATCAATCTCAATTTGCAAGGGGGTATTCGAAAGCAACCGCAGCAAATCTGTCTCTGTGGCAATTTTCAGCGGCATCAGATTCAGAATGACGATCTTCAGCGGACGGATATCCTGGTGTTCGGCCCTNGTCTGGTCGATGACAAAAATATTCTCTTCTCTCAATAGATCGATGGCAGGCAAGCCATCCGGCAGATTCAAAGGCATATGTTAGATTTTTAGGATCCCTGTAAATATTTCAACTATTGCCGCAAGAAACAGTGCGGGGCTCCAGATTCATGCAGAAAGAGGAGCTACTCCCGACCGTTCCAGTGCGGCAAAAATAACTTAAATCTTGGCCAAAGCCTGCTCAAAATCAGCAATAATATCGTCGATGTGCTCAATTCCTACCGAAACCCTCAATTGGGAAGGCAGTACACCGGCCTGCAATTGCGCTTTTTCATCCAATTGTGAATGGGTGGTTGCAGAAGGTTGAATGATCAAAGTTCGGACATCACCCACATTGGCCAGGTGACTAACCAGTTCCAGGTTGTTGACAAGTTGAATGGCATTCTCCTTGCTTCCCTTCAGCACAAAGGAGAGCACTGCTCCGGCACCTTTTTTCAGGTATTTACTCGCCAGGGCATGGTTTTCATCTGATTTTAATCCGGGATACAACACGGATGCAACTTTCGGATGATTCTGCAGCCACAAGGCCAGTTTTTCAGTGTTGTGGACGTGACGTTCTACTCTCAGAGACAAGGTTTCCAGTCCCTGGATCAACTGAAATGAGTTGAATGGGGAGATGGCAGGTCCAAAATCACGCAATCCTTCTACTCTGGCCCTGATGATGAAGGCAATGTTGCCAAAGGGACCATCCGTTCCAAAGACATCCCAGAATTTCAATCCGTGATAACCTTCAGATGGCTCTGTGAATCCTGGATATTTCCCGTTTCCCCAGTTGAAATTCCCGCCGTCGACAATGACTCCGCCTATGGAGGTGCCGTGACCGCCTATCCATTTGGTGGCAGATTCAACCACTACGTGTGCTCCGTGCTCCAAAGGACGGAAGAGTGCACCGCCGCATCCAAAAGTATTGTCAACGATCAATGGCAAATCGTGTTTCTTTGCCAATTCGGCAAATTTTTCAAAATCCGGAATGTTGAAACTCGGATTGCCAATGGTCTCCAGATAGATGGCTTTGGTCTTGCCGTCAATCAGTTTCTCAAAATTCGCAGGATTCAAATCTTCTGCGATTCGTGCAGCAATGCCTATATTTTTGAAGGTCACTTTGAACTGATTGTAGGAGCCACCATACAGGTAAGGAGAAGAAACAAAGTTATCGCCTGCGCCGGCAATGTTCGTGATGGCAATAAACTGGGCCGCATGGCCTGAGGCAACTGCGAGTGCGGCTACTCCACCTTCAAGAGCCGCAATTCTCTTCTCAAAGACATCTGTAGTTGGATTCATCAGCCTGGTGTAGATGTTTCCAAATTCCTTCAGTCCAAAAAGATTGGCGGCATGCTCGGAATTTTTAAAAACATAGGAGGTTGTCTGATAAATAGGAACCGCCCTCGACAAGGTATCCTGATCCGGCGTGTGACCTGCATGAATCTGCAGTGTTTCAAATTTTTGATTTTGTGTACTCATGATTTTTGATTTTTAAATGAAATGAAATTTATTTATTGTTTTCTTGTTTCTGTTTTTCAAAGAACTCACGGTGAATGGCACGGACGGCAGCAGTCCTGTCATCAGATTGGACCAGGTAATAGCTTACAATCGGGGAAGCCCCTGAACAGCTCATCACTACATTGATCCCCTCTGAGGCCAGTGCCGTAAATATTCTAGCGGCAATTCCATAGTTATCTGTGATCCCATGACCAACCGCCGCAACGATGGAGATGTCATCCTCAACCTGCAGTTTGCCGACCGCCGATAGTTCGATGGCACTCACCACCGCAAAGGCATTCTGCAGATCCTTTTTAGCCAGGAGTATGTTGATTGAAATCTGGGAAGTCAATACAGAACTGATGTTGATACCCGCCAAATGCAGCGCTGTCGTGACTTTGGCGAGGATTCCGGGTTTGAGTCCGACGCCGGGTCCCTTTAATTTCAACAATCCGAAATCATCGCTGTAGGTAACACTTTTTACCACACCTGATTGCACAGATTTCTCACGACTGATTACCGTCAGGGGAAGTTGCACTTCCAGGGTGCCGTAAATATTGAAGATGCGAACCGCAATGCGCGCATCCGTGAGCGGCTCAACAGTCCTGGGGTGCAAAATCTTTGCACCAAAATAGGCCAGCTCTGCTGCTTCATTGTAAGATAATTTTCCGATCAGCACCGGCGCATCCACCAACCGTGGATCGGCACTCAGGAAGCCGTTGACATCCTTCCATATATCCAGTGAAGAGGCACCCACACAACGGGCAAGTGCAGCAGCTGCATAGTCACTCCCTCCCCGCCCGAAAAGTGTCGTCTTCTGGTCGCGTGAAACTCCGTAAAACCCGGGTACCACATAAATTTTGTCTTCTTTCAGTGCATCACGAACCTGTCCTGTCGAAAGATGAAAGTCGGCAGAGGCATTTCCAAACTCACCATCTGTAATCAGTCCGATTGTTTCCGGAAAACCAATGGATGATTCCAGTCCATTTGCGAGCAGGATGCCATTCAGGAAGATGGCAGACAATCTTTCGCCGTAGGAGAGAACGTGGTCCTCCAGAGCCTTGGAGGCATCTCCCGTCAGGGCAATGCCATGCAGGTAATTTTTCAGGTCATCCAGTTGAACCTGAAGAATTCGAATGGTTTCATCTCTGAGATGTTCCTCTGCTATGAGCTGATTCAGTGAATCTATCTTGAGCTCAAAAAGATATTTGACAGTTTTTTCGGCTACAGATTCATCGGTACGTGCTTTTTCAAGTGCCTCTACCAGGAAATTGGTCACGCCATAAAAAGCAGAAACCACCACGATCAATGGTTGGTTGTAATTCTTAACGACTTTCACAATACGGTGAATCTCCTGGGTGCTCCTTAGATTGGACCCACCGAACTTCACTACAATTTTCGGCATAGCTTAACTATTAAACTTAATAAAATTGGGGAATTGTCTATTCAGACAGTGATTGGAAAGCCTTCAAACAGGGATAAGCCCGTGAGAAGGCTATTGCATAAACATAGACATGGAGCGCAGAGAAGCAGGCATGCTCACTGTAGCACAACGAGGCTGTTGTGCAGGTGAACCAAATTGAGTAGCCGAAAAATAGAAGCGAATCATCTTGCGCGTTTAATTTTGATGGTTGCAAACATAAACACTGCAAATTACATTTCCAAATATATTTGAACCATTCTAAATAATTTTTTCATTTTTTTTATTTGCCGGAGGATTTTGAACCCGATTTTTCCGTTTTAAATATTGTAAATGTGTAGCTTTGTGAACAAACAACTCATCATTCAATAATTATGAAAAAATATTCCAGCCAGCTGATTATCTTATTGTTATCTTGCACTATCTGGTCCTGTCAGGCAGAAGTCAGAAGACCTGAGGTCCAGATTATTCCGCAACCTGCCTCACTGACAAATATGGAGGGAACCTTCTCCATCTCTTCCGGGACAAAAATTCTAATCAACAGTGATAGTCCGGAGATGCACAAGGTTACGGGCAATTTGTGTCGCTACCTGGAAGATTTTTATGCCGTTAAAAACAAAATAACCTTCTCTGGAGCTACAGAAAAAAATTCTATTTTCATCAAACTGAATACGCGCTTGTCCATTTCGAAGGAGGCCTATAATCTGACTGTATCCCCAAAGGGAATTATGCTGGAGGCTCCATCCCCCAGTGGATTGTTTTACGGAATTCAAACCTTGATCCAATTGATGCCCCCCATCAAGCAAAAATTGTCAGAAGTAGTTCTTCCTGCTGTTGAAATAAAGGATACTCCCCGATTTGCCTGGAGAGGACTTCATCTGGACGTGGGTCGGCACTTTATGCCGAAAGCGTTCATACTCAAATACCTCGATTACATGGCACTTCACAAGTTCAACACTTTTCACTGGCATCTGACAGAGGACCAGGGCTGGAGGGTTGAAATCAAGAAGTATCCAAAACTCACAGAAGTCGGATCGATCCGGAAGGAAACCTTGGTCGGACACTACGGCAGCAAAAGTTACGACGGAACGCCCGTTGGCGGATTCTACACCCAGGAGGATATCAAGGAGGTGGTTGCCTATGCTGCAGACCGCTTCATCACGGTTGTACCCGAAATCGAAATGCCCGGCCACTCCCTGGGCGCACTAACAGCCTATCCGGAACTTGGCTGCACAGGTGGTCCCTACGATGTGGCAACTACCTGGGGAGTCTTTGATGACGTCTATTGTGCAGGAAAGGAAGAGACCTACACCTTTCTGCAGGATGTTTTGACAGAGTTGATTCCACTCTTTCCCGGCGAATATTTCCACATTGGCGGCGATGAATGTCCAAAGACCCGCTGGCAAAAATGCCCGGTTTGCAAGCAAAAAATGAAAGATGAAGGACTAAGGTCGGAACATGAACTTCAGAGTTACTTCATCCAGCGCATGGAAAAATTCCTGAATGAGAACGGGAAAAAACTGATCGGCTGGGATGAAATTCTGGAAGGCGGATTGGCACCCAATGCGGCAGTAATGTCGTGGAGGGGCGAGCAAGGCGGCATTGCTGCAGCCAAACAGCATCACAATGTGGTGATGACACCCGGCGATTATTGCTACCTCGATCACTATCAGGCAGATCCAAAAACTGAACCGCTTGCAATAGGCGGGTTTCTTACCCTCAAAAAAGTTTACGGTTACGATCCGGTGCCTGCTTCCCTGACGGAGGAGGAGTCCAAATATATTTTGGGTGCACAGGGCAATGTCTGGACCGAATACATGAAAAGCCCCGAACAAGTTGAGTACATGGTTTATCCGAGGGCTGCCGCCCTGGCAGAAGTGGTCTGGTCACCCAAGGGACCCAAAGACTTTGAGAATTTTAAAAATCGGTTGGTCAAACTCACCAAACTCTACGACATACTTGGTATCAACTACTGCAAAGCAGAGTTTAAATAAAAAAAAATGCCGGTTAGCACCGGCATTTTTTTTACTATCTGGCGAGTATTTATTTTACACTGATCACCAAAACTTTTGACAAGCTCCAGAATTCAGCCTGATTCAGAATCACCAGGCGGTCTGCCGTTTTTTCTCCTTCAATTTTATAGGAACTGGCAGGATGTGTGCTGATAATGGTGGCTTTTTTCTTGTTGATCGGAATTGACTGCAAGGTTGTAATGTCAACTTTGGTCATCAGGGATTTGTCGATGTTGTTGTTAACATCCTTGGCTGTACCAAGGAAACCCTCTTTTTTGATGATATTTTTCTCTTTCAGTTCCTTGACGGTTCCGATGATGTAATAGGCGGTGTTCAGGGCAGCGGTCTTTTCTTCTATGACCTTCTGTTTGTCCTTGTTGTCGTTGGTGAGATTGGATACATTGGTGTTCAGATTGGTTACTTCCGTACTCAGATTCTGAACCTTGATGTTCATCTTACCCAGTTCATCCTTCAAAGCCGCAATCTGACCATCTTTTTCGGCAATTTCCTTGTTCAAATTTTCGATCATCTTCTCGAGCTCGGCTACATGTTTGTTGGATTTTTTCAGTTTGGCAGAAAGGTCAGCCACCAATAGCCTGTTTTTTTGGAGCAAATTGTAGATGTAAGAGATGTCACTCTGAATCTGTTCCTTGCGGTCACCTTTCACCTCAAAGCCGCCTTTTGCAGTTTTGTCGATGATCTGCTCTTTTTTCTTGATGGAGTCAAGGTTGGATTGAATGGAATTGAAAGCATCTACAAATTCTACCAAATTTGCATCCTTTGAACTACCCGCCATCATCAGGCTGTCATTTTTGGCCTTCAGCCTGGCAATCTCTTTGCGGTTGCAGCCGGTTGTTGCAATCATCACCGAAACCAGCAACAGATAAATAATTTTTCTCATTGTCGTCATTTTTAAATTTTAGGAATTCCCACTTTATAGTTATACAAAATCTTTTAAAGTTGTCCCCCTTTTCAGAAAGAGGTGTCACATCAAGATGGAAAAATCTTGCAAGGTTCACTCATTCCAAACCTTGCAAATATTTTCGGTGCAAATTTATGAAATTATTTGCAAAATTTAATCACTCCGCCAAGAAATTCAAAAAATCAGGACGCAACAAACTGGTCGTTGTTCCGGAATTAAGTTAAAAAGTGACCATTGCTAATTTTGAGCATGTACAGGAAAATGCTGAACCCATGGCACGCTACCCCCTTGACAGATCTGGAACCGAAAAATCAGTCCAGACTCATTTCATGTGACAGCATCTCCTTGATCTCATTGAAAATGACGGAAGTCTTTCTGACAGAGACAGGTATCTTGGTACCGCTTTTTAAAATAACGTAACTCTCTCCGGATTTTACAAACTTGCGGATGTAGTAGATGTTGACAAGGTAGGATTTGTGGGTTCTGTAGAATTGATTCTTGGGAAGATAGGATTCCAGTTCCTTCAGTGATTTTGACACCAGAAATTCCCTCTTTGCATAGGTGCAAATGGTGGCGTAAGACTGATCCGCATTGCAATACTCAATGTTTCTGGTGTTTTCAAGAATGAATCCGCTTTCGACATCGAATATCAGATTCTTACCAGGAATCTCTGCTGTGCAAAGGGTGTTGATCCGGTCTTCCAGTTCCAGGTGCAACTGCTCCAAACGGATCATCTTGTCAATTTTTTTGATGACATTCTGCAGATCAATGAAATTAACGGGTTTCAACAGATAACCTGCGACCGACTTGTTGATCGCATCGATGGCATAGCTGTCGTGCCCGGTCACCAGCACGATTTGAGTTTTCTGGGAAAACTCATAATTGAAAATTTCCATCCCGTTTCCGTCCGGCATTTCAATGTCAAGAAAAACCAAATCCGGGTTGTGGTGTTTGATCAGCTCAATTCCCTCACTCAGATTCATTGCCTTTCCCACCACCTTCAGCTGAACAGAGGTGAAATTATTGAGCAAATGCGTCAACAAATTCAGCGATAGCAACTCATCATCTATGACAACAACAGAAAGCATGGGATTCGGAAATTAAAATTAGCACCTCGGTGTCCGTCATTCAGGATAGGAGGTTCATAACAAAAGTGGGAAAATATTGGCCGATAACCAAAAAGATTCGAAATTTTATGGAGGGCAATCGTTAAACCGAAAACGGCAACTTCGATGCCCCTACGAACAAATGGCACCAGGGATGCCATTTGTCTGGAATTTTCCGGTCAAGCCGGATTAAATCTAGAGGTACATCGTCCTTCTTCTTTCCTTTAATTCGTCGTTGGAAATGTAGTCATCGTATTCAGTGATCTTATCAATGATGCCATTTGGAGTTAATTCAATGACTCTGTTGGCTACCGTTTGAATGAATTCGTGGTCGTGTGAAGCCATCAGGATATTCCCCTTGAAGGTGATCAGATTGTTGTTAAATGCCTGAATGGATTCAAGATCAAGGTGGTTGGTAGGGTTATCAAAGATCAGCACATTGGCATTTTTCAGCATCATTCTGGAGATCATGCAGCGCATCTTTTCACCTCCAGACAAAACGTGTGTCTTTTTATAGACCTCCTCGCCGGAGAAGAGCATCTTTCCAAGATAACCACGCAAATAGATTTCACTCGAATCGTCTGAAAATTGCATCAGCCAGTCAACCAGGCTCAAATCGTTTGTAAAGAAACTGGAATGATCAAGTGGCAGATAGGAGTGCGTAATGGTTTGTCCCCAATGAAAAGTACCGGCATCGGGCTGGTCAAAGCCGTTAATTATTTCGAAGAATGCGGTCATCGCCCTGGGATCTTTCGATAAAAAAACTATTTTATCGTCTTTTTCCACGTTAAAATCCAGGTCTTTGAACAGGACTTCACCATTGATACTTTTGGTCAGTCCACGTATTTCAAGAATTCGGTTCCCGGTTTCACGGTCAGGTAGAAATATAATTCCGGGGTATTTTCTGGTTGAAGGTTGAATTTCGTCGACATTCAGTTTCTCCAGCATCTTTTTTCGACTGGTTGTTTGCTTGGATTTGGCCACATTGGCACTGAACCTGGAGATAAACTCCATCAGCTCCTTTCTTTTCTCCTCCGCCTTTTTGTTTTGTGCCTGTTGCTGACGCAGCGCCAGTTGACTGGATTGGTACCAGAAGCTGTAGTTGCCGGCAAAAAGCTGGACTTTTCCAAAATCAATGTCTACCGTATGGGTACAAACTGAATCCAGGAAGTGCCTGTCGTGCGAAACAATCAGCACGGTATTGTCGTAATTGGCCAGGTAATTTTCGAGCCACATCACGGTGTCAAGGTCGAGGTCATTGGTAGGTTCGTCGAGCAGCAGGTTATCTGGTTTTCCGAAAAGTGCCTGTGCAAGGAGCACCCTGACTTTTTCCTTTCCACTGAGATCCTTCATCAAACGATGGTGATACTCTTCCCGGATTCCCAATCCGCTCAACAGCGAAGCGGCGTCGCTTTCGGCATTCCATCCGTCAATTTCCGCAAATCGCTCTTCCAGTTCTGCCGCACGAAGTCCGTCGGCTTCTGTAAAATCTGTCTTGGAATAGAGCACATTCTTCTCGTTCAAAATCTTCCACAACTCTTCAAAGCCCATCATGACCGCATTCAGAACGGTTGATTCCTCGTAGCCGTAGTGGTCCTGTTTCAGGACGGATAGTCGTTCACCCGAACCAAGCAAAACCTCTCCTTTTGTGGAGGCCAGGTCGCCGGCAATTATTTTGAGCAAGGTTGATTTTCCTGCACCGTTGGCGCCAATTACGCCATAACAATTGCCGGGCATAAATTTTAAACTGACATCCTGAAAAAGTGGCTTTTTGCCAAACTGGATGGAAAGATTTGAAACTGTGATCATTTTGAACTATTTTGTTTCCATCCGGGATGGAAAAATTACGGACTGCAAAAGTACATATTTTCGGCCGAATTATAATTGACTTTTAAATCACTCTGCCAAATCAAATAATCGAATGAACTTTGTTGATCAGGCCCAAACCGTTTAAAAAAATTTCATAAACTTTCGTAAATTTGCGTCAGCAAAAACCATCGGTGGCAAATGAAATTTTCTCCGGGCATTCCCTCAGGCGTCTGTTCGATTTCGGGAGAATGACAGGCGGTCGCGGAAAAAATATGGACAAATGAATTTCAAAGAACTTGCCAAAAAAAGGTATTCTGTCAGGAGTTCTCAATCAACGCCCGTTGAAAAGGAAAAACTCATTCAAATCATTGAAGCAGCCTTGCTGGCACCCTCTGCGGTCAACTTCCAGCCGTGGAAATTCGTAGTTGTTACAGAACCAGCCATGTTGGCACATTTGTACAGCTGCTATCACCGCGATTGGTTTGGATCAGCCCCTGCCTGCATTGTTGCCATTGGCGATCACGACAAAGGGTGGCACCGGCCCACGGATGGAAAAGATTACACCGATATGGATGTTGCCATTGCCATCGATCACCTGATGCTTGCAGCGACGGAAATTGGACTTGGAACCTGTTGGATCTGTCATTTCAATGCAGAAAAATGCGCTGAACTTTTCCATCTTGCCTCCAACTTTGAACCCATTGCGATGATTCCGGTAGGGTATCCCACATCGGATTTGTTTCCCGAAAAGAAAAGAAAAACCATCGATCAGGCAGTAGTCTGGAATAGTTTTGAGTAGTGTTTCAGAATGATATTTCGAAGAGATCTACGTCATCCGTAACCGGAAATTTTTTCCTGAACCGCATAAGTTCTTCCAGTGAGATGGTGCCTGTTGCGACTGCATCCTGCTGTTGACCCATATCGAGCAGGCAAAGCCCTTTGGGATCAATCAGAGTACTTTCACCTGCATAGCCGATGCCGGTTCCATCCTTGCCGGTTCTGTTCACTCCCGCCACATACAACTGGTTCTCAATGGCACGCGCCCGGATCAGGGTCTGCCATACCAGATTGCGCTTTTCGGGCCAATTGGCAACAAACAGCATCAGGTCAGCATCTGAAATGGATCTGCACCATACCGGAAAACGAAGATCGTAACAGACAAACAGGGCAATGCGCCATCCATTGTAATGAACAATCCCCTTGCTCTTTCCATTTGTAAAATATCGATTTTCCCCACCCATCGAGAAGAGGTGCCGCTTGTCGTAATGGATAATATCACCGTTTGGTGAAACAAAAAGGAATCTGTTGAAGTAATTTCCATTTTCTTGAATGATCAGGCTTCCTGCCAGTGCAGCCTCAGTTTCTCTGGCCTTCTGCAGCATCCATGCCACGGTTGTACCCGACATCGGTTCAGCAAGTGAAAGCGCTTGAACGGAGAAACCTGTTACAAACATTTCAGGAAGAAGAATCAAATCGGTCAGACCACGCAAGGGTTTCAGCAACTGGTCCAGTTTTTTTCTGTTGGCATCTGGATTTTCCCAGATCACCTCCGTTTGTACCAGCGAAATCCTGAGCAGATCCATAGGTTGAATTAAATTCCGTTAATCCAGGTCATCCCCGTAGTTCATTCCTTCCGGATGCTTCCCAACAATGCCGTGATCCTTGTAATATTGCCTGATTCTCTTGAGATCCGCCTGAAGATCATCTGTAAGTTCTATCTTTTCCCAATAGCCGATCCTTTTGCGTCCCCAGTCAAAGAAGGCAAGATAGACTGGAATATTGGCCGTACGGGCAATGGTGTGAAAACCTCCTTTCCATTTGGCAACCGGCTTTCTGGTCCCTTCCGGTGCAATGGCCAGATGCATCACCTCTCTTCTGTCAAACTCGGCAATGATCTGCTTGACCAGGCTTGCACCCCTTGACCTGTCGACAGGAATTCCACCCATTGCTCGAACAAAATAACCAAGGGGCCAGAAAAAAAACTCCTTCTTCACCATGGTATTGGACTTTCCGCCAACGGCACGATAATACATGAAAGAGATGATAAAATCCCAATTCGAGGTATGCGGAATGCCCAGAACGATCGCCTTCGGTTCAGGAATGATACCTCCTATCAGCTCCCATCTCATCAGACGCAAAAGAATTTTACAAATACCCTTGATCATTGTATCGTTGATTTTACAACAAAGTTAATCAAAATTCATATTCTCAAAAAAGAAAGGCACAACGCTCCCATTTTACATTCAGATTGCGGTCGTGCTCTTTTCTTGCTATTTTTACGGCGAAATCTCAGGATCCAATGAACATTTACCCCGAAAATTTTGAATTTAAAATTGGCTTTGACAAGATCAGAGAGCTGCTCAACGGTCGGTGCCTGAGTGAAATGGGAAAAGAGCAGGCTGCAGAATGTCATTTTACAGCCGATACACAACTGATTGAAAGGCAATTGGATGAAACTACCGAATTTCAAAAAATTATTCGGGAGGAATTGAATTTTCCAACAGGCTACTTCATCGACATGCGGCCGGCCTTAAAAAAATCGAAGATTCAGGGTACCTTTCTGGAAGTTTTCGAACTTTTTGACCTGAAACGATCCCTTGAGACCCTCCGGGCTATCGCGAATTTTTTCAAAGATAAGGAGCGGGAGCTATTTCCCCGACTGTTTCAGGTCGTTCGCGAGATTCAAATATTTCCCTTCCTGTATGACAAAATTGACCAAATTTTGAGCAAGAATGGCACCATTAAGGACAATGCCTCCCCCGAATTGGTGAAAATCAGAAGGGAAATTCTTTCCCTGCAATCGGGTGTTTCCAAAATCATGGCCAAAATTTTGAAATATGCCCAGGCGGAGGGACTCGTCGAAAAGGATGTTTCTGTCTCTCTCCGGGAAGGTAGAGCCGTCATACCCGTTTTATCGAGCAACAAAAGGAAGATGAGGGGCATTGTGCACGACGAATCGGCTACTGGCCGTACCTCTTTCATTGAACCGGAGGAGATCGTGGAGACCAATAACCGCATCCGTGAACTGGAATCAGCAGAAAGGCGAGAAATCGTGAGGATTCTAACGAAATTTACGGATGAGCTGCGCCCCTATGCCGGAGATCTGGAACATTCCTATGAGATACTCGGAATTCTGGACTTTATACGGGCCAAAGCGCTTTGGGCAAATGAAAGCAAATCGGTCAAACCAATGCTGGTTGCCCATCCGGAGCTCAATTGGCTGGATGCCAGACACCCCTTGCTGGAAAGGAATCTTTCCAGGGAAAAAAGAAAAATAGTTCCTCTGAACATTCGATTGACCAAAAACGATAGGATATTGCTGATCTCCGGACCGAATGCAGGCGGAAAATCTGTCTGCCTGAAAACGGTCGGACTGTTGCAGTATTGCATTCAGTGTGGCTTGCCAATTCCCCTTCATCTGGACAGTGTAGTGGGAATTTTTGACCGGATTTTCATCGACATCGGAGACAATCAGTCGCTCGACAACGATCTGAGTACTTACAGTTCACACTTGAGTGACATGAAATTCTTTGTTCGGAATTGCAATCAGAAATCGCTGGTTCTGATCGATGAATTTGGTACCGGAACCGAACCCATGCTTGGAGGTGCCATTGCAGAATCGATACTAAACCGTATCAATTCACTGCAAAGCTATGGGGTCATAACGACCCATTATACCAACCTCAAACATTTTGCCTCCTCCGTGCCAGGAATCGTCAATGGAGCCATGCTCTATGATTCCAACAAAATGGAACCCCTGTTTCAACTGCAGATAGGCAAACCGGGAAGTTCCTTTGCCTTCGAAATTGCCAGAAAGATAGGTCTGCCCGAAGACATTCTGCAGGAGGCCACGGATAAAATAGGAAAAGATCACATTGATTTTGACAAGCATTTGAGGGACATTGTGCGGGATAAAAGATACTGGGAAACAAAACGTCAAAATATCCGTCAATCGGAAAAAAAACTGGATGACCTGACTTCTGTATACGAAGAGAACCTTTCAGAAGTGAAAAAGCTTCGCAAGGAGATCCTGGATAAAGCGAAGAAAGAGGCAGCCGAGATATTGGCCTCTTCCAACAAAATCGTTGAACAGACCATACGAGACATCAAGGAGGCCTCTGCGGAGAAAGAGAAAACGAAGGAGGCCAGACAAAAACTGGAGGAATTCAAAGCCATCGTTGTTTCTACGGAAGATACCGAAGACGACCAGATCACCAAAAAGATGGAGAAGATTCGTCAGCGGGAAATTCAAAAGCGCGACCGCCCCGCCAGAGAGGAGACAAAAAAATCAGCACAGGAGGTTCCTGCCAAAAGCAACGAACCGGAAGTCGGCAGCTGGGTGAAGCTAAAAGACCAGGAAACCCCCGGCGTCATTTTGGAAATCAACGGAAATAACCTTGTTGTTGCATTCGGGCAGCTTCGTTCCGTAGTCAAGCGAGACAGGGTCGAAATTGTTTCCCACAATGAGGTAAAGAAAACCAGGGAAAACTACACCACTGCCAGAATCAACAGGGAGATCAACGACAGAAAACTGAATTTCAAACCCAGGATCGATGTTCGCGGAATGCGTGCAGAGGAGGGAATTCAGAAGATTCAGGAATTCATCGATGAAGCCATCATGGTAGAGGCCAATGAACTACACATCCTGCACGGAAAGGGAAATGGCATTTTGAGGGAATTGATCAGGGCCTATCTGAAATCCGAACCTGCCGTAAAAAAATTCCGCGATGAACACGTACAGTTTGGCGGTTCAGGAATTACTATCGTGGATTTGTAATCGGAAATCCGTGTTGGAGTCAAAAAGCTTCCGTGGTGTAGAAAGGAATTTGCTATCAACTATTGTCAACAACTACTTCAATCAAAAATGAAAACTTCACTCATCTGCCTTATTGCATGCATTCTGGCCTGTATTACAGTGTCGCCAAAAGCTTCCGGGCAAAATAAACCCAAAACCGGAGGGGGAATTCCGGATCCCCAGCTTAGCCAAAAGGACAACGATTACCTCGACCGTCAGTCAGCGGTCTTTCTCGACTCTGTCACGGCGATCCTGTCCAAATATCCTCCTGTTGTCAAAGAAGGAAAAGAACGTGGATATGCCAAACTGTTGCTGGATGCCGTCTTCCACGAGAAATTCGCGGCTTTCAGAAAACCGGCTCAGGATTTTTTCCACGCTCAGAATGCAAAGTTAATCAAGGAGTTGGAAGAAATTAAAATCAAAAAAGGAGCCAGGGTTTGGAAGGTTTACAACATGGGGTTTATTGTGCGTACAGGCAAAGTCACCATGGCCTTCGATTTGGTGAGCGGTGCAACTGCGGGCTCAAAAGATTTCTCGCTTCCGGGCGAAATGCTGGATCTGCTGGCCAGTCAATGTGACATTCTGTTTATCAGCCACAAACACGAAGATCATGCCGAAAAATCTGTGGCTGAACGATTCCTCCGTTTGGGAAAACCTGTCGTAGCACCTGACCAGGTATGGCGTGGCGACTCTATTTCGAAAACAATGCTTCATCCGGAACGGATGGCAGAAAAAGTGCAGCAGATCAGCCTGGACGGTAACAGGTCGCTGTCCGTCATCATTTATCCGGGACACCAGCTGAGGTCAGCAGAAAACAACGTAGTTCTCGTCACCACACCGGACGGAATCACAGTTGCCCATCTTGGAGATGAGATCAATGAAGGTGATTTCATGATCGACTTCGACTGGATGGACCAGATTTCAAAATACCACAAAGTGGACATCCTGATGCCAAATGCCTGGACTACAGATATTTTCAGAATTGCAAAAGGTTTCAATCCCAAACTCATTCTGCCTGGGCACGAACTGGAACTGGGTCATACCGTTTGGGACCGGCTTCCCTATTGGGGGGATGATGCCTATCTTGAACTAAACTACCATCAGCTAAAGTCTTCCAACTATCCTGTTGTGCCGTTGATCTGGGGAGAATCCTTCCAGTATCTTCCGGGAAAATAGACCCCTATAAACTCACCTCATAACTTCCTTCTCCGAGTTCGGCAAAAGTGCCTTTTGGTCCTGTCTGAAAATCAACAACTGTGTTTACATTTGTCACTTTCCGCATAGAATGCGCTTTCCGGGAAGATTCAAATCGAGCAATGGTCCCTTTGGGGATGGAAAATGTCAGTTCAATGCCATCCTGAACATCTCTTTTCCAGACAACTTTTATCTCACCTTTCGGAGCATGGTAACTTGCGCTGACCTCATTGAGTCCTTCCGGAAAAGAAGGTGCCAGGATAAATTTGGTGAACCCTGGATTTGACTCGATGGGCCGAATGCCAGCAAGCCATCGGTAGAACCATTCGGAAACACTCCCAAACATCGGATGACAGTTGGAATAGGTGTTGTCACTCTCTATCCAGGCTTCCCAAAGCGTGGTGGCACCACGATCGACCATATATCCCCATCCGGGGAAGGCCAAACTGTTGACAATTCGATAGACTTCGTCCACATGGCCGGTTGCAGAAAGTGCCTCTAAAATGTATTTGGTTCCAAATATTCCCGTGGTAAAATGGCCTGCAGGCTCCAGCCTGACAGCCTTGCGCAGCGAATCAACAGCCGCAGGAATGTCCTTTTCTGGCAGAAGCTTGCAATAAATCAAGGTAGAAAAAAGAGTCTGCCTGTTGATGGGATCGGGAACCGGTTGATACCAGAACTTGTCGATCAGTTTCCTGGAAAGGGAGCGTTCCAAATCCTCAAATCGTTTTACGTTTTTCTCATCCAGTTTCAAGGTAGCAAATCGTTTCATGATCCGCGCACATTCCAGATAATGCGTAGTCCCAATCAACTCTACGGGAACTTTTACCATCGATTCGTGGTCGCTGAGCCCCTTCCCTACCAGACCTTCCGGATGTACTCTCCTAACCTTGTCCATCCAGGCAAGATCCTTCTGATACATCTCATGCACGATGCCGGTATCGCCATAATATTCGAAGAGCTTGTACTGTGTTGTCAAAAAAGCTGATTCCCAGCTTATGCCACAATATTTGATTCCAACAAAGGGGGCCGTATCGATGAAAGCAGAGTCCTGCATGGCATCAAGCCAGTCATAAATGGTCTTGCGGTAAAAGGCCTGCATGTTGAAATTGTCGATAAAAGTTTCGCTCGTGGCATTCAGGTCACCTCCGTATCCAAACCGCTCCCTGGCCGGACAATCCGACTGAACCGAAATCAGGTTGTTGAGAAATGTTTGACGGCAGGCCTTTTGAATCTTGTTCAGAAGTGGATTGGAACAAACAAAATTGTTTTCATTCTCCACATTCGAATGAAAAACTAGCCCATCCACATCTTCCATTTTAGGCAGATATTTTAAGCCGGTAATTTCCATGTAACGAAAGGTATGGAAAGTAAACTGTGGTTGAAAAAACACATCTTTCCCTTTACCGAAAATATAATGATCAGATTGCCAGGCTATGTCAGGAGCCCCGGGGCCCCCCACCCCTTTCCGCTTGATCTGACCGGCAACCGTCGTCATCGGATTCAGCGTCCCGTTTTCATTCAACCTCTCTCCAAATCGGAAATGAATGGAATCCCCTGTTGCTCCGCTCAATTTGATCCTGTAAGAGCCGGTCATGTTAACGCCAAAATCGAGGATGACACGTTGACCTTTGGAATGGATGGCAATGGGATGAAGGTGTTCAGTCAATTTAACCGCAGGGAAAAAGGTCTCCTGGATCTTGCCTCCCGGCCCTTTGGTCACCACGGAGCTTTGCCAGAAATCCTCCGAAAATCCCGGCGAACTCCAGCCATTTGTTTCCCTGCGCGCATCGTACCAAACACCGAGATAAACATTGTTACGGATATAGGCCCCGGGTGCGGTTTTCCAGCTACGGTCGGTAATTATTTCTTTCGTTGTTCCGTCAGCATAGATCAACCGTAGCCTGGCTATGAAACAGGGTTCTCCGAAAGGCAAGGCCTTTCGGAGATTAAAACTTCCGAACATCCGCATTGGAAGCGGATTGTAGAATCCGTTACCCAGCTGCACACCAATGGAATTCACCCCCCCGGCAAGTTGGGAAGTGACCTCAAAGGTTGAACTGTAAATACGTTTGGCAAAATTGGTCCAGGCAGGATCCAATAAATTATACTCAATGGTTTTGCCATTGATGTAAATTTGGTAGTATCCTGCGGCAGTGATCGTCAGGTAAGCATGTGCTACACGACCATTTATCGAAAATTCCTTCCGAAAAAGAGGTGCCGGATGATCTCCGAAAAGAAGTGAATCGGCTGAGGGTTCAACTTGCCCTGCGGTTATCCAGTTTGCGCCATCCAACTTTCCCTCCCTTTTGTCATCTACTTTTTGCGCGTATAATAAACTAGGGGCTGCGCCGAATTGAAGAACCAACATGAATAATAGCTGAGCCAATCTTCTGAATTCAAACATTTTAACAACTAATTAACTATATGATTTTGGAATTTATAATCTGGAATAGATGGGAAAAGGCAAATTGCGCATGATCCAGGCTATGAACCTCCACCTCTTGGTCACGTAGACAACCCTCTTTCGCTTTTGAATTGCCTTTACAATTTGTCGTGCAGCTTTTTCAACGGAAGCAACGAAAAACAGCCCTCCCCCCTTTGCCATGGCAGTGTCGACAAAACCAGGTCTTACATCCGTGATGCAAATCGGAAGATTTTCTTTTCCGACCTTGATCTGCAATGCCTCAAGGTAACTGATCTGGAAGGCTTTGGATGCATTGTAGGCAGGAGCGGCTGCACCACCCCGCAAGCCGGCGATGGAAGAGATTACCACCAAATGGCCGAAACCCTGACTCTTGAAAAAATTGAAGCACGCATCAGTCAGCACCGTAAATCCGGTAATATTGGTATCAATGGTATTTTTTTCGATACCAATCTTCAAATCCGGATTTATATCGCCGGTGCCTGCGCAATTAACAACCAAATCAACGGTTATCATTTGGTGAAAAATGGATGTCAGTTTTTCAAAGAGACCATCATTTTCAGTTACATCAAAATACTGAAAATAGGAGTGCTCAGGAAATTCCAGATGAAGCTCATTCAGGATTTCGGTTCTTCGGGCCAACAAAAAAACGGTATCTCCTTCACGCAGAAAATGGGAAGCCAACTCCTTCCCAATGCCCGAACTGGCACCTATGACAACAATATTCCTCAATTGTACCTCTTTAGTTCCATTTCACACCNTCATTAGACCGGACCGCTGCGGCTGGAAAGGGATGCTTCGCATCAAAAGGATAAAGTGCTTTTTGATCTTCAATGGTGATCATATCCTCCTTGACTGTTCCATCCGGGTTCATCGCTTTGGAGAGATCCAATCCAAGGTATTTGGCGAGGAACGGATAGACTGCCTCCCTTTTGTGAAGGTCATAGCCGTGTTTGTCGTTGGGCAAATGCACATTCTGAACCAGCTCGGCTTTTCCATACAACTGATAAATGTATTTCAGATGTGGCATTTCGACAGTAGGATTGTTTTTGGTCCAGTCGCCACCGTCTGAGACCAGCAACATGGGACGCGGAGCCGCACAGGCAGCTATTTCAACATTGTTCGTCTGGTAACCAACATCCTTGTGAATGGGCATTCCGCTTTCACAGACGCAACCACCGAAGAAATGGGCCGATACCATCACTACCGGAACAGATACCTTGACCCGCTGGTCAACGGCGGCCAGTAAAAAGGTTTGGGTACCGCCGCCTGAAGCTCCCGTGCAGGCAATCTTCTCCGGATCGGCTCCCATCTCCAGAATGAAGTCGAGGCACCGGATACTGTTCCACAACTGGAGTTTCAATGCTTCAGGATGCTCATGCTTCCAACCGAACTCCCCCATCTGACCGTAACCAACCATGTCGTAGGCAAATACCATCGCCCCCATGCGGGCAAAAGCCGCAAACCGCTTTTGTGCATCAGGACGGTATCTGCCAACATCGCCGGGTTTCGACCAGTGACCGTGCGGACTGATGATCCCAGGCAGTTTTCCTTTTACAACAGTTGGCGTGTAAAGACTACCTGTTACGTATACTCCAGGCAGGCTTTCGAAGGCCACATTTTGCACCTGATACCCATCGTAAACACGCTTATCGCCGATGATGGCGTTTAATCTGCACTTTGGGGGAAATTTCTCCAGGCCGACTCCTTTCAGAATATGCTCACGAATCAGAGTGGCCCGTTTTTGCCATTCTGCCCTGGTCGAATAGCTCTTTTTCTGTGCTTCCAGAAAATCTTTCCCCTGCTGTTCTGTAAAATAATCGCCCTGGCACAGCATTTTTTTGTTGGCCTGATCGGCTTTCCCGGTAGGCTGACCGACTGCTTGCAGAACAACCAGAAGCAGCATTCCGGCTACAAGTAAGATAATGGATCTGTTCATTTTGTCAATGTGTTATTAGTATGGTTCTAAAATTAATTAAAAAAATTAGTAGCACAACGGAAATAACCTTCTACCAACATATTTCTGTCCGGGCCATCATGGAGACAAATTAAAAAATGAAGACCCACCGGGGCATTCCTTTGAATGTAGAAATCTGCTTAACTGTCCAAACAAGAATCTCATTCGACTAATCTTCTACGATACAATGGATTATAAATAAGAAAATTGCCCTTTGACACGCAATTTGTGATAGCTGTTTAACTAAATTTATACAAATAATAATCCCGGAATTTTGTAATAATTCCATTTAAAATTATAATTTTGATTTTCAAATGATTAAATGAGTTTCGGTTCCTAAAAGAAATGACAGGAAGGAGGTACATACATTTAATGGATAACTCCTTCTTTCAAATATTTTAACTTTGGGAAAAGGACTAAATATCCTTTTATTTTTGTTAAATTGCTTGCAGCAATAATTTGTTGGATCATCAACCAAACCGCAGAATGCCCCAATGGCATCCAGAAATGGCATTGGAAGTATGGGTTTAATTAAAGTGAACAAAAACACAGCTTTTAATTTTTAAGGAAAGAAATTACGGAAAAATCGAAATAGGTTCCGGCTTAAGCTATAAAACATAAAAATATGCTTCTGATGAACTTTTTTATGTAAATCGGGTTAATTATTCGGGTAGTTTATTTAGAAAAAAGAGCTTTAAACAAAAACAACGAAAGATGAGGCACAAAATCCTGGTCATTGATGATGAAAAAAGCATTCGTTTGCTACTACAAAATTTTCTATCGAAGAATTATGAAGTTGAATGCAAGGGTGATGGTGTTGATGCATTGGAATGGCTGGAAGAAAATCTTCCGGACCTGATCATTTGCGACATCCAGATGCCCAACATGGATGGATATCTCTTTTTGGAAAAAGTGAGGCAAAGGGGATTTACCAAACATACGCCGGTGATCATGTTATCTGGAATGGAGAGCAGCAAGGAGCGGATAAAATGCTACAGGCTGGGGGCACAGGATTTTCTGGCAAAACCATTTAATCCGGAAGAGTTGGCAGAGTTGATTTCTAAGAATCTTTTCCCGGTGCACTATGCATTGAAATGGTAGGGCGGCTAAAGCGTTCTGCATGCTTTCAGTTTTGATATAACCTCGAATCACAGTCATGGAATTAAAATTAAGTGTCCTATACGTGGGGCGTTCTTCCAAAAACATCAGCCTGCTTGAGCAACATCCCGCAATCGGTCTGATACAGTGTCCCAATGCCCTGGAAGCCATAAGATACCTCAAATCTGAGCAAAAACCCGACGTGGTCATTTCCGATTATTATCTCTCAGGAGGAGATGGCCTTCAATTGCACGAATGGCTCCGCGAAAGAGCCGATTTTGACAGGGTCTCCTTCATTCTTGTATCCTATGAATTCCGGGAAGAATTTATCAAAACGGCTTTTGAAAGAAGGATGGACGATTATTTTGTCTTGCCGTTACCCGATCCCGAAAACTTGATCCAAAGAATAAAATTTTTGGTCGAATACAGAAATAAATATTCCATCTCCAATTACGATAAAATTGCAAAACAGGATGTTAAATACGAGATGCCTCTGTCAAAAAGAGTGTTTGACCTGTTGGTGGCAATATCTGCCCTGATAGTGCTTTCCCCGCTGCTTCTGCTAGTCATTCTGGCAATTAGGCTGGAGTCAAAAGGCAAGGTCTACTATATTTCAAAAAGAGTTGGCAGGGAGCCATTCGATTTTTACAAACTTCGCTCTATGCGCACGGGGGCCGACAAGGAGTTGAAAAATCTTGCCAAGAACAAAAATCAATATGCGGACACATCCAAACAGGCTGAAATTGATTTTTCAAAGCCTTGTCCGGTCTGCGCCAAACTGCCTGAGGGTAAAAATTGCTCCCCGATCATGCACATTGGCGAAGAGCAGATCTGTGATTACTGGTACAATTTTCAGAAAAGAGAGGTTGCAAAGACGAAATCTGCCTTCATAAAAATTACGGATGACCCAAGAATAACCAAAGTCGGAAAATTCATCAGAAATACCAGCATCGATGAACTTCCTCAACTGATCAATGTAATCAAAGGGGATATGTCAATCGTCGGGAACAGGCCGCTGCCTGTTTATGAGGCAGAGTTGCTGACCAGAGGTTTTGCTTCGAAAAGATTCCTTGCTCCGGCAGGTATTACGGGTCTATGGCAAGTCGAGCTTCGCGGAAAAGGCGGAGTGATGTCAGAAGAGGAACGGATGAGGCTCGACAACGAATATGCAGATCACTTTGCAGGAAAACATTACTCCTTCTGGTATGATCTGAAATTGATTCTTAGAACTGTTCCTGCTCTATTTCAAAAGGATACAGTCTGATTCTCCATCGAAACATCTCAAAAAATGAATGCAGTGTCCAAATACATAAACTTACATGCAAGTCGGGTAAAATTCGGTCTTCAACTGATTTTGCTTGCATGCCTTCTCTTGTCCCTGCCAAATTCATCCAAAGCACAGAGTAAAAAGAATACCGAACCTCAAAAGGAGGAGATTGAATCAATGCTTCCCCCGCTTACCGTTCTGATCGATTCAGCCATTGCCCATAATCCGGGCATTAAATCGGCAGATCTGCAGACCAGGGTTCTCCAATTCAAATTGAATGTTGACAAATCGTCCTGGACCAAAAATCTTGGACTTCAGACGGATGTGCGCTATGGAACTTTTGATGTCTTCTCGACCAATACAAGCGCCGGACAAAATCCATCCACTATCTCAACCCAGAATAGCCAATTAAACTATGGCATTGGGGGATTTGTAAAAATTCCGATTTTTGACGCCATCAGCAGAAAAAATATGATCAAGACTGATCGGCTGGAAATTGAGCAGACCCAGAATGCATCTGAGGCTCAACGAAACGATCTTCGTCAGATGGTCATCAAACTTTACAATGATTTCATCTTAAAACACAAATTATTTGTCATCAAGTCAAAATATGCGGAGACCATCAGAATCAATATGCAATTGGCGGAAAAAGAGTTTCAAACTGGTGTACTCTCTCTGGACAGTTATACCCGAGTTTGCGATACGTATGCCAGGTCTGAAGCAGATTTTGAAAGTATAAAAATGGATCTCCGCACGGCATACATGACACTGGAAGTCGTCGTGGGTATGAAATTCAACATTCTTCAATAAACAAACAGGAACAGATGAATATAATTGATGCAATCAGATTGATCCGAAAACACTTGGTCCTCTTGCTATTCACTCCTGTAATCATGGCGATACTGGTTCTCTTTTTAACCAGAAACCCCACATTTGTTTTCTCCTCAGAGACCACCCTCTACACAGGAATTGCTTCAGGTTCCAGTATAGAGATGGATAAATCGTTTAGTTATTTCGCCAACAATACGGCATTCGACAATCTCATCAACATCATTAAATCCCGTGAAACTCAGCAGGAAGTGGCCATCCGATTACTCGCCCAACATTTGATGCTGTCTGAATATGATCCACGTTATATTTCGAAATCATCTTTCGACAATCTTAAAAAAATTACTCCAAAATACATTTATGCTCTCGTCCGGAATCCCAAGGGCAATGGGACCGGCCTCAACAAACCTATGGTTCCGTCCGGTCAGAAAGGCATTGACCATACCAGGCAAGGATCCAACAATGCTACAGGAGCCGATTCTCTTGCATTTTCTTTTTCAAAACTTGACACGACATCGACCCATGTGGCAACGGTCCCGGCATCCATCAAGCGGGAAGATTATGAAAGGGTAGTACAAAATCTGGAAACATACATGGCCAGCAGTGACACCAATTTTGTGTACAGCCTGCTCTATTTTACCGATCCGCATTACTCCATTCAGGCCATTTCGGCCGTCAATGCCACCCGCATCGGCAGCAGCGATCTGGTTAAACTGAAATTCGACTCCGATGATCCCTGGCATCTGTCAGCAGACTTTGGCACTCTTGACAGAAGTTTGCATCAAAAACTACAAGTTCACCAAGGAGAACCGGTCAGATGCCGTTGTGAAATACTTTGAATATCAACTGGTACAATCTGCAGCCAGGCTCAAGGTTGGAGAGGATAAACTACTGAAATTCAATGAAGACAACAACATCATCAACTACTATGAACAGAGTAAGGCTGTCGCCAATGTAAAGGAAGATCTTGATAATCAATACAATGACAAACGAATAAAACTTGCCGGCACAAAAGCGGCCATTGAAAGGATTGAGGAAAAACTGGGTAACCAAAAACAAATTCAACTGCAGAGTGCAGCCATCCTGGAGAAGCGAAACCGGCTCAGCAGCATCAATTCAAAGATAGCTACGCTCGAAATCCTGGGTGTTTCAGGTGCAGCCGGTGAATCAAAAATGGTTAACCTGAAGCTGGAAGCAGAACAGGTAAAGGACGAAATCCGTAACAGCGTAAGCGAATTATACAACTCCAACAACTCTACCGAAGGTCTTCCCATCACCAACCTGTTGGTTGAATGGATCAATAATGTCATTGTCTACGAAGATACCAGGGCCGGAATTGATGTTCTCAAGGATCGCATCACCGAGTTTCAGAAACAATATGCCATCTATGCTCCCGCGGGGGCCAATTTGAAGCGCATCGAGCGGGAAATATCTGTCTCAGAGCAGGAATACCTGGAGATTCTCCATGGATTGAACCTGGCCAAGCTGAAAGTACAGGATGCTGAACTTTCCGCTACCATCAAGGCAACGGATCCTCCTTTCTATCCCTTGTCTCCCAATCCGACAAAACGAAAATTTTTGGTAATTGCAGCAGCCCTGGTTGGCTTCCTGATTGTGCTCACCTCCATTCTGGTGATGGAATATTTTGATGAGACCCTGAAAAATGCCGTGAATGCCTCCAAAATAGTTCGATTAAAAACCATAGGGATTTTTCCGAAAATTTTCCTAAATGTAGGTTCCCTGAATTTCCAATTCGTGACCAACCGATTGCTTGAATTGACGGTCCAGCAGATCGATCTGCTGATGTCAAAGAACAGGGAATTGAATAAGCCTTGCACGATTTTGTTTCTAAGTTCATTGAGTCAGGAAGGAAAAACTGTTATTGCGCGCAACATCGCATGGAAGCTCAAAAAGCAGGGAAAGAAAATCCTCTTCCTCAATTACTCAAACGACTTTCTTCGTCCTGTCGAATCCAATCCGGATCTCGATGCGGATGCTTCCACCCTGGTTAACTCTATTCAGGTTCCCTCCCAAAAACACTTCAGATTCATCAGAAAAATGTTTGGCTATTCCGACAACAGCATTGATTTATCGAGTCCTTTTCTGCAAAGACCTGAAACAATTCTGGGAAAGCAGGAATACTTGACGTATCAGATCAATCCACACTATTTTTCAGCCCGAAACTATGCGGATCTTTTGGAAGGGACAAACAATGTTTCAAACCATTCATCTGATGATTTCATCCTGATAGAAATACCTCCAATCCTTTACAACTCTTACCCGCCGCAACTGATTGCCACGGCAGATCTCGCCGTTGTAGTTGGCAGGTCTAACCGGGATTGGTCTGAAGCAGATCAAAAAGCACTGGATCATTTGACAAAAATCACGGGTCAGCCTCCTGTCTTTTTGCTCAACGGAGTGGAAATTGAGGTAATTGAATCCATTCTGGGTGATTTGCCCAAGAAGCGCAGCTGGTTGAGACGCATGGTCAAAAGATTGGTCCGTTTTCAGTTTAATTCCAAGAACGAACTATAATGAGACAATTCCCTCCGGAAAATAGTGCCAATATCATGATAAACTAATTCAACAAAACATGCCACTTCATCAGCCCATTGAAAAAAATAGCTACTTCCAATGAAAGTTGCCTTGCAAAAATTGATTCGTGAAGACAATTTTCTGTCACTTGCAGGAAACCTGACGATCTCCTTTTTCGGGATTGCAGGTTTTGCCCTGCTGACACGCACTTTTCAGGTTGACCTTTTCGGTCAGTGGGTTCTGTATGTTGCTACGGGCACCTTCATTGAGATGTTTCGTTTCGGGATTACCAACACCGCCATTATTCGGTACCTCTCGGGCGGTACTCCTGAAAATCGGATGAAATTTATAGGTTCAAACGGACTCATCGGACTGGTTGCCACCATCCTGATCGCTATCATCCTGTTTATCTGCCATCTGCTTTTCCCGGTTCCCATCAAAAATGCTGGGTACGAGCTCTTTTTCACCTATTACCCGCTGATGGCATTTTTTACCCTGCCTTTCAATACTGCGCTGGTGATCATGCAGGCCGATCAGAAATTTGGCAAAATTCTTTGGATCAAACTGATGAACAGTGGCGGATTTTTTCTGGTCCTGCTGGCAAACTTCCTCTTTATCCACATGTCCATCATCATGCTGGTGTGGATTCAGCTGCTTCTTAACTTGCTGACCTCCCTGGTTTGTATCTTCAACGGTTGGGATGGGTTGAGACACATCAGAAAAGCTACGAAACATACCACAGGAGTATTGCTCGATTTTGGGAAATATACCACTTTCACCCTGATTGGCACCAATTTGCTGCGTAGTGCGGATACGCTCATCATCAGTCTGAGCCCGCTGGGAACTACTGCAGTTGCACTTTACAGCATTCCCATGAAATTGACAGAACTGCAGCAAATTCCCCTCAGAAGCTTTGCGGCAACAGCGTTTCCGAAAATGTCAAAAGCCAGCATTCATGGCAAATTGGAAGAGGTGAAATCGATCTTTTATGCCTATTCCGGAGCCATGACCTACCTTTTCATATGCATCAGTGTAATCACCTTTGTATTTGCAGATTTCTTTGTCCTGATACTGGGAGGTGCCAAATATACAGGTATAGACCCAATAACAGGATTCAATACGGCCAATATCGTCAGGGTCTTCTCCCTGTATGGTCTGCTCTTGCCCATCGACCGCATGACCGGCGTCGGACTCGACAGCATCAACAAGCCCGATAAAAATCTCATCAAAGTTGCCTTTATGGTCATCACCAACGTCATTGGCGATCTGATTGCGGTATTTGTATTCAAATCGCTCCTGGCCGTGGCAATTGCTTCCGTGATTTTTACCCTGATCGGTGTCTGGATTGGATTCTATTTCCTGGACAGGGAGTTGCACATCAACAACCTTAAAATTTTCACGGCTGGAATTGATTTCTACCAGAAAATATTCGACAAGGTGTTTAAAAGAAAATCAAATTCATCCCAAGCTTTTCATTAACAAAATTTTAATTCTGTCGTTCAATATTAATCAACAAATCAACCAGTATGGAAACCATTCAACCCATTGTTATTGTAGTTGCCTGCGACAATCATTATATGCCACTTCTGGCCGGTTTAATCAAGTCAATTGAAGTAAATCACAAGACGGAAGAGCATATTCATTTCTTTATCCTGGACGACGGAATTACAAAAAAGAACAAGACACGACTTACAGATTCCGTTAGTGAGAAGGTTTTCACCATTCATTGGGTGCCCATGGACCAGGTCATCCCTGCCGGAATGAACATTCCTTACGACAACAGTTCCTACCCGCTCATCATCCACATGCGGATGTTCATCCCCTATTTTATTCCCAAAGAGTATGAAAAGGTCATTTACATGGATGTGGATATGATTGTAAACGACGACATTTCCAAGTTGTGGAGTACAGATCTGAAGGGATTTACCATTGCTGCAATCATCGATGTAAGAATCAGGGAATTCGGGAATTCACACGCCGTAGAGAATTACAAAGAGTTGGGTTTTGCCCCCGAAACCAGGTATTTCAATACCGGACTGATCCTGATGAATACCCTGCAATGGCGGCAGGATGACCTGACGCCAAAGATTTTTCAATGCATAGAAGAGAACAGAAAATATGCCAATTACCCTGATCAATATGGTCTGAATGTTGTTTTTGCAAACAACTGGCTGGAAATTGATACCAAATGGAGCTGGTCGGCCGAGGAGTGGAATCCGGATGCTTCGCTCATTCATTTTATCTGGAGAAAACCGATTTACAAAACCTACATGTTTGACAAACGGTACCAGGATATGTTTTATCACTATCTCCGTCTCACAAAATGGGTCGATTTCGTACCCATCAGCGAATCCAGGAGATTGATGAAAAAAATACTGAATAAGCTGCTCAAACTTCCCCTGCTGTTAAAAAAATAGTTTGAATCCGGCCAAGGATCCTTGCATGTTAACCGGTTGGAGCGTGGATCATCTCAACAGACAAGTAATAGTCAATTAAAAAGAAAACATCATGATAGATTTTTGGTTTCCGAATTGGATAAAAGGCATGTTGGTAAAGTACGCCGACAACCGCAAGCTGAGTACAGAGGAGCTGGAGGATTTAAGACAGCGCCTGAAACGGTTTGATGTGGAGAATCCATTGGTTTCAATAGTCATTCCGGCCTGGAATGAGGAGGAAAATATCACAAAAACCATTGCTTCTCTGGCCTACAATGAATTTGATTTTCCCTGTGAACTTTTTGTCGTCAACAACAATTCAACCGACCAAACGCAGGCCGTTCTGGATAATATTGGTGTAAGGTCGATGATGGAATTGAATCAGGGTATTGCACCCGCGCGCAGGAGAGGACTTCTGGAAGCCAAGGGCAAGTATCACCTCTGTTGCGACAGTGATACACTTTATCCACCCTCCTGGATCAAGAAAATGACCGCAGCTTTGCAAAACAATGAGAAGAATGGGGTGGCCTGTATTTATGGTTCCTACTCATTTATCCCTGCTCCCGGCAAAAGCCGGTTCGTCATGGCACTTTATGAAACTGCCAGCAGTATCATCCGCTCTTTAAAGTCCAAGAAAACGGAAGCCAGACGTGTGATGGGATTTAATTTTGGATTGAACCGCGAGGTGGCGTTGGAAGTAAATGGTTTCATCATGGATAAGCCCAGAAAATTTCGCAACGAATTGGGCAGTGCCGATTACGTAGGAAACAGTGAGGATGGAATGATGGCCTCCCAAATCAAAAAGGCAGGGTACAAGATATTGTATGTCAACAACAGAAAATCCCGTGTCTGGACCAGCGACCGCAGACTTCAGATCGATGGCGGCCTGATGCGGGCCATTATGTTGCGGTTGCTAAAAATCATCAACAGAAAAGCGTTCGACAAGATTGCAAAATCCTGACAATACTTTAAAAAAACTTCCACACCCTTTTGCCGATAACACTTGTATAGTTCCGTCAAAAGCCGAAAATTCAAAACGAAAATAAATTCAAGTTTTTTTTTACAAAACACAAATGGGCTTCAACGAATAGGTAATCATTTTTTCAGGACATTTTACATGCTAAATCAATTAAACCCTTTTGACTCTGAAACCGGCGCTAATAGATTGGCCAACCCAGCATGGATTGGATTGGTAATCTGTATTGCGGCCTTTTCGGCTTTGGTAATCAGCAAAACGGAATTTGTTGGCACATCGGCACTGGTCATCCTTCCATTCGTTGCAATCTATCTGAATTACCTTTTCCGCCATCCGATCATCGGACTCTATTCTGCAATCGGACTCGGATTTGTTCTGATGGGATTGGGAAAATACATTTCGGGAATTCCCATTGGTGTGGTGATGGATGCAATTTTGATATTGACCTATGTTGCCCTAATATTCAATAAATTTCACGAAAAGATTGATTTCACACCGGCAAACAGGGACATTACTTACCTGGCAGTCATATGGTTCGGATACTCCCTGTTCGAACTGGTAAACCCGGAGGCCAGGAACAGTGCTGCATGGTTTTCGGGAAGGGGAATCGCTTTGTACATGTTACTGATCGTACCCCTGACATTGATCTTCATCGATTCGAACAAGAAGTTGAATATCTTTTTTTACCTGTGGGGCATCTTTTCACTGCTTGCCTCGCTCAATGGAATGAAGCAACATTTCATCGGCGTCGATCACTGGGAGCAAGCCTGGCTGAATGATGGCAACGCCCAAACGCACATTCTGTTCGGCAAATTGAGAAGCTTTTCTTTCATGAGTGACGCCGGTCAGTTTGGAGCCAACCAGGGTTATTCAGCCTTGGTTGCCATCATCCTTTCGATGGTTCAGACAGATAAAAGAAAAAAGATATTCTTCATCGTGGTGGCTGTACTGGCCCTCTACGGGATGATTCTCTCCGGCACTCGCGGGGCAATGAGTGTGCCGCTGGCAGGATTGATGGCCTTTTTTGTGCTTCGAAAAAACATCCGTGTGATGATCATTGGCTTTTTTCTTTTGCTGACGGTTTTTGTTTTTTTTAAGTATACTTCGATTGGACAGGGGAATGATCAGATACGCAGGATGAGAACTGCATTTGACCCAAATGATGCTTCCCTTCAGGTGAGGCTTGAAAACCAAAGAAGACTTGCCACCTATCTGGCCTCCAGACCTTTTGGAGGAGGCATTGGGCTGGGTGGCGTGAAGGCACAGAAATATCTGCCCAATGCATTTCTTTCACAGGTTGCCACCGACAGCTGGTATGTACTTATCTGGGTAGAACAGGGAATCATTGGATTGTCGCTGCATTTATTTATTCTTTTTTATGTATTGATAAAGGCCTCCTACAAGATCGTATTCAGAATTCGGGATCCAATACTGAAGATGAAGATGGCTGCCCTGGCATCCGGGATGTTCGGGATCATGGTCGCTTCCTATGGAAATGCAGTGCTTGGCGCAATGCCAACAGGTATGTTGATCTATACTTCCATGGCCCTGATGCTGAATGCGGAAAAGCTGGACACGGTTCCTGCAGAAATTTCCTCCGGGACAAAAGAACTTTCCAACTGACATCAAAGATTTTATCATTTAAATATTTGCAACTATTCAGAATTATCCGGTCATTGAGAACCACAACATCAGAAAATGAACATTCATTGATACCATTTGGCCAATAAAAAATAAACTGACTCACAATGAAAATTACTTGCCTCCTAATTGACCTCATCATAATTAAAATGAAACCATGAAAGGAAGAGATTTTATCATAACTGGCCTTCAGGCGTGGGACATCCCAATTGGTTCGAACGCAATTGACATCGCCAAAGAATTGTCTGTCCACAATAGGGTGCTCTATGTAAATAGTCCGCTGGATCAGATGACCATTCTACGCAAGCAAAATGCACCTGAGTTGAAACAGCGGTTCGCTGTATACAGAAAGCAGCTAAAACCAATCAGGCAAATCAGTGAATCACTTTGGGTATTGGACTTTCCATTTTCTATTTGGTCCGTTAATCAGTTGCCGGATGGATGGTTGTTTGATTTATTTAACAGGAAAAACAACAAAAAAATATTTGGTTTTATCACAAAAGTTGTGAAGGAGCTTCAATTCAAGGAGGTTATCCATTTCAACGACAACGATATATACCGAAGCTTCTACGCCAAAGAATACCTGAAACCGGCACTGTCCGTATATTACCGCAGAGATAATCTGCAACCCTTTGCCTTTTGGAAAAAACACGTGGCAAGGTTGGAACCGCTTCTGATTCAAAAGTGTGACCTTGTCGTCTGCAATTCTCCGCAACTGGCAAATTTCGCCAGACCATACAACAATAAAAGTTATGACATTGGACAGGGAGTTGACTTGTCGGCCTACGATCCCGAACAAGAATATGAAACTCCGGAAGCATTTGCAACCATTCCTGTCCCAAGAATCGGATACATCGGAGACATTAAACAGCCTACGGCTGGATCCAGATTTGCTTTTTGATGTGGCAAAAAACAGGCCCGGTTATTCTTTTGTGATGATTGGGGGTGAGGACAGGGTCTTTGCCGCCCATGCACTTCATTCACTCAACAACGTTTTTTTTCTGGGCAGTATCCCAAAACATGCTGTTCCAACTTATATGTCGGCCCTGCAGGTATGCCTGAATCCCCAAAAGCTGAACGAAATCACGGATGGCAATTATCCAAGGAAGGTGGACGAATACCTCGCGCTTGGCAAGCCGGTGGTGGCTACCAAAACAGCCACCATGGAACTGTTTAGGGAACACGTCTATTTGTGTTCCGGGGCTGCAGAATACCTCGCTGCCATAGACCTGGCACTTCAGGATCTCAGTGAAGAATCAAACAGGCAAAGAATAAATTTCGCGCAATCACACAGCTGGAAAAATAATGTGGACAGATTTTTTGATTGCCTAAATAAAACGATGACAAAAAATTAGACCTATGTATTATAGAAACATCACGGATTTAAACAACATCCTGCTAAGCCGGCTTCACATTCTGCCCAGGGATTTCGATCTGATTGTTGGCATACCAAGAAGTGGAATGCTGCCTGCCAATCTTCTGGCCTTGTACCTCAATAAGCCCTACACGGATCTCAACTCGTTTCGCAACGGACATATATACAAGGCGGGTGCACGCGGTCAGTTCTTCGACATCAGCGACTACAAAAAGATCCTTGTGGTAGATGACAGTATCGCCTCCGGTGCTGCCATGGAGAAATGCCGGGAAGATTTGAAGGAGTTAAACAGCACCTTCAACATCAGCTATTGTGCCATCTATGTCATCCCGGGTAAGGAAAAACAGGTTGACTACTTTTTTGAAGTTGTTCCGCTCCCCCGCTATTTTCAATGGAACATTTTCAACCATACCACACTCGAGAAGGCTTGTTTTGACATAGACGGCGTCTTGTGTGTCGACCCTACCGAGGATCAGAATGATGACGGGGAAAAATACCTCGATTTCATTCTTCATGCTCCTCCCCTTTTTATTCCCGGAAGCAAAATCGGCACCATCGTTACTTCTCGCCTCGAAAAATACAGGAAGGAAACCGAACAGTGGTTGGCCGCCAATCATGTAAAATACAACCAACTGGTGATGCTAGACCTTCCCAACAAGGAGGCCAGGGTAAAAGCAAACAGCCATGGCGAACACAAGGCAAATACCTATATATCTGCGAATTATGTATTATTTGTAGAGAGCTCACTTCATCAGGCACTTGAAATCAATAGCATCACCAAGAAGCCTGTTCTGTGCACGGAGAATTTCCAAATGATCTTCGAATCCGAGTCTCTGATGTACAACATCAAAAGCGGTAAATATTTTCCATTCCTGCGTAAATACGCGTTGAAAGTCAGAAATAAAATCCGTCGCTGGAGAAAATAGGATATCAGCATTAACCATCAAGTCACAGCTTCATCCATGAACGATTACAGCATTCCAATATTCAATGCCATACAACTTATTTTTCTGATAATTATCGGATTGTCAACTATATATATCTTTTTGTTTTCTTGCGCCGGACTATTTTACAAACAGCACTCTATTGCCAAATCAGCCGCATTTAGAAAAATTGCTGTACTTATTCCCGGTTACAAGGAGGATGAAGTCATCCTTGAAGTGGCAGAGGAAGCCCTTAGGCAGGATTATCCCCGGGAGCTTTTCGATGTGGTAATTATAGCCGATTCCTTCCTGCCTGACACGTTGGAGAAATTAAGAGTTTTGCCGGTCAGGGTCATCGAAGTTTCTTTTGAACTGAGTACTAAATCCAAGGCACTGAACGGGGCGATGGAACAACTGGGTGATAATTATGACATTGCCGTGGTATTGGATGCCGACAACGTGATGAGCCATGATTTTCTTACACGGATCAATACGGCCTTTGATATGGAGTGCATGGCAGTTCAGGGACACAGGACAGCAAAAAACATGAACACTTCACTGGCCATACTGGATGCCATCAGTGAGGAAATCAACAACCACATCTTCAGAAAAGGTCATCGTGCATTGGGACTTTCTTCTGCCATCATTGGCTCGGGAATGGCTTTCAACTATGATTTTTTCAAGAAACTGATGTCAAATGTCAGGGCAATTGGTGGATTTGACAAGGAGATAGAGCTCAAGATGTTAAAAGCAGGACATAAAATTGAGTACCTGGATGATGCACTCGTGTACGATGAGAAGGTGCAAAAATCAGAGGTTTTCAGCAACCAAAGGAGGCGTTGGCTATCTGCCCAACTGCACTATTTTCGCCAGGATTTTTTATTTGCGCTGCGCGATCTTGTTCTCAAGGGAAATGTGGATTATTTCGACAAAGCCCTGCAGTTTATCCAACCACCACGCATATTGTTACTTGGTTCTGTCATCCTGTTCGGTGCCATCTTTCTGGGGGTAAATTATCTCATTCGAAATGCTTTGATCTACTCCTTTGGATGGATAGCCATCCTGGCCTCCTGCTTTCTGGCATTTCTATTTTCGGTTCCCTTCTCCTTTTACAACCTTAAAACCTGGAAGGCACTCGCTTCGCTGCCCGGTGGAATGGTCCTGATGCTGGTTTCACTGCTGAAGATCAAGGGAGCAAACAAGCGATTCATACATACCAAGCACACTGCAACAAGTCAAAAACCTGAAATACAATAATTGACCTATGAAGAGTCAAAAACTTGACAAGCTGGAGGCATTGAGAGGTTTCGCTGCAATTTATGTGGTTCTCTTTCATTCGTTGCCTCAAAAATTCTACCTGTTTGGGATCGATGTCGGCGTTCTTTTCCGTTTTGGTCCGGAATCAGTCATTCTGTTTTTTATTTTGTCGGGTTTCGTGATCAAATTCACGTATGAAAAATCGAGAAACAAATCGTTCAAAAACTATTTTATTCGTCGATTTGTTCGCTTGTATGCTCCCTTGCTGATCATTTTCATTTTGGGATATGTGCTGAAATGCATCGAGGAAGGGGCAATGGCAAATCCGGAGTTGCTAAGACTTGGTGGCAATTTACTGATGCTTCAGGATGTGGTGACACAAAAACCGCATGTCATTTGTGGTGTATATATGTCAAATGGGCCATTGTGGTCACTTTCCTACGAGTGGTGGTTCTATATGTTGTTTTTCCTGCTCATCTCCAAAATTAAATCGGAACGCATGAACGTGTGGATTGCTGCATTGACCATTTCTGCCGCAGCCTCCTATCTCATCTATCCGTTTTTCCTGAATCGGTTGTTGATGTATTTTGCCATCTGGTGGATAGGAGTGAGATTTGCCCAGACCTATCTGAATCAGGAACCATATTCAATCCGCAAGATGCTGCCCTATGGTATGGTTTTGCTCACGATAACAGCCATCCTTGGATTAAATTTGTTTTTAAACAGGGAAGTAATACACACCTATGAATTTCGCTATTCCGCCTATCCCATTATTGAATTCAGGCATTTTGCATTTGCCCTGCTGGTCATGTTTGGCGCAATCATATGGCAAAACCTCCATTGGTTCGGATTCAATGCTATTTTTGGTCTCTTCAAATACATCGCTCCCTGCTCATATGTGATTTACATTTCCCATCATTATCTGGTCACCACTGCAACATATCTTCAATTTATAAATAACAAATTCATAGAGTTCGGCCTTTACATCCTCATCATGATAGCTTTCTCATTCCTGATTGAGGTGGTTGTTTATGGTAAGATCAAAAGGCTCGTGCTCGACAAATTATAATTTTTAAACGATTCCTATTCAAAAACCATCTTATCCGACTTTGCCCATTTACAAACCATGAATATAAGAACGAAGGTACTGCTGCTCTTTTTTTCATCCCTGCTCACGCTGCTGGTAGTTTTGATGTTTTTCAGGCAAACGCAGGAAAAGCAGAATGAAATCGTGTTGAAATCTGCAGCCGATCAACAGATTACCCTTTTGAATACGGCCATCAACGTTCAATCGGATCAAATTGACCAGATTGTCCTCGATTACACGAATTGGGATGAACTGATTGCAAACATGCACAAACCCAATGAAGGTTGGGCAGAAGATAACATTGCCAGCATCGTCAAATCCTTTAAATTATCCACTGTCAGCGTATTTGGTACTGACCACCGGTTGATCTACGGTTTCGGGAAAAAGGAGAAGAATTTATTGAAGGACATTGCCAATCCGGAGGAAATTCTCCAGCTGGTAAATAAAAAAGGTACGGTACATTTCTTCAGTTCGACCGAAGGAAAAATATGGGAAATCGCTGCCGCTACCATTCATCCGACATTGGATACGGCCAGGGTTACGCCCGCTGCGGGATATTTCATGGTCAGCAGGGCCTGGGACAATAATTATCTTGCAGATATTGCTGATGACACAGCCGGAAAAATATACCTGACCAGCAGAATACCAGTGCAGAATCAGATAATAGACAATGACTCCATCATCATTGCCAAACCACTTTTGGGATACAACAAGGAGATCCTAAGCAATGTCATTCTTAAAAAGCCAAACAGCATTCTCGTTAACTACAAAAATCTCAGTGATTTAATCTTTTTCATTCTGGCCGCCCTGATTCTCTTTTTGCTGCTGGTCTTCTTTCTGACACTTTATCGCTGGATCAGACGACCACTCAAAATAATTTCAGACAGTCTGAAAAACAATGACTCTTCCCAACTGGGACCGCTGGAAAAAAACAAGGATGAATTCAGTCAGATTGCCAGACTGATCTCTATTTTTCATTTGCAAAAGATGCAGTTGGAACAGGAGAACAGGGAAGTCATCCTGATGCAGCACGAATTGATCAAACAGAGCGATGTATTGCGCGGGATGGCCTTGGCATCCAACCACCTTTTGACCAATGATGACTTTGAAATGGCCATCCACGATGCGTTGGAGGCAATCAGCCACGCATCAGGCATCGACAGGGTTTTCATTTATAAAAACAATTCTGCGAAATCAGATAAAATTTCATCCATTGATCTTCTGGATGAATATGTGGTACCCGAAATTCAATCTGCACTCGACCTGAGCGATTACAAAACCATCAACCTGGTCCGCTCTAACAACAATTGGTTTGAACCCCTGAAAATGGGACAAACAGTCAAAGGCCCCACTGCCGCATTCAGTGTGGAATTCCTCCGTCTGCTCGACAAGCAAATGATAAAGTCGCTGATGATTTTTCCCATCATGGACCAGTTTACAAAAGATTTGTGGGGAATCGTTGGATTTGCCGAATGCAAGGAGAAACATGAATGGACACCATCGGAGGAGACTGTGCTTGGCATGTTGTCCTACAACATCGGAGGAGCCATCAGGAGACGGCAAAGTCAGATTGATTTGTTGAAGGCACTGGATCTGGCTAAAACAGCTGATCGTGCCAAATCCGAGTTTCTGGCCTCCATGTCCCATGAAATCAGGACACCCATGAATGGAGTGATTGGCATGACCAGTCTCTTGCTACTGACCGATCTTACGGACGCCCAAAGAGATTACGTTAACATCATTGAGAATTCAGGCGAAAGCCTGATGAACATCATCAATGAGATTCTCGATTTTTCGAAAATTGAAACCGGCCGCATGGAACTGGAGGAGAGCACCTTTAACCTGCGGTTGTGCATCGAGGATGTGCTGGATCTGATGGCTCCCAGGGCCCAGGAGAAGCAGCTCGACATCATGTATTACATCGATCCGCTTGTACATCAATTTATCTATGGAGATGGATTCAGATTGAGGCAAATAATTGTCAACCTGGTAAGTAATGCAATTAAATTTACAGAAAAAGGAGAGATCTTCATTTTTGTCACACTGCAGAACAACAACAATGGTGTAGTGACCCTTGAATTTTCGGTAAAAGACACAGGAATTGGCATTCCTGCCGACAAAATTGACTCCTTGTTCTCACCCTTTACCCAGGTCGACGCTTCTACCACCCGAAAATATGGTGGAACAGGGCTTGGCCTTGCCATCACCTACAGTCTCGTCAAATTGATGAAGGGAAAAGTTTGGGTCAACAGCGAAGTTGGCTTAGGATCCGACTTCAGGTTTACCATGGAGACGACCTTTAGCCAACAGGCCGATGACGACAATCTCGTCAGGCATTCATTTAAAAGCCTCACCAAAAAATCGGTACTGATTGTAGACGACAACGCCACCAACCGAAAAATTCTCACCCTTCAGTGTGAATACTGGGGATTGCAGCCTGTTGCCTTCGGTTCCGGCATTGCCGCTTTGCTTTACCTGGAAAACAACACTTTTGACATTGGGATACTGGATATGCAAATGCCGGAAATGGATGGGATTATGTTGGCACAGGAAATCAAAAAAATCCCGGATTTCAAGGAGCTACCCCTCATCATGCTCACCTCCATCGGATACAACTCCAATGTCAAAGAGAACCATAAGCTGTTTGCAGCCCATGTGAACAAGCCCATTAAACATACCCAATTGTCCGAGCTTATTTTGAAGATCCTATCTCCAAACAGGAGAGAATCCGTTGAAAAAAAGAAGAGTAAGGAGGAATTGAGTGAGGTCTCAAAAAAATTTCCTTTCCAGATTCTGGTGGCTGAAGACAATGTAATCAATCAAAAACTCATTAAAAATGTTTTTGAATTGCTGGGTTATAAAATGGACATAGCTGCCAATGGCCTGGAAGTTTTGGATTCACTCAAACGTAAATACTATGATTTGATTTTCATGGATATTCAGATGCCTGAGATGAACGGCTATGAAGCAACCGAGATCATCATCAAAAACAAGAAGGAAGAGAAGCCCGTTATCATTGCCATGACGGCAAATGCGATGCGCGGGGACAGGGAAAAGTGTCTGGAAGCCGGGATGGACGATTACATTACAAAGCCAATCAGGGTGGACGATCTTATCAGAGTGCTGGAATTGTGGGGTAACAAAAAATTTAGTTCAAGAGGCTTACCAGATTCAGACCAAAAAATGATTAAATCCTGACGAACCATGAAAAACAGTTTCATACAAGTAGTCAAACAGCTGGAGATGCTTACTTCATCTTATGATCGGTCAAATTCCCTGTTTGAGATGATTTCCGCCACAGAAAGTTATGTTGCTGATCTCCTTGGATTCAAAGATTCCAACTTGTATCTGTATGATCCTTCCGAAAAAAGAATAAAACACTATCAAACAAGCGGCTCCAACTTAATGGCAGGAGATGTTCCTGAATCAGAAGGAATCAAACAATCGCTCGAATACGTCTTCCAATCCGGGGAAATGTTGAATCTGACAGTCTCCGGGATGCTGCACCCGAATCCTGCAAGTACCAATGAGGAAGTATCAAAAGCAGTCGACTCGCTCCTGTTACCCGTTAAAAACGGGGAACAAACCATTGGGGTCCTGCATGTCAAAAATGAGAAAGCACGATTTCACGAAGAGGAAACTGCCATCTTATCACTGATCTCTAAAATGGCCGGTTCAGTGTTTGCAACCAAAATTAATCACAAGATTCCTCACGCAGCCCATGAAGAGACTTTGAGTTTTGCGAGGCTTGCCACGGAGAGTCCCAATCCGGTCATTCGAATCAGCCACTCCAAAGTATTGCAGTATGCAAACAAGTCAAGTGAAAAAATCCTGGACTTTTTTGGCTTGAAAATTGGGCAGGTAATTAATTTCGATGTCATCGATAAACTGATAGAGTCGGTAAAGAAAGGCCAATCTGTCGAAACAGAACTCACTGTGGGCACAATTATCTATTCATTTATCGCTACTGCGGACCAGGATAAGGAGTACATAAACCTCTACGGAAGAGACATTACGGCAAGGAAAAAACTTGAGAATGAACTAAAAAGGCTTGCCATCGTTGCCAAGGAAATAGAAAACTCAATCATCATCTCCAATGACAAGGGGCAGATAGACTGGGTAAATGAAGCTTTTACCCGAATCACTGAGTATACGCCTGAAGAGGTGATTGGCCGAAGACCGGCAGAATTTCTCGTAGGTGATGAAACCGATCCTGTGATCGTCAAGCTGATTGCAGAAACTATTAAGAACCACAAAACACTGGAAATTGATGTAGTTAATTATACCAAGTCAAACAAAAAATATTGGATCAGGCTACAGTTGCAGCCGGTTTTCAGTGCATCCGGACAACTGGAAAATTACATCTCCATACAGAAGGAGATAACAAAAGAGAAGGAGACGGAACAGGAACTGCTCAAAACCACCAGTTTTCAGAAGGCAATCCTGAACAGTTCGGCCATTGCTATTATTTCCACAAATCTGGATGGTATCATTCAATCCTTCAATCATGCAGCAAGTGAAATGTTCGGATATGAACCGGAAGAAGTTATTGGAGTAAAAACGCCCCTGCTTTTCCATGATAAGGCGGAAGTGGTAAATCGTCGTCAAGAATCGAGTGATCAAAATATCGGCTATTTTGGCATCCCCGAAATTAAAAATGCCATCCAGTCCCTAAAACTTAATCCTGAAGTTACAGAGTATACCTGCCTGCACAAGAATGGCACCATTTTCCCGGTTACCCTAACTGTTACGGCTTTACGGGATGAGTTCAACAACATTACCGGCTATCTTGGCATGGCCAAGGACATATCGGCGCTGCAAAAACAATATGAAGAACTGCAGGTGGCGAATCTTAGGTTCCGATCTTTGATATCCAGCATGCAGGCAGGTGTGATGGTAGAGGATGAAAACAGGAACATATTGCTGGTCAACCAGTATTTTTGCGATATGTTCTCACTGCCCTACTCCCCCGATCAGCTGGTTGGAGCCGAATGTGAACCCGCCGCAGAAGCCTCAAAAGAACTTTTCGTGAATCCGGAAATGTTTGTTCAGGATATCAACAACACACTTAAGATAAGAAGGGTTGTCACCAATTTTGAGTTACAGATGGTCAACGGCAGAACCTTTGAACGCGATTTCATCCCGCTGGAGGATATTGGTAAAAAAAATCGGGGTATTTTATGGATCTACCGCGACATCACCGCACGCAAAACAAATGAGCGGGATTTGCTGCGGCAAAGCCGGATTCTGAATGGGACGGCTCAGGCAATGAATTACCTGCTGACTCTGCACGACCACGATCTGGCCATCCAAAAAGCATTGGAAACCATAGGCCTGGCAACCGGAGTAGACAGGGTATACATCTTTGAAAACAGGGAAGACAGGGAAACCGGAGAAGCCTTGTTCAGCCAGAAATTTGAATGGACCGCCAAGGGAATTGTCCCGCAGATCGAAAACCCGGAGCTTCAAAACATGGCCTACAAGGAGAATTTTCCAAACTGGTACAATACCCTGAAAGCAGGCAGAGCGGTGTATGGATTACGGGAGAGTTTTCCGGAAAATGAGAGACAAATTCTGGAAGATCAGGACATAAAGTCCATTCTTGCTGCTCCCATTTTTGTAGAGGACCGGGTATGGGGCATGGTTGGATTCGATGATTGTACCATCGGCATAAAATGGTCGGATCAGGAGCTATCCATCATCAAGGCTTTGGCCGGAAGTATTGGAGGCAGCATCTCCAAAATGATCATTGAGACTGAACTCATCGGTGCAAGACACATGGCGGAATATGCCACCAAAACCAAATCGGAATTTTTGGCAACCATGAGTCACGAAATCAGGACGCCGATGAATGGTGTGATTGGGATGACCAGCTTGCTTTTGCAAACCCATCTAACGCCCGATCAGCGCGATTATGTAGAGACGATCAGGGTCAGCGGAGAACTTTTGCTGGACGTCATCAATGACATTCTCGACTTTTCAAAGATTGAATCCGGGAAAATGGTGCTCGAAGAACACAACTTCGATTTGAGGCTTGCCATTGAAGATGTTTTGGATTTAATGGCCGCTGCTACCCTTGAAAAAAACCTTGGACTATTTTTCGAAGTGGATCCCGCAATTCCTGGAAGAATCAAGGGCGACCTGACGCGTTTGCGGCAAATTCTGGTGAACCTTGCAGGAAATGCCGTGAAATTTACTTCACAGGGTGAAATCGTCATCCGGGTTAAACAGGTCGAGCAGATAGGGAAAAAATGTATCCTGCAATTCAGTGTCAGGGACACGGGAGTGGGCATTCCAAACGAAAAGTTGGGCTTGCTGTTCAAACCCTTTAGTCAGGTGGATGCTTCAACAACCAGAAAATTTGGCGGTACCGGTCTTGGACTGGCAATCTGCGCCAAACTGATTGGACTGATGCATGGGAAAATCTGGGTTCATAGTGAGGTTGGAAGAGGGACGGAGTTCACTTTTACCATCCAGACCAGTTACGATCGGGAGGAGGCAAATTCAGCCAGCCATTTGAACATTTCTTTTCTGAAAGGGAAAAAAGTATTGATGATCCATGGGAATGCCACCGGCAATGAAATATTGAGCTCCCTGCTGATCAGTCATGGAATGATTCCCATTCCGGCGACAACAGCCAATGAGGCACTGAAAATAGCCAGAACTGTCAATGATATGGATTTGGTACTGCTGGATTATGAAAGTCTGGAGATGGAGGTTGAATCATTTGAAGCACAAATTAGAAAAAACAGGGAATACCAGCATTTGCCAATGGTGCAGCTTGTGCCACCATCCATCAGGGAGAACCTTGCCTTTGCCGAATCGGGTTCAGTCATAAACATCAACAAACCGCTGAAACATTCCCAGCTTTTGGGCGCATTCAGGAATATCTTTGCCATCAGCAAGGTACCAAAGCCATCAAACTTGCTGCCCCCAAAACCAATTCAAAAAATTAGCGATCAGTTTCCCCTGAACATATTGGTGGCAGAAGACAATGCGATCAATCAGAAATTGATCAGCAGGCTGTTTGAGATGCTTGGCTATAAGATCCACATTGCCGCAAATGGGTACGAAGTTCTGGAGGCACTCAAAAGGATGAAAATTGACATGATCTTCATGGATATTCAAATGCCCGAGATGGACGGTTTGGAGGCAACCCGACAGATCATTGAATTTTGGAAGGAGAAGAAGCCAATGATTGTTGCGATGACTGCCAACGCTCTTTATACCGACAAAGAAAAATGTCTGGCAGCCGGAATGGACGACTATATCAGTAAGCCACTGACAATCAGTCAAGTGAAAGACGGAATAGAAAAATGGGCACCTCGCTGCTATGGCAAACTTTCAGTCAAAGACAGTGAATTCAATTGAAACACCGCTTAACAACTAACGAGTAAATAACTGAATATGAAAATTGGAATTGAGGCACAACGTATTTTTCGTACCAAGAAGCATGGAATGGACATGGTTGCCCTGGAACTGATCCGGAATCTTCAGTTAATAGATACCGAAAATGAATATGTGGTATTTGTAAAACCTGACGCTGATGCGACCGTTATCAGGGAGACCAGGAATTTCAAAATTGAAATGCTCAAGGGTGGCTTTTATCCGCTCTGGGAACAATTTGCCCTGCCGCGTGCAGCAAAAAAAGCCGGGTGTCAGTTACTTCATTGCACCAGCAATACGGCCCCGTTTCGGACTTCAATTCCATTGGTGGTGACGCTTCATGACATCATTTACATGGAGAGCAGCTACTTAAAAATTTTAAGAGGAACCGGTAGCTGGTACCAAAAATTTGGGAACGTCTATCGCCGGTTGTTTGTACCCGGAATTATCCGCAAGAGTAAAAAAATTATCACTGTTTCCAATTTTGAGAAAAGACGGATAGGGCAGTTTTTCGGATTGGCGGATGACCCTCGTCTGACTGCCGTATACAACGGCGTTGGTGAACATTTTAAACCTGTGACGGACAACAATGAACTGAAACGGGTGAAGGATAAATATCACCTGCCTGATCACTTTATCTTTTTTCTGGGCAATACTGATCCCAAGAAGAATACAAAAGGTGCTCTTCAGGCTTTCTCCGATTTACTTAAGGAGGAGGACCGCGACATCAGACTGGTGATGCTGGACTATGACCTGACTGAGCTGAGCCGGCTTCTGACTGAAATTGGCAATCCGGGGTTAATCGAAAAGATTGTCTTAACAGGATATGTGGTCAATACGGATTTACCTGCCATCTACAGCCAGTGTGCAATATTCCTATATCCCTCCCTCCGCGAAAGCTTCGGCATCCCTATGCTGGAGGCGATGGCTTGCGGTGCCCCTGTCATTACTTCCAATACCTCCTCCATGCCGGAAGTTGCCGGAGATGGAGCCTACCTCATCGACCCTTTCAAACCGGAAGAGATCACTGCCGCTATGCTAAAAATCCTGACAGCGGCTGATACCAGGACCGACCTGATCAGGAAAGGCTATGCGCAGGCCGCCAAATTTTCCTGGAAAGCAATGGCTCAAAATGTCCTAAAAATTTACGATGAGATCAGCAACGAAATGTAAAGGGCTATCGAAAATTAAAACAAAATATTAATTACAGAGAAAATATTGAAAAAACTTAGAACCTATATCATGTACCTTCTTGAATACCTAAAACACAAGGACTTCAGATCAATTTATGCTGCCGCAAACTACCTGCTTTTTAAAAAATCCCACAGCAAGGACAGAGTGATCCAAACCTCAGTCGGAAAATTTTATTGCCGCAAGGGAACCAACGATTTCCAGTTCGCCAATTTTCATTACGAATGGGGGGTCAAGAAATATGTCTTGACCCACAAACAAGAATACAATGTATTTATTGACGGAGGATCCTGCATCGGAGAATACTGCATCCTGCTGTCGAAATACAATGTACGTTGCATTGCCTTTGAACCGATTCAGGGAAATTTCGATGTACTTGCCAAAAATCTGGAACTTAACAACCTGTCTGAAAAAGTCCTTGCGTTTTCCTGCGGACTGGGAGACAAGAACACGACCATGAATTTTGTCTACAACCCGGTGAATACTGGAGCCTCTCATCTGGCCACCACTAGTTGCGAAAATGACTGTCAGTCACAGATTCGTACTTTCGACTCCCTGCTGCCGGAACTGGGACTAAAGACATCAGATCGGATCCTTTTCAAACTCGATGTCGAAGGAATGGAGCTGGAAGCACTGAAAGGTGCCACACAATTTATTCATCAGTTTCCGCAAATTACATTCATCATGGAAGATAAACATACCGGCAAGGAAAATATCATGAAGCTGTTGAACGATATCGCCAAATTTGAAATAGGTATGGTGGATGAATTCAACATCTTTGCCAAAAAAATAGAAAACAAACCTTCAAAAATCAGCCCGCTATGACAGCATTGAAAATAATTTTCTGGATACTATTTTTTCTGGTGTTCTATGCCTACATAGGTTACGGTATCATTTTATTCATCCTTGTCAGGATCAAAAGAGTGTTTAAGGGTCTGGCAGTTAATACTTCCGATGGCACTTATGAGCCGGATGTGACCTTGTTCGTGACGGCCTACAATGAGAAGGATTTTGTGGCTGAAAAAATTCAAAATTCACTGGAACTTGACTATCCCGCGGAAAAGCTTCACTTAGTCTGGGTAACGGACGGTTCTGACGACGGTACTCCTGAGCTGTTAAAAAAATACGAAAGGGTAACGGTCCATCACCTTCCGCAACGAAATGGCAAAATTGGTGCCATGAACAGGGGGATGAAATTTGTTGACACACCCATTGTTGTTTTCTGTGATGCAAACACCTTGCTGGGGAAAGAGTCGGTCAGAAGGATCGTCGACCTCTTCAGCAATCCCAAAGTTGGATGTGTATCGGGTGAAAAGCGAATTTTTGGAAAAGAGAAGGATGCCGCGGCCGGAGCGGGCGAAGGACTGTACTGGAAGTACGAATCCACTTTGAAGAAATGGGATGCAGAACTCTACTCTGTGGTTGGTGCCGCCGGAGAGCTGTTTGCCATTCGTACCAATCTGTACCAGGAGGTTGAAAGGGATACACTACTCGACGATTTCATTATTTCGCTCCGTGTGGCCCAGATGGGCTATACCATTCAATATGATCCGGATGCTTATGCCATTGAATCTGCATCGGCCAATGTCAAGGAGGAGCTGAAACGGAAAATCAGGATTTCTGCCGGAGGCATCCAATCGGTCATAAGACTTAGTTCCCTGCTGAACATCTTCAAATATGGTCTTCTTTCCTTCCAGTACATCTCCCATCGGGTGCTACGCTGGACACTGGCTCCCCTCTCCCTTCTGCTGATGATTCCGATTGGTTTTCTGTTAGCACAGAATAGTGGCCTACTCAGTGTAGAACTTTATCCGGTGCTATTCTGGTTGCAGGTTTTATTTTACCTGGCCGCGTTGCTGGGCTGGTATCTGGAAAACCGTTCCATCAAAGTTAAATTGTTGTTTGTTCCCTATTACTTCTTTATCATGAACTTATCTGTTTTTCTTGGATTCAGGAGGTACATCAAAGGTGCCCAGAGCGTCAATTGGGAAAGGGCAAAGAGAGGAAAATAATGTTAAAAAGCCAAGTAGCACATAAAACCATAACCTTTTGGGTTGCCATTTTGCTCTTCGTGGGAGTAGGCCAGGAAACCTTGTTTGCCCTNGCATTACCTGTTGACATCCATACAAATCTGGTGGATGGCAGCATCCCACCCTACAACAAACTCATGCCCGGTGATACGTTGTCCATTTTATCCGGGACAAGGGATTATCTGCTTATCCGCAATTTTCAGGGGAATTCATCCAAACCCATCNTATTTGTCAACAAAGGAGGAGTTGTTTCGGTTGATACGGACCATTACTTTGGCATATCCATCCAGAACTGCAGGTACTTCAAACTTACAGGAACCGGAGAACAGACTGATTTCTACGGGATAGCGATAAAACGAGTCGCCAATGGGGCCGGTTTGGGAATCGGAGCCCTCAGCTCTGACTATGAAATCGACCATGTCTCCATCAAGGATGTTTCCATTGCAGGGATATTTGCCAAAACAGATCCGGATTGCAGCTACAACTCAACCAGGGGAAAATTCACGCAAATGAATACCCTCATCCACGACAATTACATCGAAAATTCCGGGAATGAGGGCATGTACATTGGCAGCACCAAATATTTCGGGCAGACCTTTTCCTGCAACGGAAAGGATACCCTGCTGATGCCCTCCCTGCTGGACGGAGTCAAAATCTACAACAACATCATCAAGTCTTCAGGCTGGGATGGAATTCAGGTCAGTTCGGCCTACCGGAACTGTCAGGTATTTGGCAACCTGGTTCTCTTTGACAGTCAGGCGGAGTATTCCAACCAGATGTCAGGCATCATGCTTGGCGGTGGATCCAGTTGTGACTGCTACAACAATTACATTTCCGACGGGAAAGGAGGCGGTATCGAAAATCACGGACTGGGGGGAAACAGCATCTTCAACAACATCATCGTTAATGCTGGCATCACCTATGCTCCCAATGAAACTTCCTCCGCAAAATTCAAGCACGGAATATTTGTTTCGGACAACTCGGTACTGCCTGGAAGGAGCTTTTACATCGAAAACAATACCATCATTCATCCCAAATCCGATGGAATCAGGTTCTCAAGCCTGCTCAGCAAGAACAACCTGGTATCCTCCAATGTCATCATCAACCCGGGCAATTTCGACCTGTACCAAAACGGAAACACCAGTTTCAAAGGCGTGGACGCTTACGTCATGGTGACAGACAACAGCATCAATCTGCAAATTAAAAACAATTATTTTGCACGTAATTTGTTGAAGGCCGGCATGGATTCGGATTATTCCCTTTTGCCCAACTCCCCGCTGATCGATGCAGGCTATGCTGCTCAACCACGAATAGCCTTTGATTTTAAATATCACCCGCGTAATACGGACAATCCTCCCGACATTGGCGCCTACGAGTACAATTCACTGTTGGAAATTACACCTGCTCCAGCCGGTCAAAGTTTGCCTCTGGCCTTTCCAAATCCGGTCCAAACTGAGTTGAATATTAATTTTCTGGTGAAACAAAGGTCTGATGCGTTCCTCTCCATCTACAATTTAAACGGTACCCGGATTTTGGTGCGAAAACAGCCAGATCTCCCGGAAGGAACCTACGCAACAGTTGTTGATGTCAAAAATCTTTTACCCGGCATTTATCTCTATTCCATTAAAACCATTGACCGAACTGTTTCGGGAAAATTTGCAAAAATTGAATGAGTACAATTTTGTGGCATCTCTTGAGAATACAGGAAGAGTTGCCAACCGGTCTGACCATCAAAAGTCAATTAAATGAATGTTGAAATTTGATTTCGTTATATTAAAAAAAATTTATAATTTTCAGAAAGTCATAAACTTTCATTCCACAGCTTTGTTAACTATTTATCATAAAGAAATTACCTGGTTCGATTGTTTGATCCATTACAAAAACTATTGTCATTAATTAATAAAACAACACAAAAAATGAAAGTCGCAATTGTAGGAAGTGGTTATGTAGGTTTGGTAACAGGAACCTGTTTTTCGGAAGTTGGTATTGAAGTCACCTGTGTAGACATCGACCAAAAGAAAATTGACAACCTAAACAACGGAATAATTCCGATCTATGAACCGGGGCTGGAGGAGATGCTGCTCCGTAACATGAAAAAGGGTAGGCTGAAGTTTACAACTTCAATTGCGGAAGCGCTTGAAGATTGTGAAGTCCTTTTTACGGCAGTTGGTACTCCACCTGACAAGGACGGCAGCGCTGACCTGCAATACGTATTAAGCGTAGCTAGAGACTGTGGAAGAAACATGAAGGATTACCTGTTGATTGTGACCAAGAGTACAGTGCCTGTAGGTACTGCTCAAAAGGTAAGAAGGGCTCTTCAGGAAGAGTTGAACAAGAGAAGCGTTGCCATCCAGTTTGATGTGGCTTCCAACCCTGAGTTTCTTAAGGAGGGTGCAGCCATTGACGATTTCCTCAAACCAGACCGTATCGTGGTTGGACTCGATTCTCCAAGGGCAGAGGAGTTGATGAAGAGTCTTTACAAGCCGTTTACCCTGAATGGCCATCCCATCATCTTCATGGATATAACTTCGGCCGAGATGACCAAATATGCTGCAAATGCCATGCTGGCAACCAAGATCAGTTTCATGAACGACATTGCCAATCTCTGCGAAATCGTAGGTGCCGACATCAACATGGTGCGCAAGGGCATCGGTTCAGACTCAAGAATTGGCAACAAATTTATCTATCCCGGCATTGGTTACGGAGGTTCCTGCTTCCCGAAAGACGTGAAAGCGCTGATACACACTGCCGAAGATTACAATTACCAACTTAGGGTGTTGCAGGCAGTTGAAGATGTGAACCAGGATCAGAAATCAGTACTTTTCCAAAAGGTATACAATTATTTCAAGGGTGATCTGAAAGACAAGGTCATAGCCGTTTGGGGATTGTCCTTCAAACCACAAACAGATGACATGCGCGAGGCACCTTCTGTCGTCATCATCAAAAAACTGCTGGAAGCCGGTGCAAAGGTCAAGGCTTATGATCCAATTGCCATGAAGGAGGCGACCCATCAACTTGCTGATACCATTACCTATGCAGAGGATCAGTATGAAGCATTGATTGATGCCGATTGTTTGCTGCTGGTGACCGAATGGCCGGAATTTAAGTTCCCCAACTTCAAAATCGTCAAGAAATTGCTGAATGGGCCTGTCATTTTCGACGGAAGAAACATCTATGATCTGGTAGAGATGAAACGTTTGGGTTTCGACTATTTCTGCATCGGGATCAACACAACAAAGTAACATTTAATCAACCTGAAAGAGCCGGATTGCCAAAAATATCCGGCTCTGCATTAAATAAGATTCAAAAAATGATCAAGAAAAAGGTATTAGTCACCGGTGGTGCCGGTTTTGTGGGTTCTCATCTTTGCGAGAGATTGTTGCTGGAAGGAAATGATGTAGTCTGTCTCGACAACTACTTCACCGGTCAGAAACAAAATATTGTCCATCTGCTTCAGAATCCCTATTTTGAGCTGATCAGACACGATGTTACCAATCCGTTCTTCATTGAGGTGGATGAAATTTACAATCTGGCTTGTCCGGCGTCTCCTGTACACTACCAGTACAATGCCATCAAGACGATGAAGACCTCTGTGATGGGGGCCATCAACATGCTCGGACTGGCAAAAAGGGTCAAGGCGAAGATTCTGCAGGCTTCAACAAGTGAAGTTTATGGAGATCCCCAGGTGCATCCACAGATTGAAACTTACTGGGGACATGTAAATCCCATTGGGGAAAGATCCTGCTACGATGAAGGCAAGCGATCTGCGGAGACCCTGTTTGTCAACTACCACAAACAAAATAATGTCAGGATAAAAATCATCAGAATCTTCAATACCTATGGACCGCGAATGCATCCAAACGATGGCAGGGTAGTTTCCAACTTTATTGTCCAGGCGTTGCAGGGCAAGGACATCACCATTTATGGCGATGGATCCCAAACCAGAAGTTTTCAGTATGTCGATGATCTGGTGGAAGGGATGATCAGAATGATGGCATCCCCGGAGAGTTTTACCGGACCTGTAAACATCGGTAACCCCAATGAATTTACCATCCTGCAGTTGGCAGAGCAGGTCATTCAGCTGACCAATTCAAAATCCAAAATTGTCAGGATGCCATTGCCTTCTGATGATCCTACCCAACGCCAGCCAAACATTGATCTGGCGAAAAAGATGCTGGATTGGGAACCAAAAATTCAATTGAAGGAGGGACTTATCAAAACAATTGACTATTTTGCCGCGACTATTTAAAAATTAGTTATGGCACTTATTGACTGGGATCAATTTGAGGATAATTTCAGTTACTACGACAAGGAGACTATCCGGGAGGTAATTGAAAGCTATCTGGAGGAGTATGAGGAGAGAATTAAGGCACTGGAGCAATATCTGGCTAAACGGGAACTGTCCCAACTCTCCTTCCATGCACACAGTCTCAAGAGCGTCATTGGCAATTTTATGGCTGCTGAACCCTATGAACTTTGCAGAAAAATTGAATTTCATGCCAAAGAGGGTGAAACGGAAGAACTTCCCGCATTATTGGAATCACTGAAAATAAAAATCAATGAATTGAACCGGGAACTGAAAGAATACCTTCAAACATAAGACCGACCAAAGAAACAATGTTCCCAAACATTGTTTCTTTTTTTTACACTTTCACCTCTGTTTATCCCGTTACAGTTTCTTCATTCCAACCCTTGACAAATAAGAGCTTTTGGCAAGTTTTGGGTCAGCATCCAGCGCAATGTAGAGAATTGTCTTAACATCGATGACAACGGCTTGCAGTTTGGATAAATCAGGAGAAACAAAGGATGCAGGTTTCTTGTCGTACATGTTGTTTGATGCCATTTTTCGATTATTAGAGTGTATTGATCCAGCTGATCCAATCTGCCTGAATCCGCAGAAAATTAATTTTTCCGAAACAGTAAAATTGTCATCGGTTTTAAAACATTATGGCTGCAAGGTAGTTATAATAATCGGATATTCTGATATTTATTTCACAGGCACTATCTGCCCGGCCAAGAACCGTTCACAAAATAATGCAGTACCAGGCATTCCGCAAGACTACAAAACCGGCAATTTGAATGACAGGGAAAAGGTGATTTTGGGATTGTTGGCCTTTGCCACATCGAACAGTTTATATACTATCGTATAAGTTCCTTTTGACAAAATGCCCAATTGTACGGTGTCATTGCGCAGCATGCAAGGCAACATCATCATGCTGTTGAACTGCTTGTCGATCTCAAGGGATGAACCGTTCTTCTGAAACGAAGTTAGCCGGTTGTAACCACAGTCATCGTATATGACCAAAGCAAAGTCACTCCCGGCCGTTGGGAGCTCAGGAAGAATTTTCATCTTGTAGCCGGCCAGCTCCGAAAAGGGAATTTCAGGAACTGTCGCTGATACATCGGTAGTCTTTGCACACTCCCAAATGAGTGCAAAGAGGATGACCAAAAGGAGGACTAGTTTTTTCAAGGTAACCAATTAAATTAACAAAATCCTGTTCGAATCCGCTTACATACCAACTGGCAGAAATGCAGGGCGACAGGTAAACACCTCTAATTTATGCAAAAAGTGTGCCGACCATTCAGAATTGAGTCAGAAATATGCATTTGATGACAAATGAAATTAAATTTGCAAGCATAAAACCTTCAACAGATGAAAAATCATTGGTCGCTGCTGGTGGCATTGTTGTTTTTGCCCTTTCTACCATTTGCCCAATTGTCGCCAAGATATGCCTTGGTCCTTCACGGCGGAGCCGGTGTCATGTCTGCCGAATCGATGACTCCGGATCTTCAGAAGGAGTATAAACTGGTACTGAACCGTGCCTTGCTGGTAGGGGATTCTGTACTGGCTGCTGGAGGAACCTCCATGGACGCTGTGGAAAAGACCATCATCGTGCTTGAAGATTCACCGCTTTTCAATGCCGGGAAGGGTGCCGTTTTCACGCACGAGGGAACCATTGAGCTGGATGCCTCGGTGATGGAAGGAAAGAGCCTTTCGGCCGGTGCCGTTACCGGAATTACAGACATCAAGAATCCGATATCCCTGGCCAGGACCGTAATGGAAAAATCGGAGCATGTCTTCCTTTCCGGTAAAGGAGCTTCCCAATTTGCGGTCGAACAGGGCTTCAAACTGGTTCCCAACAGCTATTTTTATACGGAAAAGCGATTTCAACAACTTCAGGAATTGCTGAACAATGAAAGAAAAGCTGGTACAAATGACAAGCACGGCACTGTCGGATGTGTTGCCCTGGATCGCTTTGGTAACATTGCCTCGGGCACATCGACAGGGGGAATGACCAATAAGAAATATGGCCGTATCGGAGATTCCCCTGTCATTGGCGCCGGAACCTATGCCAACAATGCCACCGGAGGTGTTTCCTGTACAGGACATGGAGAATATTATATCCGGCTGGGATTCGCGCGGGATATTTCAGCGCTTATGGAGTACAGGCAGCTGGATATTCAGAAGGCCTGCCGGATTGAAGTGGAAAAATTGACCAAACTTGGCGGAACAGGTGGTGTGATAGGTCTCGACAAATCGGGTAACATTGCCATGGAGTTCAACACCTCCGGAATGTTCAGGGGCTATATCAAATCGGATGGCGAAAAATTCATTGCCATATTCAAATAACCCGCCAGTTCAATTTGACACATTCCCCAACTTTTGTTCACAGGTCGTTCAGCTAAATGAAAATACTTTCACAACCAGCGACCAGTGAACAAAAGAAGCAGGCAACAATCTGCAAAAAAAACCAGGACTGCAGTCCTGGTTTTCAACAAGCATTTATTTCAGTAAGATCGGTTTTCCCAGTCCGACCGATTCCAATGGTTCAAACTGTGTTTTGGCGTCACCTACCACCACAAAATACATTTTTGATGGATCAATGTATTTTTGAGTCAACTGAAGTTGTTGCTCAACCGTCACATTTTTGAGATAGGCTTCCTCCTTTTTAATGTAATCGACAGGCAGATCGTTGTCTGTCATGGTGTTGAGCATACCCATCAATCCGCTGAGAGTTTCAAACCGCAGGGCATTTCCCTTCAGCAGGGAAGATTTGGTAAAGTCAACATACTCCTGTGTATTTACCTTCCGGTATTTCTCCATCTCATTCTTAAAAATGGTCACAGACTCGACCGTAGAATTGGTGCGAACTTTTGAGGTGGCAACAAATTGCCCATAATCATTCGACCCTGTGAAACCGGATCTGGCACCATAGGTATACCCTTTCTCTTCCCGGAGGATGAGGTTCAGTACTCCGTTAAAAGAGCCTCCAAGCTTGTAATTGGCCACAAATGCCGGGTAAAAATCGGGATTGGATCTTGCCAGGGATGGGGTACCGATGGAGATAACGGATTGCTTGGCACCGGGAACATCCACGAAATAAATTTGTGATTTTTCTGGAGCTGCTGCAATCCTGACCTTTGGAATTTCCACCTTTTTGGCCGCCCAATGGCTGTTCAAATCAGCCAATGCCTTCATCACCCTATCCTGGTTTATGTTCCCAACAACCAACATTTTTGCGACAGAAGGTGAAATGTATTTGTCGTAATACTCTTTCAGATCATCGAGCGTTATACTTGCCACTGAGCTTTCGGTGCCAGAGGCATCAATGGCCAGAATATTGTCACCGAAGATCAGTTTATTCAGGGTTTTGGAAGCCAGGAACTCCGGACTTGCCGAATTCCGCCTGATCCCGTTAATAATTCTGCTTTTGGCCAGGGCAAACTGCTCCTTGTCCCATCTTGGTTCGAGCAGGATCTCCTGCACCAATGCGAGGGACTTTTCAAAATTACGGACAAGCATACCACCGGAACTGCGGAAACCTGTTGAACCCACCTCAACGGAGATGTTTTCATTGTCCGAAGAGACCCTGACAGAGGCTCCAAGAAGACCAATTGCATCCTCCAGCTCTTCAGGAGTTTTGTTCCTGGTTCCTTCATTCAGCATGGTAGCGACCAGGTTGGCAACGCCTGCTTTGGCAATATTGTCCAGTTTGTGTCCACCATCAATTTTGATGATATACTGCACCATCGGCAGTTCTGTTTGCGGCAGGCCCCAAACTTTCAATCCATTAGACAACGAAGCCGACCAGGGCCTGGGAATTGTTACTTCGGGATCGGGACCCAGAGCGGGTTTGATCGAACGATCCAGCTTCGTCTTGGTTTTAACGATGGCTTCATCGGCAACAGGAACATCCTTCACTTCGGCTGCTTTGGTAACATCTTCCTCCACAACTCCGGCATTGGCAGATCCTTCCACGGCAAGTTTTATTTCCCCTTTGGGTACAAAACTGGTCTCTACAAAGTTTTTGCCTTTGATGTATTTATTGAAAACAGCCTTGATGTCGGCCATCGTCACTGCCTGTGTATTGGCCAGATCTTTTTTATAGAATTCAGGGTCACCGGCATAGATATTGTATTCGGCCAGGCTGAATGCCTTGCTCTGAACGCTTTCAAATGAATTGTAAAAACGTGTTTCATCGTTTGCCTTGATCCTGGTAAGATCCTCCTCAGAAAATCCGTCTTTTTCAAATTTATCGACTCCTTCGAAAACGGCTTTTTCAATTTCCGTCAAATTGACGCCCGGATTGGCAGTCACGGAGATGGTGAAGGAACCTGCGAGTTCCTGAGAACCATTCCTGGCCATTACCCGCGATGTCAATTTTTTGTTTTTAACCAAAATGGTGTAAAGCGGCGATTTTTTTGTACCCGCCATCAGTTCGCCAAGGAAATTAAGGGCATAAGAGTCTTTTGAATAACGCTCGGCAGTTGGAAATACCATTGTCAGCATCGGCACTCGGGCGAAGTTGTCTTCCTGGTAGAGACGAACAGTACCAGGCAGGGAAACTGGCATAGGTTTGCGTTTCCCGATTACTTCTCCCCTTGGAATTTCACCAAAATATTTTTCAATCAAGGCCTTTACAGTTGGCTTGTCGATGTCGCCGGCTACGACGAGTGTGGCATTGTTCGGCGCATAATACTTGTGGTGGAATGCCCGCACATCCTCAACCGAGGCACCTGTGAGATCCTTCATGTCACCAATGACAGGCCAGCTGTAGGGATGTCCTTTGGGATAAAGGGTCCTGGCAATGATCTCCTGGTTGAAGCCATAGGCGGCATTGTCGACACTCTCTCGCTTTTCATTCTGTACCACATTTTGCTGATTCACCAGGGAAGATTTGGTTACGACATTCTCCAAATAACCCATACGGTCGGACTCCATCCAAAGGGCCATTTCGAGGGCATTTTTTGGAATAATCTCGTAATAGTTGGTGCGGTCCTGGTTGGTGCTGCCATTCAGCGTACCGCCTGCCCCCTGAATATTTTTGAAGAATGTGTCTTCTGCAACATTCTCCGACCGCTGAAACATCATGTGTTCGAACAAATGGGCGAAACCGGTTTTTCCGGCCACTTCCCTGCTGGAACCGACATGGTAATAGACTGCAACCGCCGCAATCGGATCCGATTTGTCCTGGTGCAGCACGACTGTCAACCCATTTTTCAGGGTGTATTTTTCAACCGGGATCGAGATCCCTGCCTCCTTGGCCTGTGATTTAAAAGAAAATAACACAATCATCACAGACAACATCATCAATGTGCTTTTTTTCATAAATATGGAATTATACTTGGTTAAAGATAAAAAAAATCTGTCATACCTTGAATTCAACTTCTCCTGACAAATCCCTTTTCCGGTTCCAGAGTTGCATGGATCGTGAGGTGAACGCATGGCGCCAAAGTTCTGACATTGGACAACTTTGGTACACTTTGGTTTAGTTAACGGTTTTTTTTTTTACATTTACGGCTTCGATTCCACGCTATTAACTACCAAAATGCTGATTATGAATATAATAACGCAAACCAAATCAGGTTTTCGTATGCTTATGCTGTTGTTTGGTCTGTTGGTATTTTCTACGGCAGCCAAGGCTCAGACAAGGGATGGAAAGTTGTTGCAGGGGGATAAATGGCAAAAATTCACCCAGGACCTTGCCAATGCCGATTTTTATGTTTCGGCCACCGGAAATGACAACTGGAGCGGAACGCTGAAGGAACCAAATCCTGCCGGTACAGATGGACCCTTTGCCACCATTGATAGGGCCAGACAGGCTGTGAAGGAGCTCAAATCCAAGGTTTATTTTCCAAAAGAGGCCCCCATCGANAAAAGGTGGATCGGTTCGCCGCATCCTTTGGGCAGAGGAAAAGATATCTTGGTACTCATCCGGGAGGGNCACTATTTTTTGAACCGTCCGTTGCAGTTTGGACCTGCCGACGGAGGGGAACGGGTNGAGACAAACCTGCCAACAGGCGCTTTCGAGTACCACAAGCTGAAGGACCATTATGTTACCTATGCAGCCTATCCGGGAGAAAATCCGGTGATTTCAGGAGGAGTTCCGGTTAAAGGGTGGAAACAACAAAAGGGAGTCTGGTCGGCTACCCTGGATGTGGATTCAGTCAGCCTGTTTTTGGTGAACGGGAAGAAACAGGTTTTGGCAAGGAGACCCAACAAGGGTTACTTCGTTCCATCTTCCGTTTCAAAAAATAAGGTCGAACTCAATTTCAAAAAGGGTGACCTTGAACCCTGGAAGGATTTGACAGGAAACCGCATTGTCATGCTTTTGCGTTGGCATACAGGTATCAACAGCATCAGTAAGGTGGATGCAAAGAATGGCATTGCCACATTGAAATTACCGGAAGAGGGAATTGTCATCATTCCGCCGCGCTATTATCTTGAAAATTTGAAGGCCTTTCTCGACACTGCCGGAGAGTGGTATTTTGACAAAAGGACAAAAGAGCTGAATTTCATCCCGGAAAAGGAGGTTAAGGATCCCAATTTGGCGTTTGCCAGTGTGGGGAAATTGAATCAGTTGATCTCAGTGAGGGGAGAAAAGGGACATCCTGTGCGCAATTTAAGGTTTTACGGACTTACCTTCGAATCGGCAATGGCGGGAAGCAGCGCCATTTCGTTCGAATATGCTCACGCCTGTGAATTCGTTGAAAGCGTTGTGCGATCCTGCGCAGGCACTGGAGTCTCTGTCAGGGCCGGTTGCTACCAGATCAGGGTTCTCGATAACATTGTCGAAGCGATCGACAACGGCGGTATTTATGTGAATGGCTCCATGAAACCCATCTGGCAGAACGAGGTGGATTACAACATGGGAGTCGTATCAAATTCGGCAGGTGACAGCCAGAACATCATACGGGAAACTACGGTTTCCTTCAACCGGGTATCCGACTGCGGAGGAGTTTCCATCATGGCCAACAATACGTTATCGACCACTATCTCCCACAATTATATCACCAGAACCCGTGGCCGGTACGGCATTGATGTGGGAGACTGGTCCAATCAGGAGGATGCCCTGGATGGAAATTACATTGTAGAATACAATCACCTCGAGGATGTTCAGCAGGATGCGGATGATTCGGGTGCCATCAAAACAGCCGGAATGGTTTTCAATTCGGTGGTAAGAAGAAACCTGGTGCATCGTTTGCACGCCGGATTTTTCAACGACAATGTGGCCTTCTGGTTTGACAACATGTCGCAGGGCTGGGTGACGGAGGAGAACATTTATTATGACCTGGAGCAAGGCGAAATGAAATATTGTGCTGCCCAGCCGGAAGACAATATCTACCGCAATAATTTTCTGATCGATCGACCCGCGCATGCCCCTGAAACCATCATTGACGGGAATCCGGTTGTACAATACGACAAAATGTCGATTCCATCATCCGGATTGCCGGGAGGGACTTTCACGGCAGGAGATGTAATCAGTTTGTCTGCAGAAATTTTCAACAGCGGATCGACGGGAATCGTTCCCGTTGAATTGTATCTGGATGGGAAAGTGTACGAAAGAAAACTGTTGCCTGCGATCAAAAACAATGCCCGCCGGATCGATTTTCAACTCAGAATTTACGATGCGGGAGAACACCTGTTATCCATTGGTACCACACCTCATCAGAAAATAACAGTCACCGGAACAAAACCACTTGTCGTATTTGAAAATCTGAAACTTTCTTCCGCAAGATGTCTTGGAAGGCGAAACTGTGGCCCTCCGGACAACTGTTCGAAACCTCACCGATTCCCCCCAGAAAACGGATGAAATTGTTCTTCTGGACGGCAAAATAGTTCAAAAAAATCCGCTGCAACTGAAAGAGAAGGATACGCAGGAAGTACATCTTGACCTTACCATCCCGGTTGGGAAGCACTCGGTAAGAGTGGGAAACAGTGCGGAAGAGCAGATCACGGTTCTGCCAAAAATCACCCTCGACCCGGGGAGGATACAGCTGTTTCAATATGGCTCGCCAAGGGCAAAACCTTTTGAAATTGAAGCAGACGCAAAAAACAACAGTTATAAAATTTCTGCCAGCGGATCCGATTTTTACCATGCAGAAGATTCCTATGCGGCAATTTACACCAAAGGAATCAAGGGCGATTTCGTGGCAACTGTTCAGATCAGTAAATTTGGGGAGCGGACGCACGAATGGTTCAGAAGCGGACTGTTCGTACGCAACGACATATCCAGAAGTTTCGACGTATTGCCTGGTTCGAAGGGATCCGTATTGCTGTTTGGGACTCCGGGCCGGGCCGGGATACAATACGATGAATTTGCCAATGGTTGCATGCACAAGGCCAGTAGCCAAAATCTTCCGGAACACAGCAAGACTCCCATTTTTTTGAAACTTGTGCGGCACGGCAATAGTTTCAGTGGGTACATCAGTCTGGATGGCATCAACTGGATCATGGAAAAACAGACCACAGAACTTCCAGGTATTGGGGAATCGGTTGATCTTGGCCTGGCGGCCGGAGGCCCCGACACCAGGCAATATACTGTCGAATTCAAGGAGTGGAAGATTGAAGTTGCAAAATAATTTTACCTGATACAACAAATATGAATCAAATGCGGATTCCACCATTTCTCTTTTTGTTCCTGCTGATGCTGGTTACAGGACCCCTGGTTAACAGTTGCAAAAAACAACCCTTGCTGAAGAAGATTGGATTTCACGAAGCTGTTTACGACAAAGATGGGTTGCTCCTACCCTGGACCAATTGGGAAGATGCGATGAAGCGGGAAATGAACTGGTATTACAAGGCTCCGATAGGCAAACCCGGTTTCCCTGTATATTTCTATACCACCTTTCTGGATTCTGCATACAAAGCCTATAAAACTGATTTCATTCCTTGTACGCAATTGGGGATGGGCATAATTTCTTACCTGAAATACTGGGAGTTCAGCGGCAGAAAAGACAGCCTGTCACTGAACTATGCCACCCAGATGGGTGTGGTACTTGCCGACCTGTCAACAACCGACAATGCAGGATTCTATGCCAATTTTCCGCGTTCTACCGGAGACAATTCAGAGATGCCCCTCACAAAAAGCTCGCAGGGTGATGCCAAATATGGGGCGCAGGTCATCGAACCCGACAAGGGAGGAATTGCAGGATATGCCTACCTGCAGTTATTCAAAAGCACAAGAAGGGCACTATGGGGTGAAAAAGCCCAGGACATCGCCCGAGTACTGGCGGAGAACATGCGTACCGGAGACAAATCCCACGCTCCGTGGCCCTTTCGCGTGGATGCGATGACAGGGCAACACTGGGGGGAAAGGAACGGAAACATGGTCTACATTCTCAGATTGTGGGATGGACTCACCGAGTTGGGTAGCACTGAATTTGTGGCCCCAAGGGCGAAGCTCTGGCAATGGATCAAGGAGTATCAAATGAATGCCCCGGGAAGTCGGGGTGGGTCACTCTGGATACAGTTCTTCGAGGATATGACAGAAGAAGACAACAGAACCTCCTGGGCACCACTTGAAATGGCACGCTACCTGATTGAGAAAAAAGAAAAACTGGATCCTGAATGGAAAAGCATGGCAAAGGATTGTATCGATTTTGCGATGAAAAATTTTTCCATTAAAAAGCCAGGCGGGGTGACCCTGATGGGTGAACAGGATGCTGACCGTCGTCCATGGGGAGGCGCGTGCTCCAAGCTGGGAGGTGTTGCGGCTCTTTTCTATGCGGCAGGCGGCGGAGAACGGTACCGCGAAATCGCACTCCGTAACCTGAACTGGGTGACCTACTTCATCGATGCGGATGGTGGTCCGGCCGCCATGTGCGATACCAAGGAGTGGAGAAAAGGTTCCTGGCAGGAAGATTGCCACACAGATGTGGTGCATAACTTCATGGATGCGCTTCAGGCAGTACCCGAATTTCGGTCCGTACAAAAATAAAAATTGAAAACTACTACGAATTTGATCCTTTATTAACACAAATCCAATCAACATGAAAAAGTTAATTTGGCTAAACTTGCTTTTACTGTTTGGCATTTCACTTTCTGCACAAGTCGTTGACCTGAGCAGGGCAACAGTGGTTGCCTCCAGGAACATCCCCTCACCTGTCAGGGAAACTGCCCTCCGGGTTCTGAAGGAGGAGATTGCCCAAAGAACGGCGATACAACTGAAGGAGGCTGGCAAAATTGAGAGTCAGCCTGTCATCGCGCTGGTACTCTCTTCCGAAAAAGAACTGAATGGCCACCTGATTCCAATCAGCGTTTCCGACAGCAAACCCGAGAACAAACCGGAAGGGTTTCGCATCGTTGCCGATCAAAAAAACGGGATAAACCGGCTCTGGCTAATCGGCGCAAATCAGCGTGGAATTATTTTTGCCATCGGGCAATTGCTGAGAACCGCGGACCTAAGCCACAACAAAATTCTTTTTGACAAGAAGAATGAGATTGCGACTTCCCCCAAATACCCCATCCGCGGTCATCAGGTTGGCTACCGGAATACAGCCAACTCCTGGGACTCCTGGACGATGGACCAGTACGAGAAATATCTTCGGGAATTGGCCCTATTTGGTGCCAACAGCATTGAAAATATTCCATTTCACGACGGGAAGAACAATCCGCTGATGAAATATCCCCGGGAGGTAATGAACAAAAAAATCAGTGAGATTTGCCACGATTACGGCTTGGACCACTGGGACTGGATTCCTGCCGATGTCGATCTCTCTGATCCGGTAAAATTCAAGGAAGAGGTTGCCAGGCACGAAGCTTATTACAAGGAATGTCCCTACCTGGATGGCGTATTTTTTCCGGGTGGCGATCCAGGCAGCAACCATCCAAAGGATGTCATGCCATTCCTGAAAGAGGTCACTGCGAAATTAAAACAGTATCATCCAAAAGCCACAATGTGGATCTCGCTTCAGGGATTCTCCGACGAACAGGTAGACTATTTCTATCAATATCTGGAAAAAAACAACCCTGACTGGCTGACGGGAGTGGTCACCGGACCCAGCAGCCCGGATCTGGCCGCTACACGCTTCAGATTGCCCAAAAAATACCTGCACAGACATTATCCGGATTTGACTCATACGGTACGCTGCCAGTATCCCACGCTCAATTTTGATCAGGCCTTTGCTCTGACCGAGGGCAGGGAGGTATCCAATCCGCAGCCTGTTTATTACGCCAAGATTCACAACCGCTACGCACCTTTTACGGATGGTTTCCTCTCCTACTCCGATGGGGTGCACGACGATGTCAACAAGGCGACCTGGAGCCAGATGGCCTGGAATCCTGAACGTCCCGTCAGGGATGTGATGGTCGAATATGCCCGCTTCTTCTTCGGATCTTCCGTGGCAGAATCGGCAGCAGATGGCATCTTGGCCCTGGAACGCAACTGGGTTGGCCCTGTGGAGGAGAACGGCGGTATAGAAGCCACCTACTCCTTTTGGAAGAACCTGGAAACAGAGCATCCCGAACTAGCAAAAATTGGCGCTGGCAACTGCTGGTCATGCGTTCCAATTATGACGTTTATGTCAAACGCAGAAAAGCCTATGAACAGAAACTGGAGACAGAGGCCAATCAGGTTTTGCTGCAGGCACCGAAACTGGGAACGTCCAAGGCCATGGAAATGGCACTCGGATTGGTGAACAAGGCCGACAAGGAACCAATCACAAATGGCTTAAGACAAAAAATCGTCGATCTCTGTGAAGCACTCTGGCAATCCATCGGTTTGCAGACGAGCGTCAAAAAATACCAGGCCAGCGGTTCCGAAAGAGGTGCCATCCTGGACTTCATTGACTATCCGTTGAACAACCGCTGGTGGTTGGCGGATGAGTTCAAGAAAATTGAGAAGATGGGGACAGAACAGGAAAAACTTGCCCGGCTTGAAGTGATTGCCAAATGGGAAAATCCGGGAGACGGCAGTTATTACGACAACATTTCGGATATCTCAAAAAGCAGCCACGTCACAACATTCTCTGACGATGCCACCGATGTAGCCTGGTGGGATGGTGGGATGAGCCGAAGAAGACTCTCCACGCAACTCTTCCAAAATTTCCCTGTCCTGAAATACTGCGACCTCGACCCCAACGGCCGGTACCTGATCCGCGTTGCAGGATACCGCGAGGCATTGCTTCGTGTGGATGGCGAAAGAATCGATCCGACCATTTACAACAAGGGCTACGAAGAGTTCAAGGAATTTCCGCTTAATCCAAAATATGTGAGCGATGGAAAAATAGAGGTAACCTTCGACCAGCCCGAAGAATCCAAACTCAACTGGAGGGAAAGGTCCAAAGTGACAGATGTCTGGTTGATCAAGCAGAACTGACGATTCACACGCTCGGATCATTGTGAGACAAGGAGGGGCTGAAAATTGGGTTGCATACTGACCAATTTTTAGCCCCTTGTCATTTCATCCACAAAAATTGTCCCTGCTGGTGAAGAAATCCGGTTCACTTGTCGAATTCCGAACATGTCGAAATCGACTCGATCAAGCCTTCACACGCATCCTCCAAAAGGTCGATCACAAGTTCATAATCCCTTGTCTCCCCGTAATAGGGATCCGGAACGATGGAATTTGAATGCCTTGTGCAGTATTCTGTCATTTTATGAATTTTTGACTTCATTTTTGCATCCGGGAGCATTCTGTTGAGCTCCTTTATGTTTTGATCATCCATCCCGATGATCAGATCAAACCTGTCGAAATCGACTTCCGGCTTGACCGGTCTCGAGATCGAGGTCAGTTCGTAACCCCGTCTGCGTGCAATGCTTCTCATCTTCGGGTAGGCCCCTTCACCTTCATGAAATCCCACAATTCCGGCCGAATCGCAGAAAACGGTTTTTTCAAGGCCACCTGCTTTGACGAAATGGTTAAAAATTCCCTCCGCCGCAGGCGAACGGCAGATATTGCCCAGACAAACAAATAATATTCTCATCCTGATTGTTAAAAAAACAGAACAAAGAAAAGAATAAAATGTCTTTTGCGACTCATTTTGTACCTTCACCGCAAATTAGCTATTAGCTATTAGCAGTTAGCGATTGGTTTTTAGTTTGGTAAAAAGTACAGGGCTGGTCCATTTTTAACAAAGAGAATTGCTCCACTCCATTGATCCAACGCTCAAGATTCTACTAGCTAACAACCAAAAGCTAACAGCTAATAGCTCATTGATTCACGCATTAAATACAAAAACATGAGCCTGATCGGAAATGTTCTTTGGATAATTTTTGGCGGATTTTTCTCCTTCGTGGGATATATCTGGGGAGGATTGATTCTTTGCTGCACCATCGTGGGAATTCCCTGGGGATTGCAGGCCTTTAAAATTGGCATAGCGACGCTCGCCCCATTCGGGAAGAGTGTACGGTCAACAGGCGGTTCCATTCCAGGGCTATCCTGCTTGCTGAATCTGATCTGGCTGGTCTTTGCCGGTTTCTGGATAGCACTCTCCCATTTTATCTGTGGAATTCTGCTCTGTATCACCATCATAGGCATACCCTTCGGATTGCAGCATTTTAAATTAATGAGACTGAGCCTCTATCCTTTTGGGTATGACTTGAAGTAATAAAATGAAAATAAAATAGATGAACTTAGATATTATCACCATTGGTGACGAAATACTGATTGGACAGATCGTAGATACCAACTCGGCCTGGATGGCCCAAAAACTGAACGACGAAGGAATAAATGTCAGGGAGATCATCAGCATCTCGGATGATCCCGGACACATCACGGAAACCTTCGCCGAATCGGCAAAAAAAGTTAATCTGGTTTTGGTAACCGGTGGACTTGGTCCGACGAAGGATGATAAAACCAAGGATACCATTTGTGATTTTTTCGATACCCGACTGGTTCCCGACCCGTCTGTCTTAAAAAACATAGAGGATTTGCTGAACAAGCGCGGCATTGCACTCAACCGACTGAACCAGGATCAGGCCCTGGTGCCGGAGGCCGGCCGCGTTTTTCAAAACAAACTGGGCACCGCTCCGGGCCTTTTGCTGGAAAAAAATGGGTGTTCCTATATTTTTATGCCAGGTGTCCCTTTCGAGATGAAATACCTGATGGAGTTTGAGGTAATTCCCTACCTGCGCAATAATTTTCAGACCTCTACCATCTACCACAAAACCGTATTGACCCAGGGATTGCCTGAGTCGATGCTGGCTGAAAAAATATCCGACTGGGAAGATGGACTCCCTACCTACATCAAACTGGCATATCTGCCAAGTCCGCAGGGAGTGCGCCTCCGGTTGTCGGCCAGGGGAAAGGAACAACTTGAAATGGAGGCCGAGGTTGCACAGCAGGTCGAGGGCCTGAAAAGACTCATTGCGGCCAATATCTATGGCTTCGATGAGGAATCACCTGCAGCAAGCATTGGAAAACTTTTGACAAACAGAGAACTGACCATTTCAACCGCAGAGAGTTGTACAGGCGGGGCCCTTGCGGCTCTTTTTACGGAGAACCCGGGAAGTTCGCTCTATTTCAAAGGAGCTGTCGTGGCCTATTCCAACGAAGTAAAAATCAACGTTCTGGGCATTGACGAGGAACTCATCCTGATTCATGGTGCCGTCAGCCGCGAAGTGGCGGAAAAAATGGCCCTTCATGCCTGCAAACTGATGAATACGGACCTTGCCGTAGCTACTTCGGGCATCGCAGGACCCAGTGGCGGAACACCAGAAAAACCTGTTGGAACGGTTTGGGTAGCAGTTGCCTGCAAGGGAACCGTTGTATCACAACTTTACAATTTCGGCAGCGACAGGGAGAGGAACATCACCAGGACCAACCAGAATGCCCTTTTCATGCTGAGAAAATTACTAATCACCCTATAATTCAACATATGAATAAAAAAAAGCTGTATCAACTCACGGAATTGTACTGGCTGTCATTATTCTGGCTGTAATGCTGACACCCATCATTTTTAAGGGGAAAATCATACGGGGTATAAAACAGATGGCCAATGAATCGCTGCTGGCAAAAGTAGATTTCAAGGATGCCGAAGTCTCACTTCTCAGCACTTTTCCACAACTGGAAGTCAAACTGAATGAGCTTACGGTTTCTGGTATCAACGAATTTGAAGGGAAAAAACTGATCAGCATCCAAACACTCTCCACGTCGGTTTCCCTCTCCTCCTTGTGGAAAGGCAACGGCATCCAGATCAGTGAGGTGGTACTGACCAATCCGCAAGCAGATCTGCTCGTCTCCCCTGCCGGAAAAGCCAATTGGAACATATCCGCTCCCTCCGGGGCTAAATCATCCTCTGAAGCCAAAAGTCAGATGCAGATTGACCTGTCAAAGATTCAACTGAGAAATGGATCTCTTACCTACCGGGATGATCAGGCACAAACCCTGGCCTCTTTCAGGGATGCAAATTTCAATTTGTCGGGAGCACTGAAAGGCAGCGACTCCAAACTCAATTTTTCCGGTCAGGCAGACAGCCTTGTTTTTGCCAGCCATGGTAAGAAATTGGCTGGGGGTATGGTGGTCTCCGGAGAGGGTAGTTTAGAGGCAAATTTTGACCAGAAGAACTTTCACTTTTTAGCCAACAAATTTAAAATCAACCAACTTCCTATCGAGTTACAAGGCAGTTTTATCTTGGGGGATCAGTCGGAGCAATACGATCTGACAGTTCAATCCAACAGTACCCTGGAGGCACTTCTCGGATTTCTCCCGGCCGAGCTACAGGTTAAACTGAAAGCTTTCGAAAAGAGCGGGAATCTGACATTTGATGGTTCAGTGAAAGGAACCTGGTCGGACAAAACTGCCCCGGCGATGGATGCACGCTTGAAGCTCACAGACGGAAGAATGAAATACCCCTCCAAAACCAATGAAATCAACAAGATTGAAATCGAAGCAACAGTGACCAAACCACAGGGTTCCATGGATTCGCTTACCCTCCATCTCAAAAAACTGGAGGCTCTCGTAGCCGGTCATCCGTTTGTTTCCGACTTACTGCTCACAAAACCCGTCAGCAATCCTCTTCTGAAGGGAGATGTGGTTGGGGAGATCGAATTTCAATCCCTGAAAAATACCATTCCCATCGATTCGTTCGACATCAGCGGACTGATTCGCGCCAATGTTCATTTTGAGGGTCCCTACTCTGCCATCGACAAGGGTGAATACGATAAATTCCAGACAAAAGGAGACCTGAACGTGCAGAATTTCACATTCATTTCAAAGGCATTCCCAACAAAAATCGGAATTCAGTCGGCAAATTTTGTATTCAACTCCAAAGAGATCTCCATTTCAGCCATGAAGGGCAAATTTGGCCCCAGCGACTTCACGGTAGATGGCTCTTTAGCCAATTACTGGGCCTATCTGCTCAAGAATGAAACCATACTGGGCAACATCAAAGTCAAGTCCGACCTGCTGGACGTGACCCAGCTGATGAATGGCGGAACACAATCCACGGATACCATCCACAGCGATCCCTATGTATTGCCTGCCCACGTGGACCTGACCGTCCAGGCCAATGTCGACAGGATGTTTTACAACAGGATGGAAATTAAAAGTACCACCGGCAAATTGATGGTCCGCGACCAGAAACTCACCCTCGATCAGTTATCCATGAACCTGCTGAGGGGAAAAATGGTTTTGTCGGGTGTTTATGCCGGCAAAGAGAAGAGTCCGGCTGATTTCAATTTCAAAATAGACATCAGGGATTTTGACCTGCCAACCGCCTACCAGTCATTGGCCGTTGTCAGGCACTTGCTGCCCTTCGCGGGAAACAGCAAGGGAACCTTTCTGTCGGTCATGAACCTCACAGGCACACTCGGCAGGGATTATGCCCCCTATTTTGCTACGTTGAACGGCAACGGCCAGATCACGCTTAAAAATCTTGAATTGGTAGGAAACGGGATGTTCGCCGAGATTGGAAAATATTTCAGGAAGGATCTTTTCACCAACGTAAAAGTGAATGATTTTACAGGCAACCTAATCTTGACGAATGGCGCGGTGGCCATTTCGCCATTCACCACCAGGGTGGCCAACCAGGAGGTGACCGTCTCCGGCAACCAGAGCCTTGCTTTGGAGCTGAACTATCAGCTCAATTTCAAAGTCAACAAGAACGACCTGGCTCCCGATGTGTCCAATTTCATCGGAATGGTGCCCGGAACCGAAAACATCGACAAATACCCGATTCGCATCGATGTGGTGGGCAACCTGAAGAAACCTGAGGTCAAAGTCGATCTCTCGGAAGCGAAGAGCCTGGTCGCCAAGGAATTTACAAAAAAAGCCGGTTCAACGCTGAAAGATGTTGCCAAGAAATTGGGACTCGATAATTTGTTCAAATAGAAGACTAAAAACTACATTTTATATGAAATACAACGAATTGGGAAAAACCGGCGTATTGGTTTCCGAACTGTGCCTCGGAACCATGACCTTTGGCGGAAAGGGTTTCTGGACGGCCATTGGAAAGGTCCCTCAGGAGGAGGTCAACAACATTGTAAAAACTGCGTTTGAAAATGGGATCAACTTCATTGATACGGCCAACGGTTATTCCGAGGGCTTATCTGAAACCATGCTGGGCATTGCGCTAAAAGAGCTGGCCATCCCCCGGCAGGAAGTATTTGTGGCAACCAAAGTGAGAATCAGGATGGGGCCCGGGGCCAATCAGGTCGGACTCTCCCGGATGCACATCCTCGACTCTGTAGACGACAGTTTAAGGAGACTTGGATTGTCTTACATTGATCTGCTTTACATCCACGGAGTCGATCCGATTACACCACTTGAAGAGACGATGCGCGGACTGGAAGATGTCGTCCGTTCAGGCAAGGTCCGCTATCTGGGCATCAGCAACCATCCCGCATGGAAGGTCCAAAAAGCAAATTCCTACGCAGATAAAATGGGCTGGACGAAATTTGTGGCTTCCCAAAATTATTACACGATCGCCAGCCGCGACATAGAAAGGGAGATCGTACCGATGGCGTTGAGCGAAAACATCGGCATTATGCCCTGGAGCCCACTGGCAGGAGGTTTCCTCTCCGGAAA
>TBL_comb47_HYPODRAFT_10000191_pt1 | contig 77360 bp, 62 predicted proteins | sample TroBogypolimnion_40_FD_10682 | JGI IMG/M metagenome (IMG submission 10682) | reverse complement strand
TGTATAACGCCTAAAAGCCTGGGAAATGATCTTTTTTAAGAAAGCAGAAGTGGGGTGGTCAAACAATATCGGCAGGAGGTGGTCAAAATAGATCGGCAGCGGGTGGTCAATTTAGTCGGCATATCCAAGTATCCTGATATTCATCAATAATTATATGCTTATATATAGAAGCTGAATCGGTAAAAGAACAGATTTGATCATGGGCCATCTTTTGTAATAAAGAGAAGTCAACCTGTTTGATAAGAGGGTGGGTGTTCAAATCATCTAAATACAATCGATACATTTTTAGCAACCTTGCAAGAGTTGGATCTTTTGTCCGGACATTATCCGGATCTAGGCTTTCTTCAGAAAACCTGTTGAATAAACTAATAATACTAGTGACTGCTTTGTGTCTTGACTGACTCTCAAAACCGCCAAAATATCCATTGATCAACATGTTTCCCGAAATCTCATCCTTGAATCCAACAGCAAGACAAAGTTGCGTCCAATAAGAACGGCTGTAAATTTTAAAGTACTGACCTAATGCATCCATTAACACCGGTGCATGATTTCTCATACCATCTTGAGAAAATCGTCTATCCGTAATTAATTTCTGACAAATGGAATGAACCGTTCCTAAAGCCATCTTTGAAATGTCGTACGGTTTATCTGTTTCATTTGTTACGATCGCTAAAAGACTACGAAGTCCTTCTTTGAGTTGTAATGCTGCTTTTTCAGTAAAGGTGCTCAGAAATATTTCCTCTGGTTGTACCTCATGAAAAACAATCAGGTTCAAAGTTCTCCAAAGCAAAACCCGGGTTTTTCCAGAACCAGGACCCGCAGTCAAAAACAGCGGACCTTTATTATAAAGTATTGCCTCCCGCTGATTATCATTCGGATTGAAGTTTTTCAGCTTCCAATAGTGTTCAATTGTTTTTTTCATTCCTCAAAATGTCAGTATGACAGGATTATACATTAATCAGTTAAATTTGCAAAGGGTCTCTTTCCGAATTGATTAAAGAAAACCTTGATCAATTGTACTTCTTCCTCCCTTGGTTCAATTTCAGATAATGGTTTCCAACATAAAACCAGATGCTCTGGATTCGAAATTTGCCAGATAAGCCGCCCTCCATAATGACCGACATTCTTACCATGACCAAATTTCAAATATTGAATCAACCGGGAGCGTAGAGTAGCACTCCCAATTTTTGATCCGGCTTTTCCAATATAAACTACAAGTGAATTTTTGACCCAGTGTTCTTCTAAAATTTTGATTGACACATTTGGATCCTTATCCTTAAAGAAACCGCCCAATCCTTTTTCGAGAAATTTTGGTTCCTTTTTGGATATGTGCAAAACCATATAAATCCCCATTTGATTGGTAATAGAGGAAGGATTCTCATATAAAGACCCAATGCTCTGGAATCCTAAAAATCCATGCTTTTTAAGGCTCTCAATGTCATTAAAGTCAATCTTCAAATATGAACTTGTTATTGGCTTCTTGAGAGGAACAATAGGTTTTGCCTCAGAACTTATTTTAGCTTTTGGAGTTTCTTTGTCGACTGATTTCGTTGAGTGGGGAATCACCCATGAAGACCGTGGCCCACCTGGTTGATAGGCGTGACGTATCAAACCGCGTCTTAGTAGCTCACGCAATGGTTTGCCTTTTCTGGTATCGCTATCATTTAAAAGGCCAGCTTTTTCAAGCATTTCATTGGCTTCAACCGGATCAGTTGAATTCTTACCTGTCTTTTCAAGGAATTCATCAATCTTGCGGATAATAGCATTTATGTCCATGTTAAAAGAAATTAGTTAGAGATTAAAACAACCTAATTTTATGAGATATAATTCCGGAATTCTTGAACATCAAACCCCGGCATCAAAGATCTCAACTTATGAATATAGTTCACTGAAATGCCCGAATAACCCCCTACAACAACTTTGCCTTCGACCATATCTTCAATTTCTATCATGTCGGCAACCATGTTGGGATGAATTCCAATTTGCTTAAGTTGAGAATATACCATTTTATAATTGTCAACCCAATCAGTAAAATTGGCAGGTGCTTTTACATGACTAACATAACCAGTAAGTTGTGTCGCTACTTTCCCCTTTAAATCAGAATTGTTTCCAAGTTTCACTTCAATGATTATGAAACAATATCTGTTTGCCTCAATGTGTTTAAGGGCAAGCAGATCAAATCGAACCCCAGCGGAAATCTGTCTATCAATAATAATAGTATTACAATTGTACCAGTTATCCGTAATTATCCTCTGTTCAAGAGTGATTTCTTCTCCATAGTTTCTCAATCTTATATTTGATGCGATTTTGTCAAGATACTTTCTTTGAAAGAATGGATGAATTTCACCAGCCTCCAAGGAAATCGACTTATAACCAGGTTTAAGTGATTTTAAATTTGGTTTAAATCTGACGTCCATATCATAGACACCGGTTACGAATGCATCATGAATAGTAACAAGATATGGCTTTTTAGGCGACATTGGAGTCAATTCAATTCGTGCAACACTGTTCCCCTGGTAATAAATATTACATGAATCATTTCTCAATCTCAAGTCAAATTCTCCGTTGGTAGTTTTTAACAGTTTAAATAGGGGCTTGAGATCTTCACAGAATATCGGAAACAATTTAGGATCTATATAGTGTTTCATAGCAATCAGGTTTATTATTGAGTGTACGTTTTTCTTATCTGGTCAATGATGGTAACTATTTGGTCAATAACTTTTTGGGGGCTGATAACTTTTACATTTTCCCTATATCCCAGCAACAGTGAGATGAACTCATATGTAGGATGCACATTGAAGGTAAAAACCACCTTGTCTTTTGTCTCTTTCAGAACCTTCTGGCTATGGTGAATTGGCTGCGTGATAAGATACTGTGCCTGCTGTTTCGTGAATTCAATCTTTATCTTAGGTGGTTTCGATTGTGGAGCAATAATCCCAATGGTATATTTAAAATATTCCTTGGGGTTGAAATCTGATCTACGGTAAGGTTTATTCGACTCCACTATAGATTTAATTCGGTCGAGGCCAAAAGTGCGAATATCTTTTTCGTTTTCATCCCATCCAATTACATACCATCGATTATGATATTCCTTAACCAGATAGGGGTGAATATTCCGGAATTTAGCCTTAGGATACAGGGTTAAGTTGCTGTTGGGACCAGAGGATTGTGCCTTAAATGCCGTAAACGGCAGATATTCGATTTGGAGAACCCTTTTTTCTTTAATAGCCTTTATGATAGACTCGATATACCCAGTTCCTTCAACGTAGGGTGGGTTTTCGAATTGTACATACTCTTCAAACTCCTCCATACTAAGAATCCGTCTGACATCGACGACGTCAAGGATTCGGTCAATAGCTTCAGCATAACGCTTGACCATATGAAACCCACGGTATTGCCTTAAAATCCTGGCTGCGAATTCAATGGCATCAATGTCCTCCTCCTGTACCTGAATATTGGAGATTGAATACTCTGGATCTTCATAATAATATCCACATTTCTGCCGGTCGTAGCGGATAGGGGCATAATATCCTGGTTCAGGCTCATCTTTCATAGCCTTCAAATCCTTCTCAATAGTCGACCGTGAAATTTGCTGGTCAAGCCGTTTGCTACATCGCTCAATGAGGTAGCCAATATCAGGGTATGACCTTTGCCTATTGCGGATGCAAGCATCGATGACCTGGTAGCGTGCAAATGAATGTTTATTAATGGGCATTGGCAGTGGTATTTATTGATATATAATAGATGGATGTTATCTCCCATTATATATTACTATCAAATGTATTACTATTTGTTAACGTAATAACATTACGTAGTGATTATTTTACTTTGTTGGCAGTAAAACAAAAAAATTATGAAAATAACGATACACCGTGGAGCAAATGAAATAGGCGGATCATGTGTGGAGATCACTTCCACAACGACTCGAATTCTCCTTGATATGGGCTTACCGCTTGATCCGGTTGGCTTTTCTGCCGGTAAAGAGCCAGTTCGGGCTGGTGGAAAAGGGTTGCCACCAAGCCTGAACTTCCGGCATACAAAAATTGATGCAGTATTGATCTCTCATCCGCATCAGGATCATTTTGGCTTGCTGCCTTTGTTGCCCGCAAATGTGCCCATATACATGAGCAAAGGATGCGAAACGCTGATTGGAATCGCAACATTTTTCAATCAGGTTGGACCTGTTCAAAACCGTATAGTGCCATTGAAGTCTTGGGAAAAGATTGATATAGGTAATATCTCTATTACACCTTATCTGGCAGATCATTCGGCCGTCGACGCTTTTTCTTTCCTGATCGAATTGGAACAAAAACGTATTTTTTATACCGGCGACCTACGGGCACATGGCCGGAAAAAGATTCTTTTCGATACGCTTCTGTCGCATCCGCCTGAAAATATTAATTACCTGATCCTCGAAGGAACGATGTTTGGCCGTCCTGGGGAGCGTTGTATGGAAGAGGCGGAACTCGAAGAGGAGTTGGTCCGGTTGTTCAAAGGAGGGCAGGAGCTTTTCCTAGTGAATTGTTCCTCACAAAACATTGACAGGTTAGTATCTTTATTCCGGGCTTGCGTGCGCAGTGGGAGGCAACTTGTGATCGACCCCTATACCGCATATATCTTGGCAGAAATCCACATGGTTCACGACACAGTTCCCAACTGGGATTGGAATAATGTGAGGGTTTTCTTCACCCCCAATAGTCATACACACCTGCTCGCCAAAGATAAAACACTATATAAGTTCATTCCGGCTAAAATTTCTATTGAAGAAATACAAAACGAACGGCAAAGATTGGTCTTTAAGATGAATCGCATGAACAGGGATATCCTGAAAAATAAAATGATGCTTCCAGGAGTTCAGCTGATATGGTCAGTTTGGAATGAGTATTATAATGCAGAAGCGTCATTCTGGAAAGCGCAAAACATTACCCCCATTTTTCTGCACACATCAGGGCATGCTCATACCGAAGACCTACAACGGCTTGTGGAGGCTCTGAAACCGGGGGCCATTATCCCGATTCACACTTTTCATAAAATGCAGTACCAGTCAATGTTTCCGGAGAACAACATTTGTGTTCTTGAGGACGGTGTTGGAATCACAATTTAATAATCTAAATAATTATGAACGAATCGAATCCCATAACAAAAAGGCCTTCATCTCCCAACCTCCACGCCATTGCCGACAGTGAAGCGTTCCGGATGAAATACGACTCAAGTTTTAGCAGTCTCGACCCAGCTACTTTCTTCATCTTTCATAATAGTCAGATCCCCTCGCACCGTGTCATCCGTCATTTGATACCCGGTGATGAAATCGTAGAGGAGATCATCAGCAAGTTCAGGATTTCTAAGACCAATACGGTTATACAATGGTACTATGACCGTAGAGTAGGTAAATATATTATGACTCAGGGAGTTCTCATGATTCGTAAAAACCTATTGGTTTATTTCGAGAACCTTAAGAATGATCCAACGGTTTCAATACTATTTTCAGGAAGTACCAATAAATTGCTTTTAACAAGAGTCAGCGATTTACTACAATCAAAAGTCATCGTTTCAGCGTCCAGGAGCATCGGTGTGTTGGTGGCTGATCCCATGTCTGGTTTATATATCAAAGAATTTGGGGTTATATCTCCGGATATTGATATCTCTCTTGCTTATAATGATGATTTCCGATCGGTTCATGATACCATTGTAGAAAAACTTAACAAGAACAGAGGCAAAGGGATTATTCTTCTTCATGGTTGTCCTGGTACAGGGAAGACCACCTATATCCGCTATCTTGCCTCTGTGATCAGTAAAAAGATGATTTTTATTCCGCCGGAAATGGCGCCGCAAATTGCTTCGCCTGATTTTCTGGCGTTAATGATTGACTATCCAAATTCGATTTTAATCATAGAAGATGCGGAGAATGTGGTCCGAGACCGAATGAACGAAGAAAATCTTAGTGTTTCCAACCTGCTCAACATTTCGGATGGTCTGTTAAGTGACTGTCTCAACTTGCAAATTATTTGCACTTTCAATACTGATATCTCTCGGATCGACAAAGCCTTGCTGCGTAAAGGCAGGATCATCGCCAAATATGAATTCAAACCACTGGCAATAATGAAAGCAGAAAATATTGCAAAGATCCTTGGGCGTCCGGTCACTTTCGATCATGATATGACACTTGCAGATGTATATCATCATTTCGATGAGGATTTCTCCCTTCCAATGACAAAAAGTATTGGATTCAGGGTGGCCTGAGAAAATACTGTTTTCTGCTTTTGGGCCATTTCAATCTGCAATCATTTTTTGATTGTACTGTTTTTATTTAGTAATACGCAAAAAACCAATAACCATTTCTGTCGAATAAGCACCACTTAATAAACGATTTTAATCATAATCAGGAAGGGAATTCTTTGTCCAAAAATAATGCAAATTTTGTGCAAATGAAAAAGGGTCCCAGAAGTTGACCTTCTGAAACCCTTGATTTTGTTGGTCGGGGTAGCAGGATTCGAACCTGCGACCTCCTGCTCCCAAAGCAGGCGCGATGAACCGGGCTACGCTATACCCCGAAGTGGTTGTGAGTGTGAGATTGAGTGTGAGAGTTATTTTGAATATGATCTGTACATGGCAAGAAGCATTTTTGAGCATGACTCGTAACCATTGTATAAATCTGTATATTCTCTTTCAGGTATTAATTTTAAATCGTTTATCAAACCGAGGATCGCCACTGATTCGTAAACACTTCCCCTGGCAATCGTTAAAAAATGGCGTTTATCTTCTTCAGCCATTCTGCCGGTCCCTTCGGCAAGGTTAAAAAGAATGCCGAGACTGGCTTTTTTCCACTGATCCATGATATAGGGATCAATCGATTTATTTGTTTTCAGTATAGAAAGAACTTTTAGATTTTGACTTTTTACAATCTGGTAAACATCCAACTTCTCAAAATCAAACATATCTTTTCAGTTTCAATCTCTAACCCACACTTGTACCAGTTTCGCGGAGAAGGGGGGATTCGAACCCCCGGTACAGTTTCCCGTACGACAGTTTAGCAAACTGTTGGTTTCAGCCACTCACCCACCTCTCCAGTAAAAATCCTGAACATCTTCAGGTACGACCCCCAAAGCAAACTTAGGAATCTTTTTCCTCAAGAGGTTGAAGGGGATCCTACCCTCCGACTACTCGGGTTGTTAAACTTGGGGGTGCAAAGGTAGGAAATCATTTTAGTTATGCAAACTTTTATTTATCGTTATTCTCTGAATTCTTTATTATCCTTTCATCCTGAATTTCATTCATGAGATTCAACTGACTTTTATGCTGGATGTTAAAAGGCAGCTGCAGTTGGTAAGTTTTTATTAATTTTGCCCCTCAAAATAGTAAACTGGTTGTTCTTACAACAATTTCGTGCGGCAAAATGAACACTAACACAAAATAAAACCATAAAATGAGTAATCAAACTTTCGCAGAAAAAATTTTCGGAGCCCCCAAAGGATCAATCGTATTTGCATCCCCGGACCTGATCCTGTCACATGACAATACTTCCAGCATCTACAGCACGTTCAAAAAAATGGGTGGTGAGAAGATTGCAAACCCTGGTTCCCTCGTCATCATCCTTGATCATAATGCCCCGCCTACCAATTCTAAACTTGCGAATGATTACCAGACAATCCGCGGTTTTGTAGAAAAATATAAGATCGAAAAATTTAATGATGTAGGAACAGGCATCTGTCACCAGCTGATGTCACTTTATGCAAAGCCAGCGATGATCATCGTTGGAAGCGACAGCCATACAAGCACATCCGGTGCGTTCAATGCATTCTCAGCTGGCATCGACCGGACGGAAACAGCAGGTCTGTGGAAGCAGGGAGAAACCTGGTTCAGNGTCCCGGAAACCATTAAGATCACACTGAAGGGGAACCTGCAGAAGAATGTTTATGCAAAAGACCTCGCTCTCTGGATCATTGGAATGATAGGCAGCAGCGGGGCTGACTACATGTCGATCGAATATCATGGCGACGGGGTAAAGAGCCTGTCGATCTCCGACCGCATGGTACTTGCAAACCTGGCATCCGAAATGGGTGCCAAGAATGCTGTATTCCCGGCAGATGAAGTTCTTGATGCCTGGTTTGGAAAAAAAGTGGAAGGTTGCTGGGCAGATGCGGGTGCAACTTATCTGAAGACTATTGAAATTAACCTGAACGAAGTATTCCCGGTAGTGGCAGCTCCGCATCATGTGGATAATGTCAAGGCTGTTTCGGAAGTTCAGGGCACAAAGATCCATCAGGCACTCATAGGTACATGCACCAACGGTAGGATTGAAGACCTGAGGGAAGCTGCAGCAGTTCTAAAAGGGAAGAAACTGCCGAAATTCATGCAGATGCAGATCATCCCGGCATCCAAAGAAATCTATCTCATAGCTTTGGAGGAAGGCCTTGTTAAAATTTTCATGGAAGCGGGAGCCAATGTACTCTCCTCCTCATGTGGCCCGTGTCTAGGCACTGGCCAGGGAATACCAGCAGACGGTTACACGGTAATTTCAACTGCGAACCGTAACTTCAAGGGAAGAATGGGAAATAACCTGGCAAGCATCTACCTTGCTTCACCTGCCACTGTCGCGATATCAGCATTAAACGGAGAGATCACAGACCCCAGGGGGAAAGTTGCCAATGATAAATTTCCGTATCATGCACCGCAAAGCACAACAGTTGACATCCGTGCGGATGAAGACCGGTATTCTGGTGGTACCTGGAACTATTCTGATGTTGACAACCTCAATACTGATCAGATGTTTGCCGGGAATCTTACCTATAACGTTCAGAGTTCAGAACCAGAAAAGATAATGCCATACCTGTTTAAGGGATTTGATGACAGCTTCGCCGAACGTGTGAAAGCAGGCGATGTTATCATTGCAGGCGCGAACTTTGGTTGCGGAAGTTCACGCGAGCACCCCTCGGTCGGGCTTGCATTTGCAGGCATCAAAGCAGTTGTATGCAAATCAGTTAACCGGATCTTTTACAGATCATCAGTCAACCAGGGATTGCCAATTCTGCTTGTCCCCGATGCAGTAGATGCCTACTGCCCGGGTGATGCCGTAGAAATTGATTTTGTAAACGGGAAGATCAGGATCGGAAAAGCCGAATTCCCGTTTGCCCCGTTGCCTGCAAAACTGATGGAGATATTTGATGCCAAGGGTTTGGTAAACTATGTAAAGCTGAAATGAAAAAAACGCTGCTCTTTTCCATTCTTCTTTGCATCGCCTTACTGATTTTTCTTATTCTTATCAGGGTATTCCCCAAAAACGTAAGCCTGCTTCCTGCCCTTCTGTCCCTGATGATTCTTGACGGGTATCTTTGGTTCTCCATCGAGAGCCGGATTGAATATCTCAGACCCGGTATGAGATACCTGCTGACCAGCTTTTTCTGGTTGCCGCTCATGTTGCTCGTTTCTTCGATTGTCACCGGGATCTTTGTTCCTTTTTTATCGTGGAATGTTTCGCTGCGTACGTATATTCCCGGTCTTATTCTGACGACCTATATTTGTAAAGTATTTCCCATCGTGTCTTTAGTATTGGCAGATATTACCAGGGCATTCAGATTCTGGGGCAATTCATTTACACATGGGAAAGGATCATCCTTTGGATATTTTGTAAGAAACAGGTGGATTGTGATGACTGGATGGCTGATAGGAGGTGTTTTTTTTATTTTTATGGTGCTGGGAATGTTCTGGTGGAATTTTAATTACACGGTCCGCAAACAAACCATTGTACTTCCTGAACTTCCCAAATCATTTGACGGACTGACCATTGTACAGATATCAGACATCCACCTGGGAAGCTGGGGATGTCCTTCGGAACTGGAAAAAGCCATCACCCTTATCAATGCACAGAAACCCGACCTGATCTTCTTCACAGGCGACATGGCAAATTATTCAACGGAGGATGTCATTCCTTTTGAATCTATGCTTAAACATATTAAATCGAAACTGGGCATCTTTGCTATTCTCGGGAACCACGATTACGGGGATTATATCGCATGGACATCTGCGACTGCAAAATTAAAAGACATGGATGACCTGATTGCATTCTACCATCGCCTGGGATGGAAACTCCTGATGAATGAGCATTACATACTCAGGAAGGACAATGATTCAATTGCGATCCTTGGAATTCAAAACTGGGGAATGACAAGACGTTTTCAGCGGCTGGGGAATGTTGAGGAAGCATTACAGGGTGTTGAAAAAATGGATATTCAGTTGCTGTTAACACATGATCCGTCAAGCTGGAAGGCACTTGTCTGCAGTACGAATAAGAACATAGACATAAGCTTCGCCGGCCATACTCATGGATTTCAATTTGGGTTTGAGCGCTGGGGCATCCATTGGAGTCCTGCACAATATTTATATGACCAGTGGGGAGGATTGTACTCTGAAACCATCCCGGGGACTCATCCCCAATATCTTTATGTAAACCGGGGATTAGGTTCGATCGGGTATCCGGGACGAATCGGCATGCCCCCGGAAATCACGTTATTTAGGCTTCGCAAAGAGGAACAGAAATAAATCAACCCGTCTTATTTTACCTGGTTGATGGCCCAATCCAGTGCAGACTGGATCATGGCCATGGGTGGTTTCTCAATAAAGCCTTCATTCATGAGGGAAGCGGTCAGGCCACGGGCATGTTCAATATCTTTCTTCGCTTTCTGAAAAGCTTCGTCCCAGGTTAAGGTATTTCTTGCCACACCATCCTTGATCGCCTGCATGGCAACATCGGCTGCTTCATGCGGGAAGACAGAGGCTTCTTCCATGCTCGGAACAATATCATTCACATGGATCCCGCGTTTCTCAGCATAGTCAGCAAGCGAATGAGCAGCGGCAATAGCCATGTTGTCGGTGATCTTGCGGGCCCTCACCATCAGGGCTCCTTTCAGGATACCGGGAAACCCTATTGAATTATTCACCTGGTTGGGAAAGTCTCCTCTGCCTGTTGCAACGATAAATGCTCCTTCCTCTTTTGCTGCATAAGGATAAATTTCGGGAACAGGATTGGCACATACAAATACGATGGATTTCGCGGCCATACTTCTGACCCATTCGCGCTTGATTACGTCGGGACCTGGGGTTGAAAGGGAAATAAGGACATCCGCACCTTTCATGGCTTCATCAATTGTCAGGATTATATCCGGGTTTGTCGTCGTGCAAAGCTCCCATTTACGGTAGAAGCGTTTATCCTCGCGGATATCGGTTCTTCCTGCATGCAGTGATCCCTTTGTATCAAAGAGGATAATTTTCGCAGGGTCTGCTCCGTCAGTGATCAGGAGGCGTGCAATGGTCGTGTTGGAAGCACCGGCACCATGCAGAACGATCCGTACGTCATGAATGCATTTTTCAGCCAGTTTAAGGGCATTTATAAGGCCGGCAAGTGTGACACAAGCAGTCCCCTGGGCATCATCATGCCAAACAGGGATATCGCATTCCTCGCGCAGCACATCGAGCACCTTAAAGCAATTTGGCTGGGAGATATCTTCGAGGTTGATTGCGCCAAAGCTATGCTGAACCATTTTAACAAACTGGATGATCTTGTCGGGATCATTTTTCCCGTTCTTATCTTTACTATCAATGCAGAGTGCAACACCATCAACCCCGCCCAGGTATTTCATCAGGAATGCTTTCCCTTCCATCACACCCAGTCCTCCTGAAGGAGTGCAATCCCCGTCTCCAAGAACCCGTGTAGAGTCACTAACAACAGCAACCAGGTTTCCCCTGTTTGTCAATTCAAACGAGCAGTCATTTTTATCCCGGATATTTGTTGACACTTTTGAAACACCGGGAGTATACCAGACATTAAACCAGTTAAAGCCCGGAACCGGCGCTTTGGGAACAGTCTGAATCTTCCCGGAATAGAAGCAATGAGCCTCCTCCGATAATTTCTTCAAAAACAGTGTTTTGCCTTTTGCGATTTGTTCTTCAGAAAAGTCTGACGGAAATGCTTCGTTGAGGTTATCAAGTGTTAAAGAAATTTCTTTCATGGAGGTTGATTTTTATGTAAAAATATAGAAATATCGGATATTCAAGGGCTATTCCCAGAATTTTTTTTCAAAAACGTTTGTATTTCAAAATTATATTGTAATTTAGTACCTATAATTTTAATAATTTTTTCTATGTCAACAGGTAAAGTAAAGTTTTTCAATGAGAGAAAAGGATTTGGTTTTATCGTCGATGATGAGACCCAGGAAGACCTTTTTGTTCACGTGAGTGGTTTGATTGACCGGGTCAGGGAAAATGATCAGGTTTCTTTTGATATCACGGAAGACAAGCGAGGTAAAAAAGCAATCAATGTGAAAAAAGAATAGGACTATTCTCACATTTGAATTCAGCAAAAATCCTGCCTTAAGCAGGATTTTTGTTTTATACAAGGTTGTGGAAAAGTTGTGAATTCAGGAAAGAACTACAGATACTATTTGTTAAGCATAACCGGCATAACAAGCATCAGGATATCTTCATCTTTATTTTCATTATTGACCGGCATCAGTATTCCAGCCCTGTTGGGCGCTGACATCTGCAGGCATATTTCGTCCGTATCAATGTTATTCAGCATCTCCACAAGGAACTTTGAATTAAAGCCTATCTCCAGGTCATCTCCTTCGTAAGCACAGGTCAGGCGGTCTTTTGATTCTTTTGAAAAATCCAGGTCTTCTGCAGAAAGAACAAGTTCTTTCCCTGACAATTTAAACCTGACCTGGTGAGTTGATTGGTTGGCAAAAATAGAAACCCTGCGGATTGTTGTCAGCAGAGCATTCCGGTCAATCGTAAGTTTATTGGGGTTTTCCGTTGGAATTACGGCATCGTAATTAGGGTATTTACCATCAATCAGGCGGCAGATCAGATGAATGTTCTGGAATGAGAAGAAGGCATTCGTCCTGTTGTATTCGATTGTAACCGGGATCTCCTGGCTTGCAATGATATTTTTCAGCAGGTTGAGAGGTTTCTTGGGAATAATAAATGAAACCGAATCCCTGGATTTTACATCTGTTCTCCTGTATCGCACCAGTTTGTGCGCATCGGTTGCCACGAAGGTGATATCGTCCGGAGAAAGTTCGCAGAATACGCCTGAGAGCACCAGCCGGAGCTCGTCGTTGCCGGTAGCAAAGAGAGTCTTATTGATGGCATTTGCCAGGAGGGATGAAGTAAGTTCAATGCTGGTTGTGGTTTCAACCGGAGGCGTATGCGGATATTCATCACTCTTATGACCGGAGAGCTTATATTTCCCATCACCAGCAGAGATCTCAACCGCCAGGTTGGTTTCATTGATTGAGAAAGAGACGGGAATGTCGGCAAATGTCTTGAGCGTATCCACGAGGATCTTTGCGGGGATGGCAATGCTTCCCAGTTCCTGCGATTTATCCGGCTTTAGCGTTACACTCATGGTTGTCTCCAGATCAGAGGAGGTGATAACCAACGCATCTTCCTTCAGTTCGAAAAGGAAATCATCCAAAATCGGAAGCGTATTGTTATTGTTGATAACTCCAATGATTGCCTGAAGGTTTTTCAGTAATAATGAACTCGAAACGATGAATTTCATGTGGTAAATTTTTTTGCCAAATATACAATATTATATTCTTTTCAACAATTTTAGCGTTTGTTCTCAAGCTTCCTGTTTTTCCTGGAAAAATCGAATTTGTTTTCCTTCCCATGTATCAGTCGCCCGATATTCTTCCAATGGGTCAGGGGTATGAACACAGCAACGATAATTGCAAGAATAATCAGCGGCAGGCGTGTTTCGTTTGTCAGGAACACAACCACAAAAGGAAATGAAAGGCCTGCAAGTATAGAAGAAACTGAAACATACCTTGAAATTGCAAGTGTCAATGCAAAGATACCCACGACAATCAGCAATGCAAACGGGAACAAAGCGATTCCCACGCCCGCCAGGGTTCCCACACCCTTCCCTCCTTTAAATCCGACATAAACGGGGAAGACATGGCCAAGCACAGCCGCAACACCCAACCCCAGCCTCAGTAAAATATAGGAATGAGGATTCAGCAGGATGGCGGGAACCAGGATGACCATCTGAACGGCAAACCAGCCTTTGAAGACATCGAATATCAATACCGGAATCCCGGCTTTGTAGCCCAGTACACGGATTACATTGGTGGCACCGGCATTCCCGCTCCCGTGTTCACGTACATCAACTTTGTAAAACAACTGGCCAACCCAGACCGCGCTGGGAATAGATCCCAGGAGATAGGCACACAAGACGGCAATTGTACAATACAGATAAATCATGATCGCCAAAGATAACAATCGAAACTGACAATTTTAAATTCATTATTCCTGGTCACCGGCCGACTCGAACTTTCTTAAGAAATCCCGCTTCTTCCGGTCGGTGGAAATGCTGTAACGATATCCTTTCACAGCTTCCCCGGCCTTCTTCTGCTCAGCATTTGATTTTGCTGCATTCAGTACGAGGTCGTTGAATTCAATATTTGAACTCAGAACCTGCATGATGTTATTCCTGTAGTTAAAAAAGAACCAGTCGTTCTTTGTCAATTCTAGATAGATTGTAAAATCATCGCCGTTCTTCTTTTTTGAAAACTCAATAATCCCGTTGACATAGCGGTTGACCTGGTATTTTGATATGCATCCTATGCCGATCTGTCCCCGGGATATCCATGTTTTATTCGTCGAGTCCCAATGCAGTTTTACGTCTGCAAGAAAAAATGACCGGACCAGGTTTTCAGGAAACTTCCTGAATTTCCCGATCATCTCCATCTCTCCTTTTACCTTATCAAACTCCTTGTTACCAAGGAGATATTTTACCGCCTGGTAATAAGGCGAAGTGGCAAAGACAAGGCCCTGGAGATTGATGGTATTCAGGATCGTACTGAATTTCTCAAGCGCGGTTTCCGAGAACGGAAAATTCAGTGCAATGGCTGCCCGTGCATCCACAGAATCCGGGATTGCGTAATAGTCCAATGTACCATAGCTTTCCATTCGGAGTGCGCCGGAATTAAGCCCCAGGTTGATCTTCCCGTCCATCTTCATCTGGCAGTTGCCATTGTTAAATGAGAGCATATTGATGCTGGCCCCGGGATCCTTTCTTTTTTCCTGTGGCATGATATGGAACTCATTTGCTGCCGGATCAAAGTCAATAAGCCCTTCGGGGGCGAACAAAACCGAGTCGCTGAAACTCTGCCGTTTGTCGAAAAAAGCAGCGAAGATCCGGTCCCCGGTTTTTGAATAGAGCAATCCCAATGAGAGTTTTGCAAGGCTGACATCCCTTAAAGGATCACCCAGCGGAAGCAGGACATGCAAAGGATCTACCGGCGTCTTAAAGGCAGTCCATGTCTGGGAAGGCCTGAAACAATCAGTTATCGCCCTGAATCCACCTTCAAATGTAAGGTTCTTTTCACGGGCCCTGAGAAGGATTTCACCCCTGAACGCAAACTCGGGACTCAGCATGAATCTGGCGGAATCGGAGGCCGATCCGTGGGCAAAAGTATGTCCTGCTGAATCAACGGAGATCCTGAAGAAATGGATCTGCTGCTTTTCGCCATTTCGTTCAACATAATCATAATTACCGGTTGCATCATATTTCTTCCGTGAAGTGATATTCACATCCGCATTATAAAAGCGGTGATATTTATTTGTCGTGTTGGCAATGATCCCTGCTCTTTTCAACTGCCGGATCTCGGCATTTTTCAGTATGCAAACCCTTCCTGAGTCAGGGAAGATAGCCGCATCAGCCACTTTGATGATCTTCACCTCTTCCGCATAGATTACATTTTTCTTGAGGTTATATTTTGCATGAAGGGCAAAAAAGTTCAGTGAATCCTGGTCTGGATGAACCGAGATGAATTCAGAGCCCACGAGGCCCTGGTCGATGAGTTTATCCAAACCTACACTGTCAGCAGCGTTCTCCCGCTTTCCCCTGTCGTTGTATAAAGTAATTTCGTCATTGTCGATAAGCCAGTCAAACCGGTCCATTGAACAGACATACTTGTTAAAGGGAAAATCCACTTTTGAGATCCCTATAACGGACTTGAACTCTCCTTTCCTGTTCTCAAAATCAAAATGTGCCTGGTAATTTTTTGTCGAGATCGTCAGATCGGCCAGGTCGTAGGTCTTGATACGGAAGTTGGCGATGTTGGCGTCGAATGTCCGTTGTTTGAACCTGAACAGCTTTGAATCCATTTCAGAATCCTTGATCTTCATTGTTCCTTCACCGGAAAGTCCGCCCGGTGTCAATGAAAGACGTCCGGTGAATGCCGACTGCCCGTTGTACATTGCAAAATCCTTCCTTTCATTTTTCACGATCAGTGAATCCTTGTATGGCAGCCAGAATTCATATAAGGAATCTCCCTTGATTGACGGAAATTCAACCTGGGCAATGACTTCCGTCGCCGCAAAGTCTTTCACATGCGCCCTGACAGAATCCGGGTAAAACATGAAGTTATCAGAAAACGATGTTGAATTGAGGTATGTAATTTTCCCGTCGCCCCTGAATCCCTGGTTACTCAGGTCAATCTTTGAATAGAATTTGCCTTTGTCGCCATACAAAGGAAGACCATCACCCAGTGTTACAGACTGTATCCCGAGAGAATAATCCGGACGAACCTGCAGGGATTCATGAAGATCGGGAAAGATTCCTGCAGAGCTGAGGTATCCCTTGAACTTAAGGCTGTCGGTTGAGACTGAACCCAGGCTTGTAAGACGGAAGGGATCAACATTGTAGAAGAATTTATCTTTTTTGTAGACCCCGTTCTGGATCGACCTTTTCTCCCAGTTGACCATCGCATTGCTGTTGCTGTTAAAGATCGGGTACTGGGGGTATTTCTTCAGCCCGGACTTATTCCCGGGATCATCGATAAGCAGGTCTCCACCCAGGTTATTCAGTACGGTTTTAACCAGGACCAGCGGATAACTCTGTGTTTTGGGGTCTTTGGTCCGGCTGACGACATAAACGCCCATTGAATCGATGAATGGAAGATCGAGTTTGAACTTGTTGTATTCGAAAGCAAAATCATGTCCGTAAAAATCGAAATAACCCGCTTCGACCTTCCCGGAGAACCTGAAATTCCCGCCTTTCAGCAAGATTACTTCCTGGTGCGTTGGATAGATATGTACCTGTTGCGAATCGCTCAGGAAAACGGACGGAACCCCGCGGATCCGCAAATCAAAGCTGTCGAGCCCGAGGATTGCGTTGCTTTTTGCTTTCACAAGGGAGTTGAAGAAGATCACATCATAATCCTTCAATCCGTTCCTGGCTTTAAAATAATTAAACAGTTTCTCATTGGCTGTTGCCACTTTGTCTTCCGCATCGTAGATCAGGAACCCTTTGTATGACAAAGTTATCAGCAGTGTCTCGATTTGCTGGGGCGGTTTACGCATATAGGAAGCAAGATCTTCCACAGAAAACGTCCGGGATTTTCGCTGATCACATAATTTCTTAATGCTGTAGATGGGATTGACTTCATCAATTCCCTGGATCTTCTCGTACCGTTGCCGTGAGTAATAATTGCTGGATTCAAAGATTGCACGGCCTTCCTGGTTGGGACCCTTCATCATCTCAAATTGGATGACCGGCTCATTCACTTTCCAGGTAAGCGTTTCGCAATAGATGTCGATCTGGTGCCAGGAGTCATACCATGGGCTTATCGTGGTAATCCTTTCATCCCTTGAGAGAGAGAGCTCTTTTTTTTCTTCAATGTATTTCATCTGAAGACCCGGATGGTAAATTGAGTCATCCTCATGATAAATGGTTATTGACGCAAGCCCGGAGTTGATCCTGTCGTGCCGGATCATGAATATCGATGACCGGACGGTAACAAACTCCTTGTTGTCTTTTTTAAAGCTGAGCCTTGCAGTGACAGCTTTTGTACCTGTTCCAAGTACTTTTGAACCTTCAAGGTCAAATCCGCCAAGATAATCCACATTCGGAAAAAGATTTTTAATCCCGATCTGTTTGTCATAGGATGAGAACCGCGGGTAAGACGCTTTCTCTTCGGTAACATCAGCCAGGACTTTGTCGGTATACTTTCCGGAGAGGTTAAAAGTGAAATATTTCTTGTCGGAGAATGAGATGCTGTCGGCTGTAAACTGGGCATACTTCAACTGGATCATATAATGCCTGAGTTCCCCGTAAACATCAACCGGGTCAAGTCCGGCGCGTCGCCAGTCTACTTTACCCCCGGAGCCGGTCCATTGACCGGAGATCGGGTAATATCGTCCTTTGGTCGAATAGATCGTCAGGCTGTCATTGTTTGCATAACAGACCAGGTCAGTGGCCCCGACTTCAATCACGGGGATTGAATCGCGGACAAAGCTGAAGTCCGGATTGCTCATCCGCCAGTTTGTAGAAGCGGATTTATAGATTGAATTATCACTGAAGAGATTGGTGGTGGCATCCAGGAAAGCCAGGTAATCATGTAAATTCTTATGTGAAAAAAGATCTTTCAGGATCAGTGACCAAATAAAAAATGAAGCATCCGGCTGGTGCGTGCTGACAAAGATGTTGATCGCCGAAATGTATTTATAAAAATCCGGGAAAGGATGCATCTGCTTTTTCAGCATCAGGTTACAATGGGCATAGATGACCTGTTTTTTTGAAGGATCATATTGTTCGGCGTTCCATTTCTGCATGAAATCCTGCATCAGTATTTTGACTTGTTTTCCATCTGCATCATTAAGGTTGCTGAAAAGCGTATTTAGCTCGGTAATGAATTTGGTAGAGTCGCCCGAAAATTTAGTCAGCTTCTGAGCATTGGCCGTATTGTTTGCAGCCGTTGCAAACAGTATAAGGATAAGGACCGGGAAGATTTTCAGCAGGACGAGTCTCATTTTATGAATCTGGCGGCAACCCACCGGTTTTTTGAGATAAAAGATTCGAAACGCAGGCCATTGCCCGATGCACGATCGCGTATTGCCGGCAGGTCTTCTTCATAAAAACCGCTCATCAGAAGGCAACCGCCGGGGTTCAGCATATCTGAATAATAAGCGATCTGGTCAAGGAGAATATTACGGTTTATATTGGCAAGGATGATGTCGAAAGCACCATGCACCTCCATGATTCCTCCAAGTTCAGCAGAAATATTTTTCGAGTTGTTCCTCTCAATATTCTCAACTGTGTTGTTGAAAGCCCAGTCGTCATTATCAATTGCCAGAATCTTTGCGGCACCCATCTTATCCGCAAGGATGGCAAGAATGCCCGTGCCGCATCCCATATCGAGCACTTTCTTCCCGGTAAAATCCATCCCCATCATCAATTCAATCACCTGGGAAGTGGTTTCATGGTGTGCAGTTCCGAATGACATTTTGGGCTCAATGATGAGTTCAAACCGGCAGGCTGGCTTTGAGGGATGGAACGGAGCCCTGATATAGCACTGACCGGCGATCTCAACCGGGGAAAAGTTTTTCTCCCACTCCGCGTTCCAGTTCTGGTCAGCAATAATCTTTTCAGAGTAGTGAAACGGATGTTCAATGAAATTGAGTTTAACTTTTTCACGATCATAAAGAGCGGTCGGGATATAAGCCTTCATCTCGTTTCCTTCAGAGGCAAAACTCTCAAATCCTGCTTCGGAAAGAAGAAAAGTCAGGATATCCTGCTGCTCTTCGGGTATCTCATGAATGCATAGTTCGAGGTATTCCATGTTGTCAGAAGGATTGAATGATTTTGATGAACTCAGCGGCATCGAGTGAAGCACCACCAATCAACCCGCCATCCACGTCCGGTTGAGAGAAGAGTTCTTTGGCGTTTTTTGAATTGCAGCTGCCACCATAAAGAATGGAAGTATCATCGGCTATTTTGTGTGAATATTTTGATTTCACCAGGCCCCGGATGTATGCGTGCATTTCCTGCGCTTGTTCCGGTGAGGCATTCACGCCTGTACCGATGGCCCAAACCGGTTCGTATGCAACCACGACTGAAGAGAATTCTGTTGCATTGAGATGAAACAGGGATTCTTCCAGCTGCTGTTTTACGATCTCCATGTGTTTTCCGGCTTCTCTTTCAGCCAGGACTTCACCACAGCAGAATATCGGGCGAATGGAATGAGTCAGTGCCATATCTACTTTACCGGCAAGCATTTCATGACTCTCGTGGAAGTATTTTCTTCGTTCGGAATGACCAATGATGCAATACTCTACCTGCATGGATTCAAGCATAGCCCCGGATATTTCGCCGGTATAGGCACCTGATTCATGATCATTGATGTTTTGTGCACCCACGCTGAATTTTGCCGGTTCTCCCTCCTCATCACTTTCATCCGAAGTTATGTCTGTAGCCATCTCAAGGAACAGATAAGGCGGGCAAATGATCACCTCCATACCGTTCAACTCTATGCCATCAAGTTCATCCGCAATGCCGACAATCAATTCTTCAGCCTCGCTGAAGTTTTTATTCATTTTCCAGTTGCCGGCAACAATTTTCTTTCTCATAGTGTTCTTAATTTTTTGTTTGTTAATATTATTGTATTCTGACCCTTGGATCAAGCATTCCGTAAGTGATGTCGACGAGGATGTTTACCATCACAAGGATGATCGAGATAAAAAGGACCGCGCCCATCAATACCGGGAAATCATATTTTTCAAGGGCATTCACGATGACCAGCCCGATTCCTTTCCAGTCGAAAATGTATTCAATGAAGACAGCCCCGGCCAGCAGTGAAGCCAGCCAGCCTGACATGGCGGTAACGACGGGGTTCATTGCATTCTTCAGTGCATGTTTAAATAAGATCCTGCTGTTGCTAAGGCCTTTGGCACGGGCTGTCCGGATATAATCCTGTGAAAGGACTTCCAGCAGGGAATTCCGTGTGAGTGCAATCACGATGGCAAGTGGCCGGATGCCGAGTGTCAATGCAGGGAGGATCAGGTTTTTCAGATCAAGGTATTCGCCATGGCCAAAGTCGTCAACAGAATAGAGGCTTCCTGCCATGTTGAGGTGAGTAATGCTTGCCAGTACAAAGGCGAAGATCCATGCGTTAAGAACGGCTGCAAAGAAGGAAGGAAGCGACATTCCCAGAACTGAGAAGATCAGTGAAATCCGGTCCACGAAACGATTTTTATAGACGGCGCATAAGATTCCTACAAGGATACCAATTACCGTTGCAAACAGCATGGAGACAATGGCTAGGATTGCAGTGTTGATAAAGCCATCCATCAAAATTTCGCTGACCGGTTTTTTTGACTGGTATGATCGTCTCAGGTATGGCGCCTTTAAAACGATGACAGCCCCGGATGAAACTGGTATCAACTTCAGGACAGAGCCGTATTTCCGGTGATCAAGATACCAGTAACTATCAGCATTCACCTGGTTATGTAAGGATATAGGGGAAAGGTCGTTGAGGTAGTTAACAAACTGAACCACGACGGGCTTGTCTCTTCCAAGGTCCTTGTTTATGGCATTGATGGAAGCGATGTCGGCCCGCTGCCCGAGCATCATGCGCGACGGATCGCCGGGAAGAACATTGAAAAGAAAAAAGTTGATCGTGATGACGCCAAGGAGAACCAGGAAACCATAGAACAACCTTTTAAGGATGAAATTACCCATACAGGATCCCTTTCTGGTTCATCAACATCGGCTACTGGTTTTTGTATTTCCTGAAAACCTCCTCAAAGGAAGGAATGTCATTGTAGTGCCACTTCGCCAGGACCTTACCATTTTTCAGGAGAATGAGGCCGGGGTTTGATCGGACCATGGTTTTCAGTACAACATCATCTGCCTGGTAGAAGTGGAAAGCTGTTCCATGATCAATCCTGAATTTCTTTATTTCCGGAAGTGTTGAATTGGTCAGGCAGACAAAAGAACAACCGTTATCAATCGCTTTTTTAGTAAAAGGAAGGATGCGAAGAAATGCGTCCGCGTTAGTTGATGACAAGTCGTAGGAGACGAAGAAGAACTGAAGCCCGCTGTTATTCAGGAGCAGTGACGTAACATCAATTCCGGCCTCGTCTTCGATCCTGACGGTGGGAGCCTGTCCCTGGTTTGATTCGACAGCCCGCTGGCTTTTGAAAACCCATTCCGACATCCAGACAGGGTCATTCCATGGATAGTTCGGAGTGATGTATTCCTTTTCTTCTCCCGTTTTCTTGTTTTTGTAAGTCACATAAAATTTAACGGTTGTCGTATTGGCCTGGTTCACCTGGTTCCCGACTCTCCATGACATGAAGTCAATCAGGGGAAGATGCCGGTACGAATAGTATGCCGTTCCGGCAAACAGGGCAGCCACCATCATGATCAGGACAACCTGGCTCCAGACGGGAATCAGGGTTTTGAATTTCTTCCGTTGCATGAAAATCGGAATTACAAACACCATCAATGCCAGGTTTTTCAAAAAGGTATTCAGGTTTGACAGTTTCACGGCATCGCCGAAACAACCGCAATCCGGAACGATATTAAATGCAGCGTCGAAGAATGTCAGGACGGTGAAGAAGATCATCATGGGCAGAAGGATCATCGAAATCCTCTTGAGCCAAAGATTGAACAGGAGGCTGAACCCGATGACGAATTCCAGGGTCACAAGAATGATTGTCAATGGCAGTGCGACATGGCTTGCCCAGGGAATGCCAAAGGCAACAAAATAATCTTCCATCCGGAAGACCGTGCCCATGGGATCAACCCCTTTAACGAAACCAGAGAAAACAAATACTATCCCGACAAGGAACCGGCAGATCGTACGAAATACCTTCATAACATTGAGGTTTATTCTTCCAGTTTGATTAACGCAAAAATTGAGTAGTTTATGATATCGTAATAATTAGAATCCACGCCCTCGGAGACGAAAGTCCTTCCGTTGTTATCTTCGATCTGTTTGATCCTCATCAGTTTCATCAGGATGATATCGATGAGTGAACTCAGGCGCATCTCCCGCCAGGCTTCCCCATAATCATGATTTTTGTTCATCATCAGGTCCCGTGACAGGTAGATGTATTTGTTGTAGAGGTCTTCGCCTTCCTTTACATCAAGCACCAGTTCCGAATTCTCAACAAGTTCAAGCTGAATTAACGCCATGACGGAATAATTAACAATCCCGACAAATTCAGGAATGATCCCTTCATTGACTTTCTGAATACCTTTGGTATCAATACTCCTGATCCTGTTGGCCTTGATGTAAATCTGATCGGTAATTGAAGGTGTCCGCAAAATCCGCCATGCGCTTCCGTAATCCTTCATCTTGGTTAGAAAAACCTGGCGGCATTTACCGATAATCCTTTCAAATTGCTCCCTTGTAGTTTCTGTTGTGTTCATAAGTTCAATCCATCCGCAAAATTACCGGTTAAAGGTAAGAACATTTTTAAAATGACGAATATGCGAATGACGAATACGGAATTAACCGTAAATTAGTCACGTCATTCCGAGAGCTGCTTATTACTATAAAACCGCGAAAATCATTCAATGAAAAAATTAATGCCAACATCTGTTATACCCGATACACCCGTTCTTGACTGCGCGGGAACAATGCTTGACCTTAAGAGGCCGGTTGTGATGGGTATTCTGAACATCACGCCGGATTCATTTTATGACGGAGGGAATTATGTAACACAATCTGCGCAGTTGAAGCAGACGGAAAAGATGTTAGCTGAAGGGGCATCAATCATTGATATCGGGGCAGTTTCAACGCGTCCGGGTGCGGAGCCGGTGAATGAAAAAACAGAGATGGAGCGCCTTTTGCCTGCCTTAAAATTATTGAAAAGTTATTTTCCGGGAACTATTTTTTCGGTTGACACGCATCATTCAAAAGTAGCCAAAGCAGCTATTGACTGTGGTGCCGGGATAATCAACGACATTTTTGGAGGAAGGTTTGACGAAAAGATCATCCGAGTGGTAGTAAAGGCAAACATCCCTTATGTTCTTATGCACATGCAGGGAGTTCCGGGCGATATGCAGATAAACCCGCATTACAAGGATGTACTGACGGAAGTAAAAGATTTTTTCCGCCAGCAGTTGCTTAAATTCCCGAAAAATCATCCCCAGGTCATTCTCGATCCGGGATTTGGGTTTGGGAAAAGTGTAGAACACAACTACAGTTTGCTCATGCATCTCGATTCATTCAAAGAATTCGGTTTCCCGGTGATGGCAGGGATGTCACGAAAATCGATGATCAACCGGGTGCTGCATATCCAGCCAGCAGACGCACTCAACGGCTCCACCGTATTAAACACCATCGCACTGATGAAAGGCGCCAGTATCCTGAGGGTTCATGATGTCAGGGAAGCCGTGGAAGCGATCATGCTGGTGGAAACGCTGAACTCCTGAGAAAGCCATCCCGGCATCCTTTCTTATTCTGCGTTCCGGGGTTTCTGATTTTTTAATTACTTTTGCCGGGACTTTTCAATTTCCAGGTTTTCATTGATCTCATTATTCCTCACCGGTCTCTTTAAAATTTCCATCATCGACATCGTTGATGTCATTTTATTTGCTTTCCTGCTGTACGAAGTTTACAACCTGGTCAAAGGAACAGCTGCCATCCGTATTTTCATTGGTATCATTGCAGTTTACCTGATATACAGGATTGTTAGGGCACTCCAGATGGAGCTGCTGAGCGAGATCCTTGGCCAATTCATCAGTGTCGGTTTCATTGCTTTGATTGTCGTATTTCAACCCGAAATCCGCCAGTTTTTACTGATGGTTGGCAATACCCGGATCATAAAAACTTCACGGAAGCGGCTTCTTTTCTGGAAATTCAAGATCGAAAACCCGCTGAACCTGCACATCGATACGATTGTAAAAGCATGCAAAAAGATGGCTGATACAAAGACCGGTGCCCTGATCGTGATTTCCCGGCTGAATGAACTGGAGGCTTACATCGAGACCGGACAGATCGTGGATGCAAGGATTTCTGAATTTCTGCTGGAAACAATTTTTTTCAAGAACAGTCCGTTGCATGACGGAGCCGTGATCATTTCGGGTGGAACAATCCGTGCGGCCCGCTGTATCATGCCGCTGAGCAGCAACCCTTCGATTCCGGTGCACTGCGGATTGCGGCACAGGGCTGCCGTCGGGATCACTGAAAAGTCAGATTCCATTGCTATCATTGTCTCCGAAGAACGCGGAACCATCAGCTACTGTGTGGACGGGAAGTTATCCGTTGATGTCACTCCTTCGGAGCTGTCGAAATTGCTTGAGAATATCGAGAAGGAATCGGCAAGGGGGACTGCCTGAGGTCAGCTGATCAGAAATGGCATACAATTTACGATTCTATTTCTTCCTCTTCTTTGTGCTTTTCCCTTTCACGGCGGCAATTGAATCTGCAATGCGAAGGTTTTCCGCTTTTTTCTTTTCTTCAAATTCGCGAACCAGTTGTTCCGGTGTTTTCCCAATATTCATCAGTGCGGCGCGTGCATCCTTGACGAATTCGTTGTCGGGATATTTTTCAATGAAGAGAAGGTAGGTTTCCTTGGCTTTATCATAATTAGCCATGATGTTTTCGTAGATATATGCTTTGAAAAACATACAAACGGCAGCTTTGGGTTTGTTGGGATAGTCCTTCATGAACTGTTCATACAGAGCCAGCGATTTCTTGCCATTGCCCAGTGTCATTGCAAGCCCGGCAGCCTGGAACAGATATTTCGGAGCCAGAGAATCCTTGGGATAACGTTTCACAAATTGTTCGTACATCAGCAGCAGGCTGTCTGCCCTGGGTTTGTTAAAGTTCATGGACTGACCTGAATAGAGCTGTTTTTCAAGTGTGGCAATGTTTTTTTCAGTTTTGATTTTGGATGGTCCGCAGGCCGAAACAGAAATCAGAAGAACTGTGATGAAGAGGATAATTTTCTTGTTCATAAATCCAGGTTTGTTCAGATAAGATGATATTTATTTACGTCCTTTTTTCTGCATCGGGAAGATCATTTTATAAAATGTATCTACATTCCCTTTGGAGATATCGGTCAATCTGCCTTTGATTACCATTCTTTTAAGCGGATTCATGCGATCGACGAACAGGATTCCTTCCAGGTGATCATATTCATGCTGAAGGACACGGGCAAGAATTCCCTCAAATTGTTCATCATGCGGCTGGAATTCCTCATCCACCCAACGGATGCGTATGACGGGCTTGCGCACAATATCCTGGCGGAGGCCCGGAAAACTGAGGCATCCTTCGTTGAATGTCCACTCCTCTCCTTCTTCTTCGTATAATCTGGGATTGATAAAGACCTTTTTGAAATCGGCGGTTTCGGGATGTTTATCTGCAAAAGCTGATGCATCAATGGTGATCAGGCGGATCGGCTGGTTTACCTGCGGCGCTGCCAGGCCGACTCCATCCGATTGATACATGGTTTCAAACATGTTTTCGATAAAGGTCTTCAGATCGGGATGAGACGGATCTATTTCTCTTGCGACTTTTCTTAACGTCGGGTGGCCGTATGCCACAACTGGTAATATCATTTTGTCAATTCAGAAGTTAGAATGCAGAATTCAGAAATTAAATACACACAAAACATGAGTTGGAGCGGCTTCATTTTATACAAATCGTTTTAAGAACTATCCCTTCATAGATATTTTTTCCAAATAGGATTGCAAAATGATCGTTGCACTTACTGTATCCACCAGTGATTTATCCTGTCTTGTTTTCCTGTTCACTCCTGAATCGCGGATCGCCTGCACCGCCATGCGCGATGTAAACCGTTCATCCATCCGTTCGACAGGTATTCCGGGAAATTCGGTTTTCAGTCGGCGGATAAAAGGTTCGATATATTTTGCAGATTCTGAAGGTGTATAATCCATCTGCCGCGGTTCACCTACCACGAAACAATCCACCTCATTCTTCGCGACATACTTTTTAAGAAAATTCATTAATTCAGCAGAAGTAACGGTTGTCAGCGAAGTTGCGATGATCTGCAATTCATCCGTAACGGCAAGACCGATTCTTTTTTGTCCGTAATCGATGGCAATAATTCTTCCCATAAGCTAAAAGCGTTGCAAAGGTACAAAAATAGGAAATGAAACTTCTGACCCAGCATCACATCTTATTAATGGATAAGGGTTATCTGCCAATTTGCCAGTACGAACGATCACTATACGATCATTATACGATCACTATACCATCACCGAAGGTACCCCATAAGATGTGAACCGGGATCCTGAAAAAATGACAGGTCATTATTCATTTTTTCCGGGGAGCGGTACTTGCAATGCCGCTTAGGTTCAGGAAAAGAATATATTGATACTGGTTTGATTTTTTCAATTAATTTTGAACTGTTCTAATACATTCATTTCATGGATGAGAATACGAAGAAGTTGATTGAACAGGCCTGGGATCAGCGGGAACTGCTGAAAGAGCCGCTGGTAAGGAATGTGATACTATCGGCCATTGACGCGCTTGACCAGGGAAAGATCAGGGTGGCGGAGCATGACGGCAAGGAGTGGATCACAAATGAATGGATTAAAAAGGCTGTGATCCTTTATTTCCTGATCCGGGAGTTGGAAGTGATTGAGACCGGTCCGTTTGAATTTCACGATAAGATCCCGTTAAAGAGAGGATATGAAAAGCTGGGTGTCCGGGTTGTTCCTCATGCCGTTGCACGATATGGTTCATTCATTGGGACAGGGGTGATCCTGATGCCATCGTATGTAAATATCGGCGCTTATGTTGACAGCGGGACGATGGTGGATACCTGGGCAACTGTTGGTTCCTGTGCACAGATCGGGAAGAATGTTCACCTGAGCGGCGGAGTCGGAATCGGTGGTGTTCTTGAACCTGTTCAGGCAGCACCCGTGATTGTTGAAGATGATTGTTTTATCGGATCCCGGTGCATTGTCGTTGAAGGTGTACGTGTTGAACGTGAAGCTGTGCTCGGGGCAAATGTTGTCCTGACAAAATCCACACGGATCATTGATGTTTCGGGTCAGGAACCGGTAGAATTCCAGGGGATCATCCCTGCACGGTCAGTCGTTATCCCGGGATCATTTCCAAAGAAATTTCCTGCAGGAGAATACAATGTGGCCTGTGCGCTGATCATCGGGAAACGGAAGGAATCCACCAACCTGAAAACTTCACTAAACCAGGCTTTAAGGGAGTTTAATGTTCCCGTTTAAGTTTAAATCACCACAATAGGCACAGTAGGGCACAATAGATTAAATGTGAAGAAAATACTTGTCATACAAACCGCATCCATCGGGGATGTGATCCTGGCCACACCCGTGATCGAAAAACTGCATCACTTCTACCCTGATGCAAAAATTGACCTGCTGGTAAAGAAAGGCATGACAGGCTTATTTACCAGCCACCCGTTTATCCATGAAATTCTTGCCTGGGATAAATCTTCAGCAAAATACCGGAATTTTTTTCACCTCCTCAGGAATGTACGATCCAACGGGTATGATGCCGTGATCAACCTTCAGCGGTTTGCCATGACCGGTATTCTCACTGCATTTTCAAATTCCGGAATGCGGATCGGATTTTCCAAAAACCCGTTATCCTTTTTCTTTACCCGGAAGATCCCTCACGAGATTAAAGAAGGAGTGCATGAAATTGAGAGGAACCTGCGACTGATTGAAGACTTTACAGGAGCTGGCAGTTTCAGGCCGAAGCTCTATCCATCTTCCGGAGATATTGAACGTGCCAAACAGTTTAAAACCGGCAGGTATATCACCATTTCGCCGGCATCGTTATGGTTTACCAAACAATTCCCGCCTCAGAAATGGGAAGAATTTATCATGAAAATCGATCCCTCTCTAAAAATTTACCTGCTGGGATCAAAAGCCGATGGTGCCCTGTGTGAAGGTATCCGCATGAAATCAAACCCCCGATTGGTCGTCAGCTTTGCGGGTTCTCTTTCCTTCCTGGAATCAGCCAGCCTCATGAAAGATGCTGTCATGAATTTTACCAATGATTCAGCGCCAATGCACCTTGCATCTGCCGTCAATGCACCGGTCACTGTCATCTATTGCTCAACTGTTCCATCGTTCGGGTTTGGCCCGCTTTCGGATGATTCTGCCATCATTGAAACACGCGAAAAGCTGAACTGCCGTCCCTGCGGTCTTCATGGCTACAATGCCTGCCCTGAAAAACATTTCCGCTGTGCCCTGACTATTGGTGCAGATCAACTGAAATCCAGGGTGTAACGCCCAAAATTCTCCAGACATAGCCTGTCTAACGCGTTTTTGTTGTATTTTTACATCTCAGTTTTTGGATACGATTGACAATTTTACCATGGAAAAAGAAATAAACCGGTGTATTGAGGTAATGAAGAAAGGCGGAACCATTCTTTACCCTACAGATACGATCTGGGGAATCGGGTGTGATGCAACCAATGAAAAAGCCGTCGATAAAATTTACCGTTTAAAAAAGCGGATCAACATCAAGAGCCTGATAATTTTATTGGACAATGTGGAATCACTTTCAAAATATGTGAAGACGATCCCGACAATCGCCTGGGACCTGATGGAAAACGTCGACAAGCCACTGACAATTATTTACCCCAACGCACAGAATCTCCCAAACAATGTTGTGGCTGAAGACAATTCCATTGCTATCCGGATCGTTAAGGAAGAGTTCTGCATCCGGTTGATCAGGAGTTTTGGAAAGCCCATAGTTTCCTCCTCAGCAAATATCTCAGGAGAACCTGCTCCTTTGGTGTTCAAATGTGTGTCAAAGGAGATCCTCAAAGGCGTAGATTACGTTGTGAACCTATACCAGGACAGGCTGCAGGAAGTCAAGCCATCCAGGATTATCAAGTTGAATGAGAATGGAGAGTTCAATATTATCAGACCATGACAGAATCGAGTTTAAAGCAACTTTCAATAACTAAAGAGGATAAAAAATTCACGATCAGGAATACCGGCAAGGAAGCATTACAAAATTGGTTTTACTTACTGACGCTGGGGCGGAGACTGGATGAGAAAGCCCCAAACTACCTGAAGCAAGCACTTGGCTGGTCCTATCATGCACCTTATGCCGGGCATGATGGAATTCAGCTTGCGATCGGACAGATCTTCAACCGGGAAACAGATCATCTTTTTCCCTATTACCGCGATATGCTTACCGCGATCTCTGCCGGTCTTACGGCTGAAGAGATCATCCTCAACGGCATCTCCAAAGCGGCAGATGTTGCCAGTGGCGGTCGTCACATGTCGAATCATTTCGCCAAACCCGAATGGAACATCCACAATGTTTCTTCTGCCACAGGTACGCATACACTGCATGCTGCAGGTGTTGCCAGGGCGATGAAATATTACAATGTCAAGGGCGTTGCCATCAGTTCGCAGGGAGAATCCTCGGTTTCCGAAGGCTTTGTTTATGAGGCCATCAATGGCGCAAGCCGTGAAGAGTTGCCAGTGATCTTTGTGTTCCAGGATAATGGGTATGGCATTTCCGTGCCGAAGTCTGACCAGACGGCCAATCCGCGTGCAGCCGATAATTTTCTTGCCTTTAAAAATCTCCGGGTGATCTATTGCAATGGAAAAGATGTCTTCAATTCCATGAATGCCATGGCAAAGGCTAAGGAGTTCGTGCTGAAAGAAGGGAAACCGGTGATCGTTCATGCGAATTGCATCCGCATCGGTTCACATTCAAACAGTGATCGACAGGAATTATACCGCAGCAAGGAAGAGCTTATGGAAGTAAAAATGCTGGATCCACTGGACAAATTCCGGAAGATCCTGCTTTTCTCTCAAAAGTTTACGGAAGAAGAATTGTCAGCCATTGAGGATCAGGTGAAGCAGCTCATTTCTGATGCGCATAAAAAAGCACTTGCAGCACCCGATCCAGCTGCTGAATCAATTTTCAATTTCGTGATCCCTGGAACGCCGGTCCCTGAGAAATATCCCGAAGGAATTCCGGATGGTTCTGGTCCGAAGAAAAGGATGATCGAGGCACTGAATGAAACACTGAAGGAGGAATTCAGGTTCAACCCCGATACATTCATCTGGGGCCAGGATATGGCGAGTGGCGATAAAGGCGGTGTATTCAATGTCACAAAAGGCATGCAGCCTGAGTTTGGGCCGAAGAGGGTTTTCAATGCGCCCATTGCGGAGGATTACATTGTTGGAACTGCCAATGGCATGAGCCGCTTCAGCGACAAGATCCGGATTGTGATCGAAGGTGCTGAATTTGCAGATTATTTCTGGCCGGCCATGGAGCAGTTCGTCGAAATGTCGCATGAATACTGGAGAACTAATGGGAAGTTCACGCCCAATGTCACCATACGTCTTGCATCCGGCGGGTACATCGGCGGCGGGCTGTATCATTCGCAATCCATCGAAGGAGCGCTTTCGACATTCCCAGGGATCCGCATTGTTTATCCTTCATTTGCTGACGATGCAGCAGGTTTGTTGCGCAGCAGCATCCGGGCGAAAGGGCCAACCGTATTCATGGAACCGAAAGCGCTTTATAACAATCCGTCAGCGGAAGCAAATGTTCCGGATGATTTTATTGTTCCTTTCGGAAAAGCCAGGATCAGGGTACCGGGAGGTATTCTCACGATCATCACTTACGGAAACACAACCCACATGTGTATCCGGGTGGCAGGGAAAATTGAAAAGGAAGGTCTTGGGAAAATTGAGGTGATCGATTTGCGTTCATTGATCCCGCTGGATAAAGAAACCATTCTTGCATCCGTCAAGAAAACCGGCAAAGCGCTGGTTGTCCATGAGGATAAAGTGTTCTCAGGTTTTGGTGCCGAGGTTGCAGCCATCATCCAGGCAGAAGCTTTTACATCACTCGATGCACCGGTTGGCAGGGTCGGATCCACTTTTACGCCGGTTGGTTTCAACCGCATTCTCGAGAATGCAATCCTTCCGAACGACGAAAAAATATATCATGCCGTCAGGGAGCTCCTGGCCTATTAAATTATCCCCGAAACAGAAAGTTAATGAGACGATTGATTTACCTGACCCTGTTCTGCTTTGTCCTGTTCTCATTTCAATCTTCTTTTGCACAGAAAGAAAAAGTAAAAACCCTGACCATCAGTGGAAAAGTCACCGATCAATCCAACGGGGAAAGCCTCATCGGTGCTACAATATACATATCTGAAATGAAAACCGGAACGGTCACCGATGTGTACGGCAACTTTTCCATTTCATTGAAACCCGGCGCTTACTCTGTTGTCATCTCCTACATTGGCTATAAATCGGAACTGAAAAAAGTTGACCTGCAGAAGAACCTGAACATGAACATTGAATTGCATGTCAAGCAGGAGAACCTTCCGGAAGTGGAGATCACGAGTGAGAAGGATGACAATAACATCAAGGCAGCCGAGATGAGTGTCATCAAGATGGATATGAAAACGATTGAGAAGATCCCTGCCTTGTTTGGCGAGGTTGATATCATCAAAGCCATCCAGATGTTACCGGGTGTGCAGTCGGTGAGTGAAGGATCGAGTGGCTTCAGCGTCAGGGGCGGCGCTTCCGACCAGAACCTGATCCTGCTTGATGAAGCTACAGTTTACAATGCTTCCCACCTGATGGGATTCTTTTCCGTCTTTAATAATGATGCGATCAAGGATGTGAAATTATACAAGGGAGATATCCCGGCATCCTATGGCGGAAGACTTTCATCAGTTCTCGATATCCACATGAATGAAGGAAATTCGAAGGAGTTTGAAGTGAATGGCGGCATCGGGCTGATTGCCAGCCGGCTCACTGTAGAGGGCCCGATCCTCAAGGATCGTTGCTCATTCATCGTTTCCGGAAGAAGGACCTACGCCGATCTCTACCTGCCCCTGTCTTCCGAGAAAGCGCTGCAGAATAACAAGTTGTATTTCTATGATCTCAATGCCAAGATCAATTTCCTGATCGACGAAAATAACCAGGTGTTTCTCTCCGGTTATTTTGGCCGGGATGTTTTCAAGAATCAATTTGCCGGAATGCAATGGGGAAACGGCACAGGCACATTCCGGTGGAATCATCTCTTTACAAAAAAACTGTTTGCCAATTTCTCAGTCATATACAGCGACTACAGGTATATGCTTGGTGCAGGAGATGCAGGAGCCGCTTCTTTTGAGTGGGATGCAAGTCTTCGTGATATCGGGATCAAGGCAGATCTGACGGATTACCTGAATACGAAGAACACCATTAAATTCGGCATTTCCGCGACCTACCACATGATCGATCCCGGGCTGGCAAAGGGAGTTGGTGAATCTGTTTTTAACTCTGTCCAGGTGCCACAGAATTATTCCCTGGAAACAGGCGTTTATGTCAGCAATGAACAGCACCTCACGAATCACCTGACGGCCAAATATGGCTTGCGCTTATCGGTGTTTCAGAATACCGGTCCGGGAACTGTATTTCATTACGATGCCAATTATAAAGCGATTGATTCGACTGTTTACCGTGCCGGAATATTTTACAACACCTATGCCGGGCTGGAGCCAAGACTGGGATTGCTTTACGAATTTGATGAAAAGTCATCCCTGAAGGCAAGCTATGCAAGAACTTACCAGTTCCTGCAGCTGGCGCAGAATACAACGGTCGGAACACCGCTCGACATCTGGTTCCCAGCAAGCCCGAACATCAGGCCGCAGGTTGGTGACCAGGTTGCAGTGGGTTATTTCAGGAATTTCAGGAAGAACACCCTCGAAACATCGGTCGAGGTGTATTATAAATGGATGGATCATGTGATTGATTTCAAGGATTTCGCGCAACTCCTTCTCAACACGCAACTGGAAGGCGAAGTCCGTGTAGGAAAAGCCCATTCGTACGGAGCCGAGTTTTTTGTGAAGCTTAATGAAAAGAAACTGAATGGCTGGATCAGCTATACCTATTCCAGGGTTTTCAGGCAAATTCCGGGGATCAACAACGGGAATCAATACCCGGCCCCGTACGACAAACCCAACAACCTCTCGGTGGTGCTGAATTACAAACTCTCAAAACGCTGGATGGTTTCTGCAAACTGGGTCTATGCGACCGGTGCACCAGTAACATTCCCAACCGGCCGGGCCGTGATCGAAGGAAAAGTGATCGCCATCTATTCTGACCGGAATGCTTACAGGTACCAGGATTACAACAGGCTTGACCTTTCAGCAACATTTTCATCCAAAGAAAAGCCTAAAAGAAAGTTCAGCTGGGATCTCAATTTTTCGGTATACAATGCCTATAACCGGCATAATACATGGTCGATCAACTTTACCCAGGACAACATTAACCATGATGTGACCTATGCCGAAAAGGTCTACCTGTTCGGGATTATTCCATCTGTAACATTTAATTTTCATTTCAATCATGAGTAAGAAAATATTATACCTGCTCGCCCTGCTGTCGTTGCTCATCGCTGCATGTACAGAGAAGATTGACCTGAAGCTCGATGAGACGTATACCAGGCTGGTTGTCGACGGATACATCAAGACTGATACCCAGCAATACAAAATCAACCTGACCAAAACCTCGGATTATTTTGCAAACGTGCCATCTCCAAGGGTTGTCAATGCCACGGTTTCAATCGATGATGGCACGACTCTTTTTCCATTGACCGAAACCGTTCCAGGAATATCCGGTGTTTATGTGACAAATGATAACTTTTCAGGGATCGTTGGTCGTGAGTACAAACTCTCTATTCACCTGGCCGAAGCGATCAATGGTAAGAGTGATTATTCAGCCACATGCAAGATGTTGCGTGATACAAAGCTGGATTCTATTGAAACGATTTTTGAGTCATCCATAGGTAAAGAAGGCATCTGGGAGATCAAGATTTATGCGCAGGATCCCCCGGGAAAAAATTATTACCTGCTGAATCTTTATCACAACGGGATTCTCTGGTCGGATTCCATCAACAAGGTGGTTGTTTCCGACAATCAATTGTTCGAGGGAAACTATATCAGGGGGTTAAAGGCTTTCTTTATTGACAACTCCAGGAAGTACCAGACCCTATACGTAAATGACACCATCATGATGGAACTTTCTGCCATTACCAAAGAGTACTTTGATTTCATCAACCAGGTTAAACAATCAGGATTTAACATCCCGTTCTTCACCGGCCCGCCTGCGAATGTGGTCGGGAATATTGACAACGGCGCTGTTGGTTTTTTTGCTGCGTATTCAAGCAGTTATGCAAAGGCCAGGGTGACTAGGTAAAACCTTTTTAAAAAGCAAAGTCATGAAAAAAAAGTTACAAATCGCTTTTGTGCTGATTTTCGGAATCATCTTTTATTTCGAAATTTCAGGATTTTCTCAGGATCATGATCTGCTGGGCAAAATAGCCGGAAGCTGGTCGGGTGGATTGAAAGTCCAGGGCATCGAACTGACGCTGGTTTTCAACATCTCATTGAACGATCACGACAGTATCACCGCAACGATTGACAGTCCTGACCAGGGTGCCAAAGGACTTCCGACCAGTAGTGTCGCGATCACGAAAGACTCGCTGATCGTAAAGTCAAAAGCGCTTAAGGGTTCTTTCCGCGGAGCGTTCAATGCTGATCTTTCGCTTGCCACCGGCACGTGGAAACAATCGGGTATGACCTTTCCACTGGAGATGAAACATCTCGAAAAAAAGTTTACAAAGAACCGCCCACAGGAACCTCAGCCACCTTTCCCTTACAAGGAGAGCGAAGTCGTTTTCCAAAATCATGGAGCGGGAAATTCACTGGCAGGAACACTTACGCTCCCCGGTGAGAGTGGCAATTGGCCAGCGGCAATCCTTATCACCGGTTCTGGACCACAGAACCGCGATGAAGAATTGCTGGGACATAAACCATTTCTTGTTCTTTCTGATTACCTGGCCCGGCATGGAATTGCCGTATTGCGTTACGATGACCGGGGTGTCGGAAAATCCAATGGGGATTTTAAATCTGCAACGACTGCCGATTTCGCGACAGATGTTTCTGCAGCAATTGACTTTCTCAAGACCCAAAAGGGCATTGATACGATGCACATCGGGTTGATCGGCCATAGCGAAGGCGGGATGATTGCCCCCATGGTTGCGTCCAAAAGAAAAGATGTAGGATTCATCGTGCTGATGGCTGGTCCCGGCATTACCGGTGAACAGATCCTGGTGCTGCAGACTGCATTGCTGGCAAAAGCTGACAGTGTGGATGAAAAAGATATTGCAAGGGTAAAAAAAATAAATGGAGAAGTTTATTCGATCCTGAAAAAATATCCTGATAATGCGGTTGCTTCAGAGAAAATCAGGAAAGTGATCCATGATTACAATTCGAAACTGCCAGCCGGGAAAAATGAAGACCGTTTAAGTGATAAAGACATTGATGCCCAGATAGAATCCGTCACATCTCCATGGTTCCGGTACTTCCTTACCTGTAACCCGGCCGATTATCTCACGAAGGTAAAATGCCCGCTGCTTGCCCTTAACGGATCGCTTGACATGCAGGTGCCGCCGAAGGAGAATCTCCAGGCAATTGAAAAGGCCATGATCTTTGGAGGGAACTCACACTATGCCGTGGAAGAGATCCAGGGTGTGAATCATCTCTTCCAGACTGCGAAAACAGGCGCACCTTCCGAGTATTCCAGGATAGAAGAAACCATCTCTCCTGCTGTCCTTGAAAAAATCGCCAACTGGATACTGCAAGCTGTCAAATAAAAAACCGGGAGATCCGAAACAGAAAAGTCCCAGATTTCCCGGCTCATTTAAGGAGAAAGTGATCCTTTAGTGGATCACATTCATGATCCTTGTATCAAGCACGCTTCCATTGCTGAGCAACCTGTACAGGTAACTTCCAGCTTTCAGTGAAGTTGTATTCAGATGGATCTGTGTTGAACCTTCTTCGACCTTTTCCGAACTCAGGACTCTTCCGGTAAGATCTATGATCTCCAGCGTCATTCCATTGACAGGTTGATTTATCATGACAGTCGTCATGCCATTGGCCGGGTTTGGATAATTCTGCCCGAGGTATGACTGCCTGGCGGAAGAATGAGAGACAATCCCGGTTGACGGGCCCCCGAACCAGACATGTGAATTCCTGATAATCTCCTGGCGTGTCGTGGTATCATAGACCTGTTCAAGGCTTGGAGAAAGATAAACGATCTTCCATGTCCCATTGGTTGCCCTTACTCCGGAAATTTTTCCACCTACCTTATCATAATAAAACGCATTGGATCCGATGCCGATGGCTTTGATCTCATCCGGGAAGAAGTTGCTCCCGCCGTATGCATTAAAAAGTTTCGATTTTGTAAGAAGACCGAAGACTGAGTCGGTTGGTTCTGGAACCAGTGTATCATCCGTTGCAACCCCATCGTTCAGCCACTGGGCATTTAAAATATTTGTGTAGAATGCCTTTGTATTTGTTGTTGAGTGACCACCATTTGCCGCAGTCGTCCAGGTGTCCCATCCAATGTCCTGGCCCGACAGGAACAGGTTCTTTCCCAGGTTAAGCTCAGAAGTGAAAAGTGCTACAGAAGCGTCGGTCAGTGCCGGGAATGACCAGCCGACATTGAAGTAATAGTTATAAACACCACCAAGGCAACCGAACTGCTTTGCTTTTGAGAGTGCGCCCAGTCGTGTGACTGCATAATAATCGCTTCCGGCCAGTACCAGACCTTTTTCATAGTTTGCCTGGTATGTGGCTGGTGATGTTGATGAGCCATCTCCCCATGAACCTTCATTATTTACGATCAGTTCATAAATCCCCGAGATGATATATGCATTCAATGTTTGCGGGTCAAAACCGGCTGAACCAATTTCTGCCATCGAGAGCGTATAATTTCCCATGGCTTTTGATGATCCGATGTCAACATTCATCGCCATATCCTTTGTTGACCTTGCCGGAACCGTGATCACGGTGGAGTCATTGTACGTTGTTGCACCGATCACGAAAGAAGTTCCCCAATCGGCCGGCTGATCACTCAGAACCTTGATTTTAAAACTTACCGGTGTGGATCTCAGGTTCACCAGTTGATAATGGAATGCTTTTGCCCCACCGGGAGTTCCTTTATAGAAGCAGGCATCCAGGGGTACAAGTTCCCAACCCGGGGCAATGGAAGATCCGGTATTGATAACTTCCTTGGTTGTTTCATTCTGGATATAGGCATTTGTATAAATCTGGGTGGTATCCCAGTTAGCCATATCGAGCGTATAGTTGTAAGTGAATACAACGGAATCTCCGATAACAGCCGGTACATAAGAATCACCTGCGGAGTTTGGCAGTGCTTTCCTGAATACATCCGGGAAATCTTTTTCACCGTTGGTTCCCGGGGGAGAGGTATAATGCTTCCATTTTTCACACACTGCGGCGCGAATCTTATAGGTTGCGGATGGAATCGTATCCAGTGTGAATACGGTTATCCGGACGGTTCTTGAAACACCATTTGAAGTTTCTTTAACGACCACCCTGATCGGGGAAGGATCGGTGGAAACATCATTCAGCATGTTCTGTGAGATTCCTGCAGGACCTCCATGATAAATGTTGCCTTCCATGAGGCAATCAGGTACACCTGAGACACCATAATAGGTAACACGGGCTGCAACTTCCGTGGGATTGTAAGCGTTCATCGGGTCCACGCCGGGCCATGAAGTGTGGTAGGCAATATGATTAACGCTTCCCCGGTTTACATCAAGCACAGCCTGAAGAAAAGGGTTTTGCTGGGCACAGGGAGAGCAGCTTGCCTGTGTGAAATGCTCAATGAGAACAAATCTTCTCGCCTGGGCAAAGGTTTGATCGGTGATTCCCAGGAGGACGGCTACGAGGGAAATGAGTAAAATTTTTTTCATGAGATTTGTTTTAAGGTTGATGATCATATGCAAAAATAGAGTTATTTGTCTTATCCGTATGGATACCTTGCAAATAAAAAATTATCCCTATATTTGATTATTCTTACGAAAAAATCCTTCAAATACATTCATTTTCAATTCTCGAAATGGACTGTTCATTAAATGCAATTTCACCGGTTGACGGCCGGTACCGGAAGACCGCTGAAAAGTTATCAACTTATTTTTCGGAGGCAGCAATTATCCGCTATCGGGTGCTTGTAGAAATCGAATATTTCATAGCGCTTTGCAGGATCCCGCTTCCCCAGCTCAAAAGGGTTTCACCTCAGGCATTTCCCGGGCTGCGTGAACTGTACCTGAAATTTTCAGAACATGATGCCATGAGGATCAAGGAGATCGAAAAGACGACCAACCATGACGTGAAAGCCGTCGAATATTTCGTCAGGGAGAAATTTGAAGAGATGCAGCTCGGACAGTACAGGGAATTTATTCATTTCGGACTGACTTCACAGGACATCAACAACACGGCGTTTCCCATTGCACTGAAACAGGGATTCCTGGAGGTGTACAAGCCATTGCTTGACCAGCTCCTGGCCATTCTTGAATCCCGGAGCCGGGAGTGGAAAAAGATCCCGATGCTTGCACATACGCACGGGCAACCTGCATCACCTACGACCGTAGGAAAAGAACTATTCGTTTTTGCCGAGCGGCTCAGGAAGCAGATGAACCTCCTGGAAAGCATTCCATCTTCAGCAAAATTCGGGGGCGCCACAGGAAACCTGAATGCACATCATGTTGCTTATCCCAGGATTAACTGGGTGCAGTTTGCAGATGAATTTGTAGGACAAACCCTGGGCCTGGCGCGTTCAGCTACGACTACACAAATTGAACACTACGACAACCTTGCGGCATTTTTCGATAACCTGAAACGAATCAATACCGTCCTCATCGATTTTTGCCGTGACCTGTGGACCTACATTTCGATGGATTATTTTAAACAAAAGGTCAAAAGAAGCGAAGTCGGTTCATCGGCCATGCCGCATAAAGTTAATCCCATCGACTTTGAAAACGCTGAGGGAAACCTGGGAATGGCCAATGCAATCTTTGAGCATTTGTCAGCCAAATTACCCGTATCAAGGCTCCAGCGCGACCTCACAGATTCCACCGTGATGCGTAATATGGGCGTGCCATTGGCTCATTCCGTGATCGCGTTTCATTCCATTATTAAAGGTTTGGATAAGCTGATCCTGCATGAAGAAAAACTGGAGCATGACCTGGATGAGAACTGGGCCGTCATTTCCGAAGCCATTCAGACCATCTTGCGAAGGGAAAATTACCCCGATCCGTACGAGGCATTAAAGAACCTGACACGCGGAAAGCAGGGTATCACTAAACAGGTTTTGGTGAAATTCATCAATGGGTTGGATATCTCCGATAAGGTGAAAAATGAACTCAAAAAAATAACGCCGCAAAACTATACCGGCATTATCTCCTTCTGACTGATTCCGCAATTCAGCAGATCAATCGCTACATAAAAGCCTTTCATGAAAGTCAGTGGTTTTACATTTATCCGGAATGCCATAAAGTACGACTACCCTGTTGTTGAATCCATTTGCTCGATCCTGCCCCTGTGTGATGAATTTATTGTTGCTGCCGGCAATTCGGATGACGAAACACGGAAGCTTATTGAATCAATTGGCTCATCAAAGGTCAGGATCATTGATACCGCCTGGGATGAGTCGCTGCGTGAAGGAGGTGCAGTACTGGCAGATGAAACCAACAAAGCCATGGATGCCATTTCGCCCGAAAGCACGTGGGCATTTTACATACAGGCGGATGAAGTTGTGCACGAGGATTCGCTGGATATTCTTAACGCTGCGATGGAACAGTGGAAGGACAACCCTGAAGTGGAAGGATTGCTTTTGAAGTACCGGCATTTCTATGGTTCCTATGATTACATTGGTGATTCGCGGCGATGGTACAGGAATGAAGTCAGGATTATCCGGAATGACCGGCAGATAAGATCGTACAAAGATGCCCAGGGTTTCAGGAAGAACGGAAAAACCCTCCGGGTAAAATCATCCGGTGCAACAATTCATCATTATGGCTGGGTTAAACCACCTGAATCACAAAAGTCAAAACTGAAATATTTTCACACCTTGTGGCACGATGAAGCATGGCTCAGGCGGCATAAGTCGAGCATTGAAGGATTTGACTATTCAGGCATCGATTCGCTGGCCCGGTTCACCGGAACGCATCCGGAGGTGATGAAAAAAAGAATAGCCGGAAAAAACTGGGAGTTTGATTTTAATCCCGAGAAGAAGAAGTTGTCACCGAAAGTTTTTTTGCTGGACTTTATTGAAAAAAAGACCGGATACCGGATTGGTGAGTACAAGAATTACAAGCTTATTTAACAACAGCAAGATAAAAGCAAGCAAATTCCATCAGGCAATTCAAAACTTGGGTTACTTTTCTTATTTTTGTAAAAAATTTCTGTATGGATCTCAGTAAAATCTTATCAATCTCAGGGAAAAGCGGTTTATTCAAAGTTGTTTCTCAACTTAAAAGTGCAGTACTGGTTGAATCACTGGCTGATAAAAAAAGGTTTCCGGCATTTGCGCATGACAAGATCAGCTCGATGGAAGAAATCGCTGTTTTTACTACGGGGGAAGATAAACCACTGAAAGATATTTTAAAAGCCATTTTTGAGAAGCTGGAAGGAAAGCCAACGCTGGATCCGAAATCCGGAGATAAGGAAATAAAGGAGTTTTTCCTCCAGATGGTTCCTGATTATGACCAGGATCGTGTTTATATCTCTGATATCCGGAAGATCCTTTCCTGGTATAATATCCTGCTGGCAAACGAACTGCTTGATTTTACCGAGAAACCGGAGGAAGCACCGGCAGAGGAAGAGTCCCAGGATGACGGTAAGCCAACAAAAAAAACTCCCAAACAGGCCAGGGAAAATGCAGCCAAGCCAGCAAGGAAAACAGGACCTGCAAAGAGCGCACCCAAAGGAGCATCAGCGGCACCCAGAAAGCGTAAAACAGGTGAATAGAACAGCCAATGCTGACATCCTGAAGAAATAAAACAAATCTTATTTGACGCTTTGCGGATGATATCAAAAAAAGTTGTAGAAGGCCTCAAGGTTGTCAGGAATACAAGACTGAATCCGCGCCATTTTTTACTCGAACTCCTTGCCAACAGGGAATTACCGGAATTGTTTCCGGGCCAGTTCGCGCAGGTACTGGTAGAAAAATCGACTTCAACATTCCTACGCCGCCCTTTTTCCATCCATTCAGTTAACTACGGGGAAAACACGTTCAATATTCTTGTTCAGATCAAGGGAGACGGAACACGGCAGTTGAGTCACCTGAATGCCGGCGAAAAACTCAACCTGATCTATCCCCTGGGAAACTCATTTTCGTTACCGCCTAACAAGGAAGTTCTTCTGGTAGGCGGCGGATGCGGGGTTGCTCCACTGTTATTCCTTGCCCAGTACCTTGAAAGGAAATCATACAAGCCCACGATTCTCACAGGCTGGAAATCGAACAAAGACATTTTCGAAATGGAGGAATACCAGCAGTTCGGAAAGGTCCTCATTACNACAGAAGATGGTTCGGAAGGCGAAAAGGGATTGGTCACCGATCATTCCATTTTCAAAAACCCGGATCACAAATATCATTTCATCTATTGCTGCGGGCCCGATCCGATGATGCGGTCGGTGGCCAAGATTGCGAAATCAAAAGCAGTTGTCTGCGAAGTCTCACTGGAGAACACCATGGCCTGCGGATTCGGCGTCTGCCTTTGCTGTGTGACGCCTACAATTCATGGCAGCCAGCGGGTATGCATGGAAGGACCTGTTTTTAAAACATCTGAGCTGGGATGGTAAAATCAAGAGATAATGGTTGATCTTTCAGTAAATATAGCAAACCTCAGACTAAAGAATCCTGTTCTTACAGCTTCAGGAACGTTTGGGTATGGCGAGGAATATCTTGATTTTATTGACATAAGCAAGCTGGGCGGAATTGTTGTAAAAGCGGTAACTTCCAAAAACCGCGATGGAAACGCCTATCCCCGCATGGCCGAGACACCCCTGGGAATGCTTAATTCCGTTGGCCTGCAGAACAAGGGAGTGGATCATTTCATCCGGGAGATCTATCCGTTAATCAAAGATTATAATACAGCCGTGATTGTCAATGTATCCGGATCAACGATCCAGGAATACGTTGAGGTTGCAGAGAAACTGGATGAACTGGCAAACATCCCGGCGATTGAACTGAATATTTCATGCCCCAATGTAAAACAGGGCGGAATGGCTTTTGGCACTTCCCCGGTCTCGGCTACAGAGGTGACCCGTGCTGTCAGGATGGCATACAAGAAAGACCTCATCGTCAAACTTTCGCCGAATGTCACCAGCATTACCGAAATCGCTAAAGCCGTGGCTGACGGAGGCGCCGATGTGATCTCACTGATCAATACATTGCTGGGAATGGCGATCGATGCGGAGACCAGGAGACCAATCCTTGCGACCATCACCGGCGGACTTTCCGGTCCTGCGATAAAACCTGTGGCATTGCGTATGGTCTGGCAGGTTTCCCAGGCAGTAAAACTGCCGATCATCGGGATTGGCGGGATCATGAACGCAATTGATGCAATTGAATTCCTCCTGGCCGGAGCATCAGCAGTCCAGGTCGGAACTGCCAATTTTATCGATCCTGCTGTTACTGTAAAAATCATTGAAGGATTGGAGATCTACCTGCGATATCATAAAATTTCATCCGTGAAAGAGCTGATTGGCGGAATGCAATGCCAGTAAGCACTACAATATATTGACTTCAGTTTCAAGGCTGATCCCGAATTTTTTCCTGACATCTGCCCGGATCAGTTCTGCCAGGTCAAGAATTTCCTTTCCGCTTGCGGCATCATAATTAACCAGGACCAGCGGCTGATCCGGATGAACACCTGCATCACCTTTCCTGTAGCCTTTCCATCCGCATTGCTCGATCAGCCATGCAGCTGCAACTTTTACGGAACTCCCCTGCGGATAAGAAACGATGGCCGGGAATTTTTCCTTCAGTAGTGAAAACCTGTCTGCAGAAATTACAGGGTTCTTGAAAAAACTTCCCGAATTGCCAATTTCGGCCGGATCCGGCAGCTTTCTGCGCCGAATGGCACAAACCGCTTCCCTCACGAAACTGATATCCGGTGAAGTAATGCCAGTCTTCAGGAGTTCTTCCCTGATATCTTTATAATCCAGGTGTAACAATGGTTTCCGGCTGAGCCTGAACGTAACACTCAGGATAATGTAACGGTTTTGAGATTTCTTGAAAACACTTTCCCTGTACCCAAATCCACATTCAGCATTTTTAAACAGGTGAATCTCCTTGGCAGTTCTGTCATACGTCTCTACTTCCTCAACCACCTCGCGGATCTCAACACCGTATGCACCAATGTTCTGAACAGGGCAGGTGCCGACATTTCCTGGAATGAGTGAAAGATTCTCAAGACCGCCCCAGCCCTTCTGAACACAATACCCGACGAATTCATCCCAGTTTTCCCCGGCCTGAGCACGGATGATCATTTCATCACCCCGCTCCTGGGCGATCTTCACTCCTTTCGTGGATATCTTCACGATGGTTCCTTCAAAATCTTTGGTAAACAAAAGATTGCTGCCGCCACCGAGCAGAAGAAACGGTTTTTTATCCTCATCCAGTGACCTGATCAGCGTAAGAAGTTCATCTTCCGTACTGACCTCTGCAAAGTGCCTTCCTTTTGCCTCAACTCCGAACGTGTTATAAGGTTTAAGGGATATATTTTCCAAGATGTTCATACCCATTCTGAATTAAATCCAAAAGTAGTTGAAATGCCTGTATCTTCGAAAGGATTTTTATTTTCGTTACTTTTGCTTTTTACCAAAGCCGGTTTCTTGAAAAAACGGATCATCGTTTCTGTAACCAATGACCTTACCAGCGACAAACGCGTTGACCGGGTATGCTGCACGCTGGTTAAGATGGGGTTTGAAGTATTACTGGCAGGACGCGCCAGGAAGGGAAGTCTGCCGCTGATCAAAAGAGATTACCGGACGAAGAGAATGTCGCTCCTTTTCTCCAAGGGAGCTAAATTTTATGCAGAATACAACATACGGTTATTTTTCTTCCTTCTCTTTCATAAAGCAAATCTCCTGGTCTCAAACGATCTTGACGCCTTACCGGCCAGTTATTTGGCTTCCCGGGTAAAAAAAACAGCGCTCATCCATGATTGTCATGAGTATTTCCGTGGTGTCCCGGAACTGAACGGGAGAACATTCCCTTCCCGGGTTTGGAAACTCATTGAAGACCGGATCTTCCCGAAGCTTAACACAGTCTATGCAGTGAATGATTCGATTGCCGGGATCTATCATGAAGAATACGGGAACGAAATTGCTGTGATAAGGAATGTTCCCTTCCGGGCGCAGAAGATTGAATCCAAAGACAGTACATTATTAAATATTCCCCTGGATACAAAGATTATCCTTTACCAGGGCTCGGTGAATATCGGCCGTGGACTGGAAGAGGCGATTACTGCCATGAAATTTGTAAAGACAAAAGCTGTCCTGGTAATCATCGGAACCGGCGATATTTTCAGCAACCTCAAACAATTTGCCGTCAGCCAGGGTGTTTCTGAAAAAATCATTTTCACCGGTGAAATTCATTTCCAGGATCTTTCAAGGTACACGGTCCTGGCCGATCTCGGTTTATCCATTGAAAAAGATGTCAGCCTGAATTATCATTATTGCCTGCCCAACAAATTCCTGGATTACATCCAGGCCAGGGTTCCTGTTTTGGTCTCTTCATTGCCTGAAATGCAGGCCATTGTTGATAAATACCAGATCGGCGAAACGATCGGTAACCACGTTCCTGAGTACCTTGCAGCGAAATTTGATTCGATTTTATCCGATGAAAAACAACACTCCATCTACCGTGCAAACCTGGAACAGGCTGCAGCCGACCTTTGCTGGGAAAACGAAGAGCCAAAGCTGATGAATATCTTCAATCCCTATGTCTGACCTTCACCTGCATATTGTTTCCTTTGACATTCCCTATCCTCCGAATTACGGGGGTGTAATTGATGTTTTTTACAAGATTAAAGCCTTGCATGCAGCAGGCGTGAAAGTTCACCTGCACTGTTTTGAATACCACCGGGAACCGGCAAAGGAACTGGATGAACTTTGCGAGGTTGTGCATTATTATCCGCGTAAAACCGGGCTTGTTGCTGCACTTAGCCTGAAACCATACATCGTCTTCGGGAGAAGATCAGATGAACTGCTGAAAAAACTTTGCAGGGATGATTTTCCCATCTTGTTTGAGGGGTTACACTCCTGTTATTACCTGTCACATCCTTCATTAAAAAACAGGATAAAGATCTATCGTGAAAGCAACATCGAACATCACTACTACTTCCACCTGTCGAAAGTAGAAAAAAACTTTTTTAAAAAGCTCTATTTCATTTTTTCCGGGATCAAGCTGCGATCATTCCAGAAGATCCTCTGCAATTCCGACCTGATGCTGACAGTTTCAAAGGAGGATCAGCAATACCTTAAAAAACGTTTCCCGGCAAATCGTGTGGAGTATGTTCCGAGCTTTCACCATGATGACGATATTCATATTCTTCCGGGCAAAGGAGATTTTGCTTTGTATCACGGGAATCTCGGTGTCGGCGAAAATTTCAAAGCCGCGGAACACCTGATCCGTAATGTCTTTGAGGATTCTCCCCTGAAGCTTGTCATTGCGGGATTAAATCCCCCGGATGGCCTGGTTCAACTGGTTGCAAAACATGCGAACATATCACTGGTCTCCAATCCTACGGATGAAGAGATGTTCACGCTCATCCGTGCAGCCCAGGTGAACATCCTGATCACATTCCAGGCCACGGGATTGAAGCTCAAACTCCTGAATGCCCTGTTCAACGGGAGGTATTGCCTGGTCAACCCGGAAATGATCGCGGGAACATTGCTGGGAGATCTTTGCGAAATCGGCAACAATGATGCGGAATTGAAACAAAAAACAGAAGTGCTGATGAGCTGTTCATTTTTGCAGGATCAGATTTCATCAAGAAGGGAACTGTTACTTAAGTGGCATTCAAATAGTGAAAATTGCAGAACGCTGATTAATTTCATATCTTTGTTATACAATTCTCCCAAAAATCATACAACAACCTAAACGTCAATAACATGAAAAAAATCCTCATTCCCATTGACTTTAGCGGACATACAGAAATAACCTGTGCTTATGCCCTTGAAATTTCCAGGAATGAGAGCACTGAGATCCGGTTGTTTCACTCTTTTTTTGATCAGATCATCTTAGCAGACAGCAGTTTCCCCGATGCGATCGACATGAGCACGATGTACAATGAGGAATTATTAAAGGAAATCTTTCATCATGCCGAAAGAAACATGCTGGAGGTTAAAGAAAAACTTGAAAAGGATATTGATCACAAGGGGATAAAAAACGTCAACGTAACTACAACGATTACCGGCGGGGAGATTGAAAACGAACTGATGGAGCTGTACAAGGAGTTTCACCCTGATCTTATTGTTGTTGGTACTACCGGCATGGGAAAAAACCTGAACGTATGGGGGAAGGTTTCAACCTTTATCATCAATCATTCGAAAGTCCCGGTCATGGCTATTCCAGAGATAAAGCAATTCCTTGGATTTAAGAAGATCATGATGGCGGCTGATCTATCGGAGGAAAATGCGAATTCTATCCGCAAGATCATTGATATCTTCAAACCGTATTCCGCTAAGCTTTTCTGCGTTCATTTTTTATCAAAGACAAAGCAGAGAGATGAACACGACAAGATGAACCTTCTGCGTAAGCTTTTCGAAGCAGAAGAGAAATCTGGGTTGATATCTTTTGAAATGAGGGAGATTGAAGAGGACAACCAGAAAACAATTGATCAGTTTGTAAAGGATTTCGCAATTGAGGTGATTGTCTTCCAGCCTTACAAGCACGGTATTTTCTACAGGTTCTTTACAAAAAACATCACCAAGAAAAACCTTCTTGCAACAAATATTCCGTTGCTTGCCATTCCGGTGAAGGCAGAGAAATGACGGTTACTTATGCCCCGCACCTTTGAGCATGTAGTCTTCATATCGGTAGATCTCCCAGTGCTGGTTCACGAAACCATTTCCTTTTGTGGAAGAAAACTCAAAATCATTTTCGAGGGTGGTCATGTGAAGATCGGGTAAACAGCGCTCAAAGGTTTTTCCATAACGTTCCAGTGCTGTAATGAAATAGTAAGCCACATCAAACCCCTGGAAAGCCAGGGAGGAGGGATCTGTCTTGTATTGATCCTGGTAGGTTGCAACGAATTTCTTCACCTGGGGCTCGCCATAATCTATAAAGAATGGAGCAATGATGTGCGTTTTAAGATTCACGAGGTAATCCACCTCGATATCATCCAGCTTGTCCCATCTTGGCAGGCCAATCAGGGTAACCTTGTATTCATTCCTCCACTCATTCAGTTTGGTGATCAGGTCAAGGACGTAGGATTTATCCTCAGAAAATGCAATCATCAGGTTTTCCTTGTCTTTGGAGAACAGGCCCAGGGTTGATTCATACCCCTGGGATATCCGTGCGTCCAGCTTTTTCGAATTGCATTCCCGGAGCATCTCCTCAGCGGCATCCTTTATGCTGTATGTTTTGTTGTGGATGATGATGATATTGGCATCGGAATAATTTTCTGAAAGATACTGGGCCAACTGCGATACCTGGGTTTTTGGTGTAGGACGAACCTTGATAACTCTCGGATTGTCCTCGATGATCTGGTCCCGTTCTGAAAGCGGGTTAACCAGTGGAATCTTGTTTTTCTGCGAAAATTCCTCAACGATGTGGAATGGCCTGTTATACAAGAACCCAATGATCAGATCCATCTTTTTCAGTTCCGGTTCTTTCAGCAGCCTTTTAATTTTTATCGTATCCTTTGTGATATCATATACATTGACCTGGAGGGAAACCCCGGATTTCTTCAGGGAATCCAGCGCAATCCGGAATCCTTCATAGAATTCAATGAACTGAAGCGGGTGACAATCCTGGTTATCACTGCCGGCCAGTTCATCCACATCCATCTGGGCGACTTCATTCAGGTAAAGCGGCATCATCAGGGCAATATTGAAGGAGCCCCATCTACTTTTCGGGATGACTTCACACGGCAGGTTTTCTTCCGCAGGCGGAGGTGCAGGCGGAACAACTGCCGGTTCTTCCTGAACTGCTTTTGGCTGTTTCTTTGAAGGTTCGTGAGCCACTGTATTCTTAGGAATCCTGATCTTCTGTTCGGATTTGATCCCTTCTTTCACTTCGGGATTTTCCTGGATTATATCTGTCACATCCACTCCGTATGCTTTCGAGATCATATAAAGGGTTTGTCCACGCTTTACCGTATGGAGGTAATATTCTTTCCCGTTCTTCTTTACAACCACGTCAGAACGCATCTGCTTGAGCCTGTCCTGCACCTGGGACATGCCCGCAGAAAGAATCAGGATAAAGAAAACCAGGATAATTGCAATCTTCTTTTGCATCAAAAAAATATTATTCCCATTCAATGGTAGCCGGGGGTTTGGAGCTGATATCATAGACCACCCTGTTCACACCGCGAACCTTGTTAATAATTTCATTGGAAACCTGTGCCAGGAATTCGTGCGGAAGATAAGCCCAATCAGCGGTCATACCATCCATCGAAGTGACAGCCCTCAGGCTCACAACATTTTCATAGGTCCGTTCATCGCCCATAACACCAACGGAACGAACCGGCAACAACACTGAAAAAGCCTGCCAGACCTTATCATACAAACCAGCTGAACGAAGATTGCTGATGAATATATCGTCAACATCCTGGAGCAATCTTACTTTTTCCCGCGTGATATCTCCAAGTATCCTGACACCCAGTCCCGGTCCGGGAAACGGATGTCTTCCGAGCAAATCCGGATCAATTCCCAAAGCCCGCCCCACTTTTCTCACCTCATCCTTGAAAAGGCAATTCAGTGGTTCAACGATCTTCAGATTCAGGTGTTCCGGAAGGCCACCTACGTTGTGATGTGATTTGATCGTTGCAGAAGGACCATTAACGGAAACTGATTCGATCACATCCGGATAAATCGTCCCCTGACCCAGCCAGGAAATGCCGGAGATTGTTTTTGCTTCTGCTTCGAAGACATCGATGAAAGTCTTGCCGATGATTTTTCGCTTGGTCTCAGGATCAGACTCACCTTTAAGCGCACCAAAAAAACGATCCGAAGCATCAACGCCTTTTACATTCAGCTGCATGTGCCGATAGGATTCAAGAACCTGTGCGAATTCATTTTTTCTCAACAGACCATTGTCCACGAAGATGCAATAGAGATGATCACCAATCGCCTTGTGCAACAGTACACCGGCAACAGAGGAATCAACGCCACCGGAAAGGCCAAGTACAACCTTGTCATTGCCGAGTTTTGCTTTCAAATTGGCAACGGTGGAATCAACAAAAGATTCGGGCGTCCATGATTGTTCACATCGGCAAATTGTAACGACAAAATTATTCAACAGAACTGTTCCTTCAGTTGTATGATAAACTTCAGGATGGAACTGGATCCCGAAGGTCTTCTCGTCTTTCATGACAAACCCGGCCACAGCCACTTCCGTTGTGCTTGCAATGATTCCTGAATTTTCCGGTTCCTTCATGATCGTATCCCCGTGCGACATCCAAACCTGGCTGTTCGCGGAAATTCCTTTCATCAGTTCATTCGTTGTATCGATAAAAGAAAGATTTGACCGGCCATATTCACGGGTCATCGAGGCCTTCACTTCGCCACCATTCGTCTTTGCGAGAAACTGGGCGCCGTAGCAGATGGCGAGGATCGGAATTTTTTTTCTTATTCCACTCAGATCAGGAAATGGTGAATTGATATCGTTGACAGAAAATGGACTTCCCGAAAGGATGACCCCTTTTATACCTGGCGTAATTTGCGGGATCCTGTTGAAGGGAAAAATTTCGCAATAGACATTTAATTCCCTGATCCGTCTGGCAATCAGCTGCGTGTACTGGGAACCAAAATCAAGTATCAGAATGGTTTCTTGCATTGTTGCAAAGATAATAAGAAATCATTACCTCGTCAGAAAAGCCTTATACTGCGACTCATTCCCGACGGCATCCCGGACGACCAACCTGAATTCATTTTTTCCCGGCTTCATCCGGTCATCGAAATCATAGGTCAATGTTGCAGTCTTTGAATCAAAATCCATGAGGATCCATTTGCCGTTCATGGTTCCGCGATAACTTTTAATCCCCGAAAGATTATCCGATATTTTCATCTGGATTGTATGCTGGCCACTAACTTTCTTGTTCGGTGCAATATTGACAGGCCGGATCACGGGGCGCGTAGTATCAACCATCACGGTGTAATCTCCGAATTCCCTGATCTTTGCCTTCAGGAAACCATTCTCCCATTTCCCGCCAACGGAGCTTGGATGGTTGCTTTCAGAAACCCTGACAATTACAGCGCTTGACATCAGCCTTGCCGGTAATTTTTCAGGTTTGATAGAAAGGTCACAAAAACTGTGTATCGGTGTATCTTCATTCTGCAAATGATGAAGGGCTGAAAAACTGTTATGAACAGGAGCTGTGGAAGAATAAATGAAATCAAGATCTTCATACAGGGCATCGGCCGGAAGATCGAAGACCAGGCCATCAGCCGTAAACTGGTTTACCTTCTGGCACAACAACAGTTTTCCTTTTGGGGACTTTGGCTTCTTCCCTTTTGAAAAGGCCGGTGGTTTGCTGGTTACCGAAAACTCAAGCCGTGAACTGTTGCCATTCACATCTTTCACGACATAGCGGATCTTGTGTGATTTCGAATCCGTGAAGCTGACAATGCCCCGGTTCTTTACCTTCGGGTAAATCCTGAGTTTATTGTTTGGCGCCACATAGGATCGCTGGAACCTCTGCTCATGTTCCACAATCGCGGGATAATCCAGCAAGCTGTTAACATAGCGTGTATCTGCAAAGGCAAACCGGTCAAGTTTCTGGGAGAACACACAGGCCGTATCCACAAAGAGCTCAATTGAATTGACACCATTCTTCATGTCACTGTCATTTACAAGATCAAATGTTTCAAGTGCAAAAATGACATCCCCGGAAACTTCAACATCCTCTTTCGTGTTTAATAAATATTTTCCTTCACAACCTTTTACTGGAATTGTGACGGGCTTTTCTGCATTATTGACAAGACCGTTATCTCCCATCGGGTAAACCCTCACCTGGTAAATCCTCGGAGGAATGTCGTCCTTAAAAGGCAAACCGAACAGCAGCGGATCCACAATCTCCTGCGTACTTGTCTCCCTGATCTCAAAATGGAGATGCGGTCCACCCGACATTCCTGTATTACCAGAATAAGCCATCACTTCTCCCTTTTTCACTTTCAGCACACCCGGTTCGATCGAGACATCCTGGTCAAAGGATTCCTCCTTGTATTGCCGTGCCCTGAGCCATGAGCCGATGGCGCTGTTAAATCCCCTAAGATGACCATAAACAGTGGTATATCCATTCGGATGGTTGACATATAAAGCTTTCCCGAAACCGCCCGGGGAGATGAATATCCGGGCAACATACCCATCGGCCACGGCAATGACCGGTTTCCCTTCAACACCTTCGGTGCGGATGTCAATGCCCGAATGGAAATGATTTTTCCTCACCTCCCCGAATGAACCCGATATTTTAATCGGAAAATCGATGGGTGAACGGAAATAATTTTTCGGGTATTTATCCTGCTGAATCGTGTTTAACGGGCAAATCCACAGTGATACAAGCAACACTAATAAAAGTCGTAGGGTCATAATTTCTGTATTGCAAATGGAAGTTCCTGCATGCTGTGAATGATTGCATCGGCCATCGGGAAATTTTCCGGTCCCGGCTTGTGATTAAGGAAGACTGTTTTAATGCCGCACTTCCCGGCACCCTCTATATCTTTGATATAGTTGTCACCGATCATGACAAGTTCTTCAAACGGAATATTCAGAGATGAACTGATCTCCTGGAAAAAATCCGGGGATGGTTTTTCATGACCCAGATCCGTCGAGGCAAATATCCCGGAAAAATATTTTTCAGCTCCCACCCTGCTCAATCCTTGACGAACAGCACAAGCATCAGACTGGCCGGCATTTGTAGCAACATAACAGGGATAGGCGGAAGATAATTCCTTCAGCGATTCCTCAGCACCCGGCACCCACTCAACTTTTGCCCATTCGTACATCGGCCCGGGAAGGCAGAAATCAACCATGATGGTATTTCCCCAGTCAAAAAGCAGCGCCCTGATCATTTTTCAGACCGGGCTGGAAGGAATGAATAATTCTTTGAATAATAGAGCATCTGCTCTGTGAAATCCATCGGGTAGTTCACCGATACATCCTTCACGGTATCAGCCCGCACTTCAAGTACAAACTGCGGGTTGATGAAACCACCGTAAGGCATAATGTTTAATTTCTTATATCTTTCCAGGACTTCCTTATGGAGTTCGCTATCAACGTTTACACCGTATTTTTCAACGAGTTCACCGGCAGCTTTCAGGTCACCTTCGGAAGTGATCCGCTGAATTTCGGCCAGCAGCTTTCCAAACAATAACCTCAATCCTTCATAATCATTCACCTTAAAATAGGTCTTGCCATCCCTCGTAACTCTTTCAACGATCTTCCGGCTTTCTCCTCTTTCGTAAACCCAATGAGCAATCAGTGAACGATCGCGCATGTGGGCTTCTTCCAAATTTTTTCCCGGCTTGATGCGCACAAGCTGCGTCATCAGCCCGTTACGCATGAAATTATCGTATTCTGTCTTTGCGACATCCAGTGAAGGAATGAGTTTCAGCTCCAGCAGTTTCTGATCCATGATATAGTATAGTGCGAACAGATCGGCACGGGCTTCTTCAATCGTAGAATGGTAATTCTTCAGGGATTCTCCTGTCACGCCTTTCATCATTTGTCCTGAGCCGTGTCCGAGGCATTCGTGAAGATCCGTTGTCAGGTTGCCTGCGAGATACCCGTATTGCTTTGCATTGGCGATCTCTTCCTTCGAAAAGGCAAATTCATCGATGAACCCGTTACCAAGGGATGACTGGTCATAGGCATAGGTGATATTATCCAGTGTCACGGACTTGGATCCGTATTCCTTACGTATCCACTGCGCATTCGGCAGGTTGATGCCGATGGGTGTTGCCGGATCACTGTCGCCGCCAAGCTGCGCAACTGTTATGACTTTCGCAGTAACACCCTTCACAACCTTCTTCCTGAACTTCGGATCTACAGGCGAATTGTCCTCAAAGAACTGCGCGTTCTGGCTGATCGTCTCAGTACGCTTCGTGGCTTCAACATTCTTGAAATTGACATTTGCTTCCCAGGTACCTTTCTTTGCAAGCGGATCTCCGTAAACTTCGATAAAGCCATTCACATAATCCGTGCTGGATGCCAGGTCCTTCACCCATAAAATATTGTAATCATCCCAGGCTTTCAGGTTCCCGGTTGTATAATACTCAATCAGCTTGTCAATGGCTTCCGCCTGCTGCGTATTATCTGCAAATTCCTTTGCCTTAACAAGGTAAAAGATGATTTTCTCAATGGCCTTTGAATACATTCCATTGAGCTTGTAAACTTTCTCGGCAACCTTCCCGTTTTCCTTTACCAGCTTGGAGTTGAGACCAAATGAAATGAGTGTATCCTGCTTGTTTTTCTTTGCATCACTCCTCATCCTGGAATAAAAATCTTCGGCTTCCTTTTGGGTTACACTTTCGTAGAAATTCGAACCTGAGTTCACAACAAGATCTGATGTGGCATCCTGGCTTACACGCTTTGATGCAATCTTAGGATCATATAAAACCGATGTCATCTCTTCGATGAACTTTTCAATGGTTTGACCTTTTTCCAGCGGCAGATCCTTCTTATCGGTTCCTGTGAGAAGTGCAGCAAGATAATCTTTTGAGAAATCCGGGAACATCTTGTCGGTTGAGTAATGATGATGGATCCCGTTATTGAACCAAACCTTTTTAAGATACGTTGTGAAATCCCTGAATTCTTTTGTTGTCCTATCCCCTTTATAACCCAGGTAAACAGCTTCCAGTGTTTTCCGGACCAGCAGGTTGTACCTGCAATTCTGATCATACGTGATGTCCCGCCCGGCAAGAGCTGCCTGGCTGAGGTAAAAGATAAACTCTTTCTGCTTCAATGGAAGATTGTCAAATCCCGGAACTACATACCGGAGGATTTTACAGTCTCCGAATTGCTCGGTCTGCCATTTAAAGTTCTTCATGTCGATCGGGAATCTTCGTTTATCAGGAACAGATGCGATGATCGTTGCAGTCATGACGATGAGAATTAAAATTTGGGTGATCTTTGTTTTCATCTGGATTGAATTTTCTGATGAGCTACTACTCTTTATTAAATTTACCGCTAAGGCGCAAAGACGCTAAATAATTTTATTTCAGATTAACGATTTCTTTCCCGTTAAATACGGGAACTACATTCATCTGGTCAATCTTGAACGAATATGGAATAACATCATCGAGTCCCAGCCTCTTCAACCGGTGCCGGTGAGCAGCTTTGTCAAGGTAACCCGGCATGTCGTTTTCCGCCAGGTGCCACAGATCAATGGCTGCCTCAGCCGAATCGCATGTTGTAGCGAAATCAGGGTTCTGCAGCAGCCTTTCTGCAAGGGCTCCCGCGAAGAGGCTGTCTTCGAGACAAAACTTATTTTTCCAGCCGGAACAGAGGATCACGATATTCCTTTGCTCTTTAATGATCCAGTCCGATAACGCAGTCAGGTTAAGAAACGAACCGATCACGATCTGATCGGCTGTTTTCGCCATTTCAAGTGCCCTCGTTCCATTGGTCGTACAGTATACCAATGTTTTTCCTTCAACTTTTTCCCGTGTGAAACTGAACGCAGAATTTCCGAAATCCGCAAAGTCCAGTTTTTTCCCATCCTGTTCGGAAGCAACGAGGAATCCTTTTTCCTTTAATTTCCTGGCTTCTTCTAATGTAGCGACGGGGATGATGGAATGAACTCCATTGTTAAAAGCAGTGCAGATTGATGTCGTTGCCCGCAGGATATCCACAAGAACCACGGTGAAATCTTCCTTCGTCAGGATTTCTGTGAACAACTTTGGGGAAAAGCAAACCTCGATGGTGTGTTTATGAATTTGATCCGGCATAACTACTTTAATAAAAAACAACCTCGCAACCAGGATGTGTTTGTTTGAATTTTGTCACCTTCTTTTCCGAGATCTTGGTGTTGAAGATCTTCAGCGATTTCAGTCCCGACATCGGTTCAAGCACGTCCAGGCTGCTGACGCGTGTGTTGTAGCATTCGATGACTTTCAGCTGCAGAACTGTTTGCAGGTATTTCAGGTTCTTGACCGGGGTTCCCGAAAACTTCAGGATCTCCAGGTTCTTCATGTTCTGTAACGGTGTGATGTCTTCAACCTGCGTGTTTGAAAAGTCGATCTCCTTCAGCCATGTCATACCTGAAATTGGCGTGAGCTCTGTGATGGGGTTTTTCATACACCGGATCGCCGTAAGTTTTTTCATCTGCCCTAATGGCTCAAGACTGGTAATGCGTGTATCCGTGAACTGGATATCCTTCAGGCGGCTGAGATGCTGAACCGGGACCAGGCTGATGATCGATGCATCATCGCTGACAGTCAAATGTTCGAGCCCGCCGATCTGCTGAAGTTGAATCTTGTCCGGTGTACCCGTGACTTTTGTTTGTTTGAGGAGAGCATCTTTCCATTGTTGGGGAAGGTTCTTCCACCAGTCGGTGTGGTCGTAGGTCTGTGAAATCACCAGGCAGCCGGGCACTTCATCCATAAAATCATTGGCAGCGGTGGTTGAAATTTGCGTGTTATCAGCAAAAATAAATTTGATCGCAGTGATGCTTTTCAACTGGCTGATGTCGCTTACAGACGTATTATCGATGGTTAGTGTTTCAAGCTTCTTCAATGTCGAAAGTGCACTGATGCTGCTGATTTTTGTGTTTGACAAGTTCAGGATCTTGAGCTGGACCAGCTGCTGCAATGGATCCAGGGAGTTGATCGGCGTACTCGAACAATCAAGATAACGCAATTGGACGAACTCAGCAATCGGCTCCAGGGTGCTGATCTGTAACCTTCCGCTGATATTGATGCTGTCGATTGTTGCAAGCCTATGCAACTGCTCAATGGTTGGCTCTTCGCCTGAACTCAGGTACCGTGCGAATGTTTTTTTCCAGTCCGCCGACATCTTACCCCACCATTTGGTAAGTTCATCAGATTCAAAGATCACGGTCACTGCGGCATGTTTTTGCATGAACTGCAAGGCTTCAGCCCGGTCGATGCTGGTCTTGTCGCAATAGATCTTCTTCAGCGCAGGAAGATTGTCCAATGCCGACAATGAACCGACTTTCGTATTATCGAAGAAGACAAGCTGAAGACTGGAATAGTTTTTCAATGGTGTGATATCGGATACCTGAACATCTGTAAAATAAAGGATCTCCATGCTGGTCAGCCCTGAGATCGGCTGAAGCTCCGTGACTTTTGTTCCTGAAAATCTAAGGTCTTTTATGCTTGTGAGATCTTTCAAAGGAAGCAGGTCCTTTACCGACGTATTACTGAAGTCAAGTACTTCCAGGAACGAAAAGCCTGAAACAAGATCCAGTCCGGTGATCTGTGTCTTTCTAAGTTTCAGGGACTTGATGTTGTTATTGTACCGCAAAGGATCTAATGAAGTGACAGGTGTTCCCGAAATATCAAGCGTTTCCAGACCATTCAGGTTGCGTAGCGGCATCAGGTCAGAAACCAGGGTATTGGAAAGATTCACATTTTTCAGGGATGACAATTTACTTAACGGTTCAATGCTGCTAATGTCTTTATTGCCTGACAGGTTGATCTCCTTTAAGCCACTGATCTGTGAAAGAAACCCGTAGAATTTAGCCGGGTCAACTTTTGTCTCGGTTCCATTCACGATGGCAGTAGAATCATGATACGTCGTCACCTGGTTCAGGCTTATGGTTCCGTCAATCACCAGGGTTTTCCCGAAGACTGTCTTCCATCCGTCGGAAAGATTATTCCACCAGTTCTTCAGTTCATCCTTCTCATCATACTTGGTGGTGTAAATGCTGACGATCTTCAGCTGTTCTTTCGTCTCATCGTAGTTGATCTCGAAATACCTGACCTTGTTGTTATTTACGGAATCATTGTTGACCGTTACACCGGTAAGATTACGGTTTGCGGTAACCTTGAAATAGGTCTGACCGATATCATTCGTCATCACATTCACATCCTGGACTGTATACTGGAATTTTGCACGCTTGAAGAAAAAATCGACATCACTCAGGTAAGCCTGGACATCTTTAAAAAGCGTTACCAGCCGTTTCTCATCCAGGTCATCTTCAATCTGAACCTTGTCATCCCAGAATGTCTTTTCATAACTTTCATTGATGATGGTTTGTTTTTCTTTCACCGGGTTTCCTTTATCTGCAAGGAAATTCAATGTTCCTTCAAAAAATTTGACCATTTGCGTGGACTGGTCTTTAAACCCGTCAATCTGCTCAGGGGTGAACTTGATCACAGCTGTACCGCCTGGTTGCTTTGCATTGCTTTTGGTGCCCTGCTTATGCTGCTGTGCTGAAGGTGTGGTTTTTTTGTGAACCTGTGGCTGGGATGTTGTCTTTTTCTGGGCAAAAGATCCTATGGTAAAAAGAGCCGCCAGGATCAAAACCGGGATGCGTATAAAGTTAATTTTCATGCGTATAATTTCGAATTAAATCCTTTTTTTCTTTTGCATTTATCCTTATCAGGTTTGAGATCAGCCAACCCGAATTTGCTTCATTCCGGTTGAAGTATGAAACCTCAAAATACCACCCCGGAACCTGGAAGAAGTGGAACTTCACACTTTTCACAGCATCAAATTTCAGGTTACCATTCTTGATCTCCTGGACAAAGATAGCAAGCTCGTCAGGATGATAATCCTTTTCAAGGTAGAAATCGAGGTTCGAAGGATCATCAAACACCTTGTGAATATTCATGAAATCAATCTCATGACTCAACGGATGAAGGAACTTCTGAAGGTTGGTTGTATCCCCGACATGCGAAAACAGATCGTTGAAATTGGTAAAGTAAACATTTGAAAACACCCATTTATAGCCAAGGTTCTGGTGTTCTATCTTCAGGTACAGGATGACATTTACCTTTTCCTTTTTGTAAGTAAAACTTGCTGCGACTTCAGCAAACCAGTTATTGCCATGAAAATCCAGGAATACCGGGTTTTTCTTGCTCGTAACAAGTTCGGTAAAATCATTCTTTTCAACATTGGTGATGCCTGAATTGGAATTATCAAACAGGATGTTCAGGAATTTTTTTCTCGATTTGAGATCACGGAAAGTACTGTCCTTGGAATAAAACCTTTTCCCCGATGCATCCTCTTCGGCATTGAACCTGCGGAAAAACTGGTTGACCTGCTTGGTCTGTGCATAAAAGACCGATTCATCACGTGTAAAATCACCGATGGACCCATTCTGGGAAAACATAGCGAATGGCAGCAATAGCAGTAAAATGACAGCGAACGTTCTCATTTCAGGATTTGAAAAAGGATAAGGTAAGAGATAATTGCAGACAGATCAAGCTAAAAATCATGGGGATCAGAAACCCGGATAAAAACCCATAAGTGAATTTCTGATCCCCGGTCAATGGTTATTTGGATGTTTCCTTCACACGGATATCTCCCAGTAAAACATCCCAGAAGCCGATCAGGCGACCACCAATCTGGGTTTCCTTACGTTTGACATAAACCGTGATGTCCTTTTTGGTGGTATCTTCATAAACAAGTCCCTTTTCTTTGTCAAACCCCTGGAAACGCTGGTATATCGTGATCACACCAACATAAGTTCCATCCGGTTGTCGTTCAAGATCAGAGACGTACTGAATCTTATACCATTCGATGTTGACCCGGTCGTAATTCAGCTGCATCAGCCTGTCAAAGTAGGCACGGATCTTATAATTCACAACATCCGGGCGGGCTAACGATGAGACGCCGATCTCGCTGTTTTCCATGAACAGTTCGACTGCACGCTCAATGACGCGCTGTGCTTCCGACCATTGTGTTTTCTTGTCGCCTATAATGCTGATGTATTTGCTGAGATCCCGAACCTTCTCAAGAGCAAGGCTGTCGATGGCCTGTTTGCGCTGAGGCGAAATGTTATCTACTTTTTCCTGGGCAAAAAGACCTGTGGTGATGGCAAAAAAGCAGATCACCGCTACGATTGATATTCCCTTTTTCATCGTTATCATTTTTTGATTAGTTCGAGTTCTTTAATTTTTCCGTCTCCATCCAGTGAATAATTCTCCACTGCATTGCGATTGGATTTCTGGTCCATGATAAAATTCAGGTACCGTTTGATCGTCGTTGGTTTATCATAATCCACGGAAGTTCCTTCCCTGTAGATGATGATCAGCACATTCACATCATCCGATGAGAAGAGGCTGAGGGTGTTTTTGATGAGGGATGCGGAAAGAACTGAGTTGCCCGATTTTGCAGCATCGGCGATTCCCTGGAAATCAGATTCAAGCTGGTTTTTCAGCGGAATATTCGGTTTACTGCGCATATCGGCAATCTTCTGCTCAACTTTCGCAATCAGGTCATTGATTTCCTTGTCGCCCAGGTTCTGGGACTTGATTGCGGCAAGTTCCTTTGCCAGTTCATCAGCCGATTTATTGTCCTTGTTGAGCAACATATCCAGGAGCTCCGCACGCGCCGCATCGATCTTCTGCTGTTTCTGCATGTCACGGTCAGCAAAAGCTTTCTTCAATACATCCTGTGCTTCGCTGATCATCTCGTCGAGTTGCGGATCCTTGAAATTCTTTGCCTTGATATCATTCACGATCTTCTGCTGCTGTTCCAGCGATTTTGTGCTGGTCCCGTTAATGATCGGTTTCAGCTGACTCTTTGCATTTTCGATCTGGGCTTTGCGCTCTTTCTTCGAAAGCTTACCGGTGGTTTTACATCCATCCGAACCAATTGTCACCGCAACAATCACAAGGATAAAAAGGATATGCTGCCATTGGATTGTTTTGAATTTATTCCTGATTCCTGACATATGACTTGTTTTTAATGATTGATTTAACTTGTGATCACTATGAAACTTTATAGAATGGCATCCTGACAACTTTTGCCCGGAGCGATTTTTCACGTATTTTGATGAGGATCTCGCTGCCTTCTTTTGATAACCCTGCCGGAACATAACCCATCCCTATCGGTTTCTTCACAGAAGGTCCCATCGTGCCTGAAGTCACTTCACCAATTACGTTCCCGGTTCCGTCCACAATGGCATAACCGTGCCGGGGAATTCCCATTTCAACCATTTCGAATCCGACCAGCTTTTTAGTAACACCTTCCTGCTTCTGCTTTAACAAAAAAGCCTTGTTAATGAACTCCTTCTGATCTGTAAACTTCGTGATCCAGCCCAGACCGGCTTCAATTGGCGACGTGGTATCGTTGATATCATTGCCGTAAAGGCAGTATCCCATTTCCAGTCTGAGTGTGTCTCTTGCTCCCAGGCCGATCGACTTGATCCCAAATTCTTTTCCTGCTTCAAAAACCGCATTGTAGATTTTTTCTGCATCCTTGTTTTTCATGTAGATCTCGCAGCCTCCGGAGCCAGTGTATCCGGTAGTGGCAAAGATAATATTCTCAACGCCGGTAAAAGTCAGCACCTTGAAGGTATAATATTCCATGTCAGTGATAACAGTATCCGTCAGTTTTTGCATGGCTTTCAGTGCCAGTGGTCCCTGGACGGCAAGTTGAGAAATCTCATCCGAATCATTGGTAAGACGGGCTCCCATCTTATTCTGGCGGTTACACCATTCCCAGTCCTTGTCAATGTTGGAAGCGTTGACAACAAGCAGGTACTCCTCTGCATTTAATCTGTAAACAAGGAGATCGTCCACAATGCCGCCTGATTCATTGGGAAAACAGGAATACTGAACCTTGCCATCCGTAAGCTTGGATGCATCATTGGAAGTAACCCACTGAATAAAATCCAGTGCCTTCGGGCCTTTCACCCAGAATTCGCCCATGTGCGAAACATCAAACACTCCAATGCCTTTACGAACAGTCTCATGCTCTGCATTGACGCCTTCAAACTGAACCGGCATATTGAAACCAGCAAAAGGAACAAGTTTTCCCCCTGCTTGTTCATGAAATTTAGTAAATGCTGTATCTTTCATGCTTTAAATTGTTTGTAAACGCTGCAAATTTAATAAAAATTGCATGGAGACTGCCCGGAACATCTTTTAGTTGCTAACTTTAATCAGTTGATAACTCCGGCAAATTAAGGCAATCTCTGAAATATTTGTAATTTTGATGTTTCATGATGAATTGATGAACAGATCTCTTTCATTCAATCGAAATTCAAACCCATGATTTTTCCAAACCGGATTACAACCCCACGGTGGATGATCTTCATCATCGATCTATCTATTGTCATCATTTCGGTGCTCCTGGCTTACCTGCTGCGATTCAATTTCAGGATTCCCGTAAGCGAGCTCAAACCGCTTCCAGGAATTTTCGCCTATATGGTGTTCTTCCGTGCCGTCAGTTTCATCCTCGCCCGCTCATACGCCGGGATCATCCGCTACACGAGCACCACCGATTCAGTCAGGGTAGTCCTTACAATACTAGCCGGAAGCCTGTTTTTCGCACTCACAAATATCTTTACTTACCTCTTCATCAACAGCAAATTTTTCATTCCCTATTCAATCATCATCATTGACCTGATGATCACTTCCTTATCCATGATCACATTCAGGATGCTGGTGAAAATCGCCTACCTTGAATTTCAGCATCCACTGAGGGAAAAAGTAAATGTCATCATCTATGGTGCCGGTGAAGCCGGTATTACAACAAAAGCAGTCCTGGAACGGGATGCCGGAACAAAATACAAAGTCCTTGCCTTCGTTGACGACAATCCCCAGAAAGTCGGGAAAAAGCTTGAAGGAATTGATATTGTCAGCCCCGACAAACTGGAAAACCTGCTCGATACGAGCACCATCGCACATGTCATCTTATCGGCCCAGCATTTTGACCCGGACCGCAAGCAGAACCTCGTCGATCTTTGTCTTGGAAAGAATGTCAAAGTGATGACTGTTCCCCCGATGATCCGGTGGATTAACGGGGAGCTGAGTTTCAAGCAAATCAAGAAGATCAACATTGAAGACCTGCTCGAACGTGAAGAAATAAAACTTGATATCCATAAAATAAAAAGCGAACTGACCGGAAAAATTATCCTGGTTACTGGTGCTGCCGGATCAATCGGAAGTGAAATCGCGAGGCAGGTTGCGAAGTTCTACCCGGAAAAGCTGATCCTTGTCGATCAGTCTGAGACCGGTCTTCATTACCTCGAACTTGAATTCAATGAACATTTCCCGGATATTGATGCGGTATTCAGAATTGCTGATATCTGCAACCATTCACGAATGGAACTGATCTTTCAGCAATTCAAACCGGATATCGTCTATCATGCTGCAGCCTATAAGCATGTCCCGGTGATGGAGAACAACCCGTCAGAAGCAATCATTAATAACGTTGAAGGAACGAAAACGATTGCTGATCTTTCCGTCAGCTCAGGGGTAAAGAAATTCATCATGATCTCGACAGATAAGGCTGTAAATCCGACCAGCGTGATGGGCGCTTCAAAAAGGATCGCCGAGATTTATACCCAATCGATGAATGTCAGGAATGTCACCCGTTTCGTCACCACCCGTTTCGGCAATGTACTTGGATCAAATGGTTCGGTCATTCCTTTATTCCACAGCCAGATTGAAAAAGGAGGTCCGGTTACAGTGACACATCCGGACATCACGAGGTATTTCATGACCATCCCGGAAGCATGCCAGCTTGTCCTTGAAGCCGGAAGCATGGGAAAAGGCGGTGAAATATTCATCTTCGACATGGGCCAGTCGGTCAAGATCGTTGACCTGGCGAAAAAAATGATACGGCTCTCGGGACTGGCACTTGGCAAAGACATCCAGATCAAATTTACCGGACTTCGCCCGGGTGAAAAACTCTATGAAGAACTGCTGAACAAAGAGGAAAACACGGTTCCAACGCATCATTCGCAGATTCTGATAGCAAGGGTAAAAGAATATGACCCTGTGACCATTTCGGCAGGTATCCGGGAACTGATCGCCATTGCCGGTAAAGGATCAAACAAGGATATCGTTCAGAAAATGAAAAATATCGTCCCGGAATTCATAAGCCAGAACTCCATTTATGAACAACTGGACGAAATCAGGTAAGTTCCGGCTGATCGTCATCCTCGGACCTACTGCCAGCGGAAAAACGGAACTGGCCGCACGTCTTGCCAATAAAATTTCAGGAGAGATTATCAGCGCTGATTCAAGGCAGGTTTACCGGCGCATGACCATCGGCACAGGGAAAGATCTTGAGGATTACGTCATCGATGGAACGACTGTTCCCTTTCACCTGATTGATATTGCTGAACCCGGCTACGAATACAATGTCTTCGAATTCCTGAATGATTTCAATGATGCATTTAATACCGTCATCGAACGTGGGAAAATACCGGTCCTCTGCGGTGGATCGGGCATGTACATTGATGCGGTGGTGAACGGCTACAAAATGAAGCCATTCAAAACGGATCCTGAAACCCTGGAAGACCTGAAGACAAAGTCAGATGATGAATTAAAAGCAATCCTGAAACACTCCGGAACACTCCATAATACCACAGACCTGACAGATCGTGAGCGGATGATCCGTGCTATCCTGATCCCGAAAGAAATGAATTCTGATAACAATGAATCACCAGCACTTCCCGGCTTTGATCCGGTGCTGATCGGGATCAGTTTCAACCGGGACCAACTAAGGAAAAGGATAACGGAACGGCTTGAGAAAAGAATTCAAAACGGCATGATCACTGAAGTGGAACAGCTTTTGAAAGAAGGCCTCGCGCCCGGGCAGCTGAAATTTTACGGGCTGGAATACCGCTACATCACATCATACCTCGAAGGTGAAATCAATTATGAAGAGATGTTCAGGCTGCTGAACATTGCCATCCACCAGTTCTCGAAACGGCAAATGACCTGGTTCCGGAAAATGGAACGGGAAGGGAAGCAGATTCACTGGATTGACGGAACTCTTGATATAGATGAAAAGATCAGGTTGTCAACAGATCTGATTGACTGATCCCTTTTTTCTCCAATTATTTTAATTTCACGAAGCTACACGAAGGAAAAAAAAGATCCACGAAGAAAAGCATCCTGACATTTCGTGTGTCTTCGTGCCTTCTTCGTGGAACTTTGTGTGATAATTTACTGTTATTTTGTTTTATCAGGATATGGCGGATTTCCCGGTAACTCTTTCGGCCATGATTTCAGGTCATCCTTGATCACCTCTATGGCTTTGTTCAGCTGCTCATCCTCACCTGCATATTCTTTTGCAGGATCATTGTCGATCACGATATCAGGATCCACACCATGTCCTTCGATGATCCAGTTCTTGCCTTCGTTGTCATAGGGTGCGAATTCAGGTTTCCGCATCGAGCCTCCATCAAGGAACGGCAACGTGCCTCGGATACCAACAACGCCGCCCCATGATCGTGTGCCAATGACTTTCCCCATCTTCAGCTTTTTAAACTGGTACGGAAACAAATCACCATCGGATGCAGAATAACGGTCGATCAGCAGGCATTTCGGTCCCCAGACCATTTCTAATCTGCCGGGTGATCCTGCGGTATTCCGAGCCATCTTGATCATGGTCATTTCACGGTTCAGCCGTTCAATGATCATCGGGGAAACATTGCCGCCGCCATTGCCACGGTCATCAATGATCAGCGCCCGTTTGCTCAGCTGGGGATAAAAATGCTTCACGAATTCATTCAGTCCTTCAGGTCCCATGTCGGGAATATGAATGTAACCAACTTCACCATTCGTTGCATCGCTGACTTTTTTAATGTTATTCTGAACCCAGTCATTATAGAAAAGCTTTTCTTCACTGTCGGTGGGAACGACGATCGTTTTGTGAGACCCTGTTTCACTGGCAGTTCCGTTTACAGTAAGTTCAACCTGGCAATTGGCCATGTTCACAAGCGACTGGTAAATATCGACCATGTCTTTGGTCGGTTTGCCATTCACTGCAAGGATATAATCACCTTCTTTCACATCAACACCTAATTCAGTCAGCGGTGAGCGGGCATCATCCGTCCAGTTCTCTCCCCGGTAAATCTTGGCAATCTTATAGTAACCGGATGGATCCCTTGTGATGCGTGCCCCGAGAAGACCCATCTTGATTTTCTGTGGCTGCGGTTTATCACCGCCTTCAATATAGGAATGCCCGGTGCTGAGTTCTGCGACCATTTCTCCCATGATATAGGTCAGGTCATTCCTGTGATTTACATATGGTAATAAAGGTTCATATTTTTTCTTAATGGCTTCCCAGTCAACGCCTGACATATTCGGGGCAAAGTAAAAATATTTCATCTGGCGCCAGGCTTCATGATAGATCTGGTTCCATTCGGCTTTCTGATCAACAAGTACCCTCATCCTGCTAAGATCCAGCCAGTCTTTTATGTCAGTTTTCCCTTTCGGAAGATCGATCACAGCATACTTTCCACCTCCAAGGATCAGCATCTTTTTGGTATCTGCCGAGATCTCATAGCCATTAACATCAGCAACAAGCATCTCCTTTTTGTCTTTGTCCTTCAGGTTGAATGTCATAAGAGAAGAGCCATGCTTTCCGCGTTTCACATAATAGACATTATCTCCCACTGCATTCACATTGTCATAAGAAGCTGCCTCCATCGGAAGAACCACGATGCGGTCAATGATTCCGTCGAGGTCGACTTTTATATCGGCGGCCATTTTGGTATCAGCATCCTTCTTTTCCTCTTTCTTTTCTGCATCTTTCCCTGTCCTGGCGTCAGACTTTTGGGGTTCATCCTTTTTGATGCTCACTTCGTCATCTTCAGGTGCAAAAGGAGATGGAGTGCTTTTTGCCAGTGTGATAAAATAGACTTTGGTCATATCACTGTACGAATGATTCCACTCAGTCCAGCTGTATGTAGGATTGAAATCCCGGTTCGAGGTAAAGAATAAAAACTTTCCGTCACTGCTGAAAGAAGGGCCACTGGCATCATACCAGCCATCGGTCACAGGAGTCTTGGTTTTCGATGAAACTTCGTACAGGTAGATCTTGGTCTGGGAAGATTTATCCGGTTTTGCATAAGCAATCCATTTGCTGTCAGGAGACCATGAATAATCGGTGAATTCCCAGTCTTTCGAGAGATCAACCTGGGTTACCTCTTTTGAATCAATTGTTACATATTGCAGCCTGAGCATTTTGTCGGCCCATAGAAGTTTCTTGCTGTCGGGCGACCATGCCATATAATATTTATAAGTATCCGCATTCTTTGTTATCTGAACAGCGGGTTCACTGCCATCCTGCTTCTGGATATAAATTTCATCTTCACCCGTCAGGTCCGAGTTATAGGCAATATATTTCCCGTCCGGCGACCAGGCCACATCCCTTTCGTGAACGCCCGGAGTGTTCGTCAGGTTCTTTGTGATGCCTGTCTTTTCAGGTATTGTGAACACATCACCGCGTGCGTCAAGTGCAACCCTTTTCCCATCGGGTGCCAGTGACAAAGAATTGACAAACCTGCTTGCATCCTTCATTACATTGCGGCCGGTGATGAAATCATCAGCAATGCGGATCGTAACTTTCGTTGCCTGTCCCGTTGCGAGATCGAAGTTGTAGATGTATCCACCATTCTCAAACACGATTGACTGGTCGCCCAGAGAAGGGAACTTGATATCAAATTCAGTGAAGTTGGTTACTTTTTTAGTTGTCTTTGTTTGCAGATCATAGCAGAACAGGTTCATGATCCTGTCCCTGTCGCTGCAGAAGTAGATTTTATCCCCCACCCACATCGGGAAAATATCCTGGGCCGGGTTGTTGGTAATATTTTCAGTTTGCTTTGTCTTGAAATCATAGATCACGATATCATCGGCCATTCCTCCTTTATAATATTTCCAGGTACGGAATTCACGAAAAACCCTGTTATAGGCAAGTTTGGACCTGTCGGGAGAATAACTGGCAAAACCACCGGCCGGCAAAGGAAGTTCCTCAGGCATGCCACCCCTGATGTTTTCCAGGAAAAGCTGGCCTTTAAAATCATTGAACGTCTGCTTGCGTGAACGGAACAAAATATTGTCATTATCACGCCACGTCATTACGATGTTATTCGGGCCCATGCGATCGCCGATATCGTCTCTTCCCAGTGTTGCAGTGTAGGAAAGTCTCTTAGGAACTCCTCCTTCAGCCGGGATCAGGTAGACTTCTGTATTCCCGTCATACTGGCCTGTAAATGCGATATTTTTCCCGTCCGGGGAAAAACGGGCGAACATTTCATAACCAACCTCATCATTGGTAAGTTTCCTTGCCAAACCACCGGCCTTATCAACCGAATAAAGGTCACCGGCACAGGTAAACACAATCTGGTTCCCGTGAATGGCAGGAAAGCGCAGCAGGCGTGCCTCGCCCTGGGAGAAACCAGTAAGCATGCTCAAAAGCATGGACAATGTAAAAACACAACTTTTCATGAATCTCATATTAATTGTTTAAAAGATCGTTTATAAAAACAAAAGTAATTACATTCTTTTAATGATCTGGTGATATTCGGTAAGTTCCTCCTTTTACTTGACAAAGTTGAAGTTTTAACCTGAAATATGAAATTATTTCGGTTGAACAAAATATATCGGTACCTTTGCAGCCCTGTTTCAGTTAAGTCGAGTGAATTCCCGGGATTTTGAATGCACAATTCTCTTTTTTCAGGTCAATAATGAATTCCCCCAATTTTCTGAATTAAAAAAATAAAACATGATAATTGATGTTATTTTCGACGGTGGCAAGAAAGTCAATGCAGTGGTCAAAGGATTTACAATAAAAACTGACCAGGATGTACAATCGGGAGGAACAGCCACTGCTCCCGATCCATTTACCGTTTTTCTTTCTTCTATTGCAACATGTGCGGGTTTCTACACAAAAAGCTTTTGCGATCAGCGGGAGATATCAACGGATGAAATTGAACTTAAAATGGAGACAAAATATGATTCCACGGTTAAAATGATATCCAACATACTGATCTCAATACAAGTTCCGCAATCTTTTCCCGAAAAGTATGAAAATGCCCTGATTCAGGCTGTCGGGTTATGTGCCGTAAAGAGGCACTTGTCTGAGAAAATTCATTTTGACACTGTTGTAACACGATAATCATAATCATATTTTTAGTAAAAACAATCTCGCCATATCGGCAGACAAAACCAAAACCAACTCATGAAATCAAAGAAATCCGGATTCAATTCAAGACTCGTGCATGGTATGAGCGCCAAGGATCCATTGGGCAGCGTAATCACACCAATCTATCAGACCTCCACCTTTTCATTTGAATCAGCAGAAGACGGAGCCAAATGTTTTGCAGGCGAAAGCGATGGCTACATCTACACCAGGATTGGCAACCCGACCATTGCCGACCTCGAGAAATCCATTGCCGATATGGAAAATGGATTTGGCGGCATCGTTACTTCCTCCGGGATGGGCGCCGTGAATACCGTTTATATGGCATACCTTGCAGCCGGCAAGCACATTGTTAGTCACAATGCAGTGTATGGTCCTGCACGCGGACTCATCGAAGGCACCTTTTCGAAATTCGGAGTTGAATCAACCTATGTTGACACATCCGATCTTGACCAGGTACGGCAGGCCATCCGTTCAAACACCTGCCTGATCTATCTCGAAACACCTGCCAATCCAACGATCGGGATATCCGACATCCCGGCTATTGTTGAGATTGCCCATAAACATAACATCAAGGTGTGTGTCGACAACACGTTCTGCAGTCCGTATCTCCAGAATCCACTGGACATGGGCGCAGACATTGTCCTGCATTCGCTTACCAAATTCATCAACGGACACGCCGATATAGTGGGTGGTGCCCTTGTTGCAAGAACGCAGGAGGATTATCTTAAACTGCGTTCAATGATGATCATCTCCGGCTGTAACATGGATCCTCATCAGGCTTACCTTGTCCGCAGGGGATTGAAGACCATGGGAATCCGTATCGACCGTGCACAGGAGAATGCAATGAAAGTAGCGACATTCCTCGAAGCACATCCGAAAGTAGCATGGGTCATGTATCCCGGCTTGAAATCACATCCCCAATACGAACTGGGAAAGAAACTGATGCGTGGTCCAGGAGCCATGATAAGTTTTGGATTATCCGGCGGATTGGATGCCGGGAAAAAACTGATGAACAATGTGAATCTTTGCGTTCTTGCAGTTTCCCTGGGAGGAATTGAAACACTGATCCAGCACCCGGCTTCAATGACCCACTCAAAATTATCGAAAGAAGCTAAGAAACAGGGCGGGATCACCGATGACCTTGTCAGGCTTTCTGTTGGTATAGAGGAAGTTGAGGATATCCTTGCAGACCTTGAACAGGCACTTACTTATGCATAAGGATTTGTTGCCTGCGGAATAATCAGTTCGAAAGAAGAAAACCATATTAGGGCTGTACTTTCTAAGCTTTATTGTAAATTTGAACTTCATACCATTTACATGAAGGTAAACCATTTGCAGCTTTTCTTACTTTTCATCCTTATCTCTTCAACTTTATTTTTTGTTTCGCCGTTTGTTGCCCGGGGACAAAAGGTGGCCCTCGTGCTGAGTGGTGGCGGGTCACGGGGTGCGGCGCACATCGGCGTACTCAAAGCCCTTGAAAAAAATCACATCCCGGTTGATTACATCGTTGGAACTTCCATTGGTGCAATAATTGGCGGCCTTTATGCAATCGGGTATACACCCGAGGAGATAGAGATACTGATTGATTCTGAAAAGTTTCAGCACTGGGCATCCGGGTATACGGATGGGCAGAATATTTATTACTACCGGAAGGAAGATCCCAACGCATCCTGGGTGTCGCTTGACTTCAATACAAGAAAGAAGCTTACATCACAGCTTCCCACAAACCTGATCGCACCATACGAAATGGATTTCTCATTCATGGAGATCTTTGCACGCGGGGCTGCTTCCTGCAATTACGATTTTAACAAACTCCTGGTTCCTTTCCGTTGCGTTGTCGCGGATGTGGATTCTTCCAAAGCCCTCATCATGCATGGCGGGGATCTCAGCAGCGCAGTGCGCGGATCGATGACCATTCCGTTTGTTTACAAACCGATTACCATTGACGGAAAGCTCGTTTTTGACGGGGGAATGTATGATAACTTCCCCTGGGATGTGGCAATCCAGGAATTTCATCCGCAGGTGATCATCGGTTCACGGGTAGCTGAAAGATATTGTAATCCTGACAAGGATGATATTGTTTCTCAACTGCAAACCATGCTGATGAACCGTCAGAATGATTCAATCCTGGCCCCGAATTCAGTGATGATTATCCCCAACCTTGCAAAAACCAACATCTTCAGCTTTGAAAAGGCTAAGGAATATGCTGACAGCGGGTATGCGGCAGCGATGAGAAAAATGTCAGAAATCAGGAAACTTTTACCGGACACGGTGAACATGACCCAATTAGCCCAAAAAAGAGCAAAATTCCTGAATAAGGCACCGTTATTGATTTTTGATACTATACATGTAACCGGACTGAATCAGAGGCAGTCAGCCTATGTCAGGCAGCTGATTAAACATGAGAAACCGCTGATGACGGTGGAAGATGTCAGGAAGGTCTATTTCCGCCTGATCGATGAAGGCTTTATCAAATCAATCTATCCCAAGGCAACATTAAATCCGCAGACGGGTTACTATGATCTCTACCTCGATATCCAGAAAGCAGATAACTTCAATGTCCAGGCCGGTGGAAATGTCTCAATCGGGGCAAACAGTGAAGGGTTTGTTGAACTCAGGTACAGGTATTTGTGGTCCAACGCCCTGCATTGCTTCGTCAACAGTTACTTTGGCAGGTTCTATAACTCAGTGAAAGCCGGCGTGAGAATAGATTTCAATTCCAAACTCCTGTGGTTTGCCGAATCGAACTATACTTTCAATAACCTGAATTATTTCAGAAACAGCACTTATTTCTTTGATGACAAGGCCCCCTCTTACGTCATTCAGAGTGAATACATCGGGGATATAAAACTCGGTCTTCCGGTCACCAATACCGGGAAGATGGTCTTCTCCGTGAAAGCCGCCTCAAGCAATAGCAAATATTATCAGATGAATACTTTCTCGCGGACAGATACCGCTGATCAGACGATCTTTGACCTGGTTAATCCGCAACTGATTTTTGAACTGAACAACCTTAACCGTAAACAATTTGCCAGTGCGGGTTCTCTCTTCAGCCTGGGCGTTGGATACATTACCGGGCGCGAGAATACCCTTCCCGGCTCACTTTCAACGCAACATCAGCAATCTGTGAATCTGCATCAATGGTTTTACATGAAGCTGTTGTGGGATAATTATTTTGAAACCATCGGTCCGGTGAAAATCGGATTCTATGCAGAAGGACTCCTGTCAAACCAGCCACTTTTCCGCAACTATACATCCTCCGTCATCTACTCCACAGCATTCCAGCCGCTTCCCAATATGCAGACATTCATGCTCCCCGAATTCAGGGCAAATAATTACCTGGGCGCGGGAATCAAAGCAGTAGTCAAGATTTATAAAAAAATTGATCTGAGGATCGAAGGATATATTTTTCAGCCTTACAAAGCGATTGTAAGGGATGCTTCTGACCAGGGCGCTGCCTACGGACAGCCTTTCAGCGATCATTATTACCTTGCTTCGTCTTCCTTAGTTTACAACACATTCCTCGGCCCCTTAAGTCTCGGTGTGGATTTTTATGATAAGATCCCCACACCGTTCAGCTTTAACCTCAATTTCGGGTACATCCTGTTCAACAACCGGGCCATGCCATAAGCCATTCCGTATAAGTCTTTATCACTTTCCAGGTCACCATGCTGCACTGCTGGACGTCCTAAATATTTTTATATTCCCAAAATTTTGCTAAATTTGCAATGGTTAATACCATCAACCGAATTTATTTCGGACCCTAACTTTCATATAAAATTTAAACCCGCTAAACACCAGCAATGGAAAATCTGACAAACGAAAACCAGAACCCACAACCGGAAGAGAACACCACACCGGAAGAGGCTACTTTTACAGCCTCCGTACAGGAAAATGAAATTGAAACCAACCACACTCCGGATAATGGAGAAATTATTAATTCCGGAGAAATCCCGGAAAATGTTGTTGAAACCGTTCCTGAAGTTATCAATGAAGTTGCCGGATTGCCGGAACCCCCGCAGGATGAAGTCATCACTTCACCTGCCGATGAATCACCACAGATCCAGGAAATCCCTGTTATCAATGAGCTTACGGAAGATCTGCATGAATTGAAAGAAGATCATCCCGATGATGAATTTGCAGAACACATTGCAGAGCAGGAGGCACGGGAATCAGAAGAAGATTTTGATTCTTTTACCAGGGAACACCTGGTTGACCTTCTTGAGAAAGCCGTGACTGAAACTGACATCAGCTCCGTGAAGAACAGGATTGCCCTGATAAAGGTGGCATACCTGAAAAAGAAAAAAGAAGAGAACCTGCTGAAATATGAAAAAATAACAGAAGAAGGTGAACCTGAAGTTGAAGGCGCTGTGAAAGAAGAGGTCGTTGTGAAAGAAGACCCGCTCGATATCCGCTTCAATGAATTCTTTTCCATTTACAAGACAAACAAAGCCAGGTATACAGAAGAGCAGGAAAAGCTAAAGCTGGATAACCTGAAGAAGAAGAAGCAGATCCTTGATGAACTGCGTATTCTTGTCAATTCAGAAGAAACACTTAAAAAAACATACGACGAATTCAAAAACCTCCAGGAACGCTGGAAAGGCATCGGGATGGTTCCCCGGACCGAAATCAACGACCTGTGGCAGAATTACCATTTCCTCGTCGAGAGATTCTTTGATAAGGTAAAACTGAACAAGGAACTCAAGGACCTCGATCTGAAGAAAAATCTTGAAGCCAAAATGGCTTTATGCGAAAAGACTGAAGAACTCCTGCTCGAAACATCACTCCTGAAGTCATTCAAGAAACTTCAGAAATACCATGAGGAATGGAAAGACCTGGGGCCGGTTATCGCCGACAAGAAAGATGAGATCTGGGAACGGTTCAAAAATGCTACCGACAAAATCAATGAACGCCGCCGCGAGCATTATGTAAAAGTTGAAGAAGAACAACAGAAAAATCTTGAAACGAAAATTGCCCTGTGTGACCAGGCTGAAGAAGTCCTTGGAGTGAACAATGAATCCATCAAGGAGTGGCAGGAAAACACTAACAAGGTCAATGAATTATTGAAGATATGGAAGAGCATCGGCCCGGTTCCGCAAAAAGTAAATGCGGAGATATGGAACCGGTTCAAGGCTTCGCTGGATGGATTCTTTGCCGTTAAAAAAGAGTTTTTCGATAAGCTGAAAGATCAGCAGATCAACAATTACAACCTGAAAGTGGAACTTTGTCTCCAGGCTGAAGGATTAAAGACCAGCACCGACTGGAAGAAGACAACCAACGACCTGATCAAACTGCAGAACGACTGGAAAAAGATCGGCCCGGTTCCAAAGAAACATTCCGACAAGATATGGAAACGTTTCCGCGCTGCCTGTGATGAATTCTTTACGGCAAAATCAGGATATTTTTCCAACCTGCAGTCTTCGGAAGAAGAAAATCTCGGAAAGAAGAAAGACCTTATCCAGCGCCTGAAAGACCACCAGTTCGGGGAAGACAGGAACGCCAACCTTGAAGCACTCAAAGGTTTTCAGCGCGAATGGACGGAGATCGGTCATATCCCCATCAAGGAAAAAGACAAGATGCAGACTGAATTCCGCACAATCATAAATGAACATTTTGACCGGCTGAAGATCAACCCGGTTGAGGTCTCTACGCTGAGTTATCAGAACCATGTGGAATCACTGAAACATGATCCGCAGGCCAAGCGACTGATGGGTAAGGAACGGGAGATCCTTGGCGGCAAGATCAGCAAGATGAAGGAAGACATCAACCTCTGGGAAAACAACATCGGGTTCCTGGCAAATTCGAAAAATGCAGTCCTTCTGAAAGAAGAATTCATGAAAAAGATTGAAAAGGCCAAGGGTGAAGTGAAAGTGATGGAAGCAAAACTGAAACTTCTCCGGGCAGAATAATTTTTTCCCCGGAACAACACTTTGCGTCTTTGAATCCCTGCCTGACGGCAGGCAGGTTTGCGGTGATCCTGAAATTTTCATGCAATTTCGTTATACTAAATTTTCTTTGAAACAATGTCCGGCAACTCCTTCGGCAAAATGCTCGTTCTGACAACCTTCGGGGAATCGCACGGCAAGGCAGTCGGTGGAGTGCTGGATGGTTTCCCTTCAAATATTCAGATTGACCTGGATTTTATCCAGTCAGAAATGAATCGTCGGAGAACCGGCCAGTTCTTGTTTTCCTCAGCACGCAAGGAAGACGACCGGATCGAGATCCTTTCCGGGCTGTTTGAAGGAAGATCCACCGGTGCCCCGATTGCATTCCTCGCCCACAACATCGATCATAAAGCAGAAGATTACGCAGCTTTGAAAGAGACTTACCGTCCTTCGCATGCAGATTTCACTTATGAAGAAAAATATGGAATCCGGGATTATCGTGGCGGCGGGCGATCATCCGCACGTGAAACGCTTGCACGCGTGGCAGGCGGCGCGTTTGCCAAACTGTTGCTGACCCTTCGTGGCATTTCTGTCATCTCATACATAAAGCAGATCGGGCCATTCGCAGTACCCGGAGATTTCATTCTCCATGGGCTCACGGAAATATCCAAAAGCCAGTTAGGTTGCCCGCATCCGGAGACAGAATCAAAAATTATCAGGTATCTTCAACAAGTAAAATCGGAAGGCGATACTGCCGGTGGAATCATTTCCTGCATCATCAGAGACGTTCCTGTCGGATTGGGAGAACCTGTGTTTGACAAGATCCAGGCCGACCTTGCCAAAGCCATGCTGAGCATCAATGCAGTGCATGGATTTGAGTATGGTTCAGGGTTTGCCGGTGCAGCGCTGAAAGGCTCTGAAAACAATGACATCTTCATTAAAAAGGACAACAAAATCACAACCCGGGCAAATTCTTCCGGAGGAATCCAGGGCGGTATTTCAAACGGGAATGAGATTACTTTCAATGTCGCATTCAAACCGGTTCCCACATTAATGATGGACCAGGAGAGTGTAAATAAAGAGGGAGAAACGATCCTTTTGAAAGGCAAAGGCCGACACGATGTTTGTGTGGTTCCCCGTGCCCTGGTGATTGTTGAAGCAATGGCTGCCTTAGTCATCGCCGACCACCTGCTCCGGGCAAATCTTTAGCACTGATTCATTTTCAGATTCTTACAAGCCTTCCAAACGGAAGTACATCCGTTGATGATTTTGTCCGTTTGCGATGATCATTTTGTCCGTTTGCGATGATCATTTTGTCCGCATGCGTTGATCATTTTGTCCGTATGCGTTGATCATTTTGTCCGTATCCGTTTCTGATCACATCTGAACCAGCAACAATCAGACAACCGGCTCCTGCTGACTCAGGCAATGAAATGATCCGAGACCCCAGATGATCTCCACCGAATCGATTCCGATCACTTTCCGGTCGGGGAAGCACTCTTCGAGGAGTGACATGGCTGTATCATCTTCCTTGCAGCGATATAAGGGAACAATCACTGCGTGGTTTGAAACGTAGAAATTCGCATAGGACGCCGGCAACCGCTGTCCTTCAAAGATCACCGGTGAAGGCATCGGGAGTTCGGCAATATCCAGTTGCTTCCCGTTCAACAGCCGCATGGTCTTCAGATTTTTCAGATTCTCTTTGAGGATTTTGTGATTAGGATCGCTCTTATCAGGTTCAACAACCGTCAGCACCGCATCTTCCCTGAAGAAACGGGTGATGTCGTCAATGTGACCNTTCGTATCATCCCCGTCAATACCATCACCCAGCCACAGGACCTGCTCGACACCGTAATACTGCATGAGGTAATTTTCTATCTGCTCCTGTTTCAGTCCCGGATTGCGGTTCTCGTTCAGGAGGCAGGCAGTCGTCGTCAGCAAGGTGCCTTTACCATTAAAATCAACGGCACCGCCTTCCATCACGATGCCCGGGTAATAAACAGGAATTCCAAGCTGCATCCCGATCAGGCCGGGGATCTGGTCATCCAGTTCGTGCGGGTATTTACCGCCCCAGGCATTGTAATTCCAGCTGACGATGGCTTTCTTTTCTCCTCCATTTTCATTCACAATAAATGCCGGACCATGATCCCTGCACCAGGCATCATTTGTAGGATGAATATAGAGCTCAATATTGGACATGTCCCCATACAGGGCTTTCAGGTCGGCATACAGCTTATCCCTGAGATCACTGCTTCTTACATTGATGCAAACCTTTTCTCCTTTGGCAAGCACGCCGATAAATTCGTTGTACGACCGGTATATTTCCGGCAGCCGCCCGGGCCATGAATAGGAATCATCATGCGGATAACTGAGCCACGTTGCCCGGTGTTTTTCCCATTCTGCAGGGAAACGATATCCAAGTTCTTTAGGTGTGGATTGTAGATTAACTTGCTTCATGGAATAAGGCTAATCATCAATGTATCTGTTCATGATCGGACCGTAGGTGTCGATCCTCCGGTCGCGCAGGAATGGCCAGTGAACCCGGGCTTCATCAATCAGGCTGAGATCAA